>SDBU01007673.1_pt1 | contig 12385 bp, 6 predicted proteins | sample 2277071 | NCBI WGS metagenome assembly SDBU01 (sample SAMN10397929, study PRJNA504765) | marine sediment metagenome | isolation source: marine sediment core GS08_GC12, 126 cmbsf | place: Arctic Ocean: Gakkel Ridge, Loki's castle | collected 2008
GTTTATCAATTCGGGCGACTCTTCAAGCTCCGAGTTTACAGCAATAATCTCCCCCCCGACCGGCAAGTAACACTCGACAACGGCTTTAACCGATTCCACTGTTGCGAATTCTTCCCCCTGTTTAAAGGTGTCACCCACCTGGGGCAGTTCCACGAAGACAATATCTCCCAGCTGATCCTGGGCATAGTCATCAAGGCCGACCCTGACCTTATCCCCCTCAACCCTCGCCCATTCATGATCATCCGCATATCGCAGATCATCAGGCAAATTCAATTCGTTGATCTCTTTCATTATCATTCCTCCTTTTCCTACAAGACCTTAATATTTCGTTTTTTATTTTTGTGTTGATAGATATTTGCAGCCTCGGAAAGGATTTCAACTATCACATACCACATATGAATGCAAATACGACATTCCAGATTACCAATGGATTGATTGAAGCTCGCCGCAGTCCCGATATGTCGGGGGGAATACACTCGCTTTCGCGGCTCACATCTTTGGTTGACGAAACCCATAGAGCCTGATACGAAATACTTCTTTCATAAGGGAAGGAGAATAATGATGAGTGAACTTAAACGAACTGTTTTATATGACCAGCACGTTGCCCTTGGCGCCAAGATCGTAGAATTCGCGGGCTGGGAAATGCCTATTTTTTACCCCACCGGTATCCTGGAGGAGCATCTGGCCACCCGTAAGGGTGCGGGGATTTTTGACGTCTCTCACATGGGCCGATTCATTGTCCGCGGTGCCGGGGCTTTGAGATTTCTTCAGCATGTTTTGACCAACAACGCCGAAGCCCTGGACATCAGAGAAACAGGTGCTCAGTATACCCTCCTCCCCAACGAAACCGGAGGGGCCGTTGACGATGCCTATTTATATCGTTTCGTGGAGGAGGAGTATCTGTTGGTGGTCAACGGCGCCAACCGAGAGAAGGATTGGAATCACTTCCAGTCACTTCTAAAAGATTTCGACGATGTTGAACTGATTGATCGCACCCAAGAGATCGCTATGGTTTCACTCCAGGGGCCGAAATCTCGAAATCTGATAGAAGAGATTGTAGAGTCCGGGCCTCTCCCTGAGCCGATGCGAAATACCGTAAGCATGGTCACGATCTCCGGTGCCAAGGTCAATTTGGCTCGCACCGGTTACACGGGTGAGCCGGTCTGTTTTGAACTCTTCGCGGACCGTGAGGACGGCCCGGTGCTGTGGGACCTGATCGTGGCAAAGGGAGCCTCGCCGATCGGGCTCGGCGCGCGAGACACCCTCCGGCTAGAAGCCGCCCTACCCCTGTATGGCCATGAGTTAGGCAAAGACCCCGATGGCAGGGAAATTCCCATATTTGCGTGCTCCTTGGCAAAGTTTGCTGTGAGCTTTTCACCGCTGAAAGGGGATTTTTTGGGTCGTACTGAACTATCCAGGCAGCACGAGGCGCATAAGAAGATAGTCTACCGTGATTACTCGCTCATCAATGACCTGCCCCGGGTCAGCATGCCGGTCGCCGTGGCAGGGCGAGGCATCGCCCGTGAGGGTACAAAGGTATTCAAGGGCGACAAACATGTGGGCTACATAACCAGCGGCACGATGGTCCCCATGTGGAGCGTCGAGGGTATAGGTTTGGAGTCGGCTCAGACCGACGAACACCAGCTGCGCTCAATAAGCATAGGATACATCGACAGTGACATCCTCGAGGATGAGAAGCTCACCGTGGAGATTCGCGGAAAGGCTGTTGATGCGGTGGCGGTCCCGTACCATATGCGAGGTGATGCCCCACCGTATGTACGTCCGATCATCTTTGATCACGAACTACCCCCCGAGGAGCTCCCAACAGGCGATGCCCCGGCCAAAGCGCGCAGACTGCTGGAAAAGGCCGTGGAGAACACACTGTGGAGACAGCAGGAGTGCATCAACCTCATACCTTCAGAGATGACTATCTCACCCATGGCCCGGCTGTTGTCGGTCATGGACCCGGCGTTCCGATATGCCGAACACAAGAAGGCAAAGGCATTCTATGACGCAGAAATCTTCTATTACCAGGGCACTGAATTCATCGGCGAGGTCGAGCTGATGCTGGAAGAGGAAATGCAGAAATTCCTCGGCTGCGAGAATGTGGAGTTACGCCTCATCAGCGGCCAGATGGCCAACACAGCCGTTTTCAGCGCCATGATAGACTACATAAATCGCGCTGACCGCAAGGCTGAACCGCGACGAATCGGCCAGGTCATGAATAACCATATCGGCAAAGGTGGTCACCTGAGCGCCCAGCCTATGGGGGCACTGAGAGACTATGTGGCCCGGGACCCGCGGACAGAGCGCCCGGCTGTCGTGAATTTTCCAGTACTGGCGGATAACCGGCACAAGATCGATGTGCCAGCCACCCTGGAATTGATAGATGAGTACCGGCCGGAGCTAATCATTTTTGGCAAGAGCATGGTTCTGCACAAGGAGCCGGTCGCGGAAGTACGCAAGTTCCTTGACGCTCAGAACATCAACGCTGTGCTTATGTACGACATGGCCCACGTGCTGGGTTTAGTCGGCCCTCACTTCCAGCAGCCCTTTGAAGAAGGGGCCGACCTGGTCACAGGATCGACGCACAAGACTTTCTTTGGTACTCAGCGTGGCGTTGTCGGCAGCAATTTCCAGGAGGAAGAAGAGCGCTATGAACTCTGGGAGGCATTAGCCCGGCGGGCCTTTCCCGGATCGGTCTCCAACCATCACCTCGGCACGGTGGTCGGGCTGCTTATGGCTACCTACGAGATGAACCATTTTAAGGATGAATACCAGGCCAAGGTTATTGCCAATGCCAAGGCATTTGCACGAGGATTAAGGGACGCAGGGTTGGATGTAGCAGGCGACCCGGCCATCGACTTCACCGAAACCCACCAGGTAATAATTGATGTCGGTTACAGCCAAGGGCCAGAAATCGCCAGCCGGCTCGAAGATAACAACATAATCTGCAACTACCAGGCAAACACGGACGAAGAAGGGTTCACCGCCGCCGGGGCTCTGCGGATGGGTGTTTCGGAGATGACGCGCTTTGGCATGGAAGAAGATGACTTTCGCGCCCTGGCCGGGTTGATCCACGACGTGGTCGTGAACGGTGCCGATGTCTCTGATCAGGTTAAGGCACTACGAGAACGATTCAGTGAACTGCAATTCTGCTTCCGTGGCGACGAATACGCTGACGTGCTCCAGAAGCTGCACATGCTTCTCTAAAAAGCATATGGAAAGCTGATCTTTTGTTCTCGGTGATTAATCGTATCACTTTACCGGTCAGCCCAGATGAGGGGTTCCGAAACCTGCCATTCCTCGTCCCTGCTATTTTGATTTCTTCTTGGACGTAATGGAATCTATCTGCTGGCGGATGAGTTTCTTTTTCGACCAGCGTTCGACCTTGCCGATCAGACCATATTCATAAGCCCGGTCCACCTTCTCTTCCTGCAGGTTCAGACCCTCGGGGCTTTGCATGGCTGCCTGCAGGCAAGACTTGACATGGGGGCACTTCATGCATTCGGGCGGACTTGTGCGTATCCCCTCCTCTCCAATTGGAAAGACCGTGTCAAGCTGACCAAAGCACTCTAAGGGATCTGTTCTCTGATCAACCATTTCTTTCACCTATATTAGTTCTCAAAAATATGTTCCGTTTACGGCAGTTTTTCTAATCTGTTGCCCTGCTTCTGAGTACCACAGTGACGGAGAAAATCAAAGCTCCCTAGAGAACCCAAATTAAGGGGTTCCCCGCTTGTTCCTAATTGCATTATGCTCCAAACAGCCTGACACTCTTGCAGAATCCTTGACAAAAACCCCGCCTTTTTGGTAATTTTCCTTTTAAATACGTCAGAAATCGATGCCTTGAAAGAAAAGGATTGATGCTTACTATGAAAAGAGGCACTGCGTGCGTGATTTAGCAGAACGCAGCTGACGTCCCGAAAATGGTCACGGAGTAAGGAAAATGGCTTGATGGCGAAGCCATATTTTTTGAACAAACTTCTGAGACACAACACTAGTAAGGAGGTGAGCATCATGAGAAGGTTTATGTTACGGAGGGTCGCCCACTGTTCAGACGGGTGCCATATACAGCCCTGGGCACGGCGTTAAACTGTCCCTTTTCCGTGTGATCAGTCAACCCTATCCGAAAGGTTGTCATGAACTGAATCCCAAAACCCCATTTCTCGTGAAGACAGATGGGGTTTTGTGCTTACTTAAGGATAAACAATCCACACCCCGAGGATGTAATCGAGACCTTTGCATAACCCCTTCTCACTTAGTTACATGAGCTTTTTGACCCATCTACGGGCTTGCTCACTAAATCGCAAAAATGCTCACGGAGTGAGCGAATTTGACTTTTTACGAGACCATCAACACTAGGTTCTGAGAAAGGAGATATGGAATGAAGAAACTCGTTGTGCTGATCCTCATTGGGGCAGCTGGCCTTGTCGCTTACAACTACTACACCACCGGAGAAATTTCGTTGATACCTTCATCATCCCTCTCCGAAGAGGAGCGGGAATTGAAGCAGTTGGAGAAGGTCTTCCATAAGGCCCAGAACGAAATCATACAGGCCAGCCGAGCCGCTTCAATCACTGGCCTTGATATCCCATCCGATGTGACAGGAGCGCTGCGCGAGATTGAGCGAGTTGAGCAAGCACTAATCGGGCTGAAAAGGCGTATTTCTTCAGAGCAGGCCAAGACAAAGGTTGAACGACTGCTGAGTGAGATCAGGGTCTTCAAGAAAGCCCACGACTAGCACGGACGAGACCTCTCTATCAGTACTATACACAGCGTCATAAATCTGTGCGCGTTTGGAGTCTTGAAACAGAGACCTTGTGTATTTCTTGTCCGACAGGATTTACTGGATTTATCTTTGGTCTTTCTCCCTTCCCAGAAGGGAGAAAAGTCAATCCGCCTGCCCTGCCTGCCCCACAGGTAGGAACTATCGTATCGGGGTGGAATCCAAGACTATTCCACCGGGGCGGCGGAAATCATGACTTCGTTGTTCGTACTGCTCGTTTTCGGATTCTATTGCCTTCCCATTCGCTGTGTTTGCGGACAGCCGTTCCTTCGAAGAGTGATTAATGAGAAAGAGAAGATTTTGGATTTGCCTTTTGGCCCTGGGCATTTCCTCTGTATCGGTCCAGCTCGTCATGATCCGCGAGGTCATGTCCTCCTTTGGCGGGAATGAACTGGTCATAGGGGTGGTGCTTGGCATTTGGCTCCTCTTTACTGGTCTCGGGACCGCCCTGGGAGTGCCACTGGCCAAGATGGGGAAGACTGAAAGGACTCTCTTTCTCGGCCATCTCCTGATAGCTATCCTGCCCTTTGCCCAGATTGCTGCCATGCGAGCACTTCCGCTCCTTTGGGTCCGTGGTGAGATGTTGAGCCTGACTTCAGCCATTGGCGGAAGCGCAATTATACTCATTCCATACTGCCTTGTGGGTGGTGCCATGATACCCATAGCAGGCTCTCTATTACAGGGAAAAGATACCACGAGCAAGGTCTATGTAGTTGACACCATAGGCGATATTGGGGGTGGCCTGCTCTTTAGCCTTGTCCTTGTCTTTTGGCTTTCCCACTGGGACAGCTTCATTCTCCTTGGATTCCTGAATCTGTTTGCCGCTTCCATAATGGTTTCTCGTAGGGTACTGCCCATTCTGTGTCTCTTGGGGCTAGTAATGCTGGCAGCCCGGCCTTTCGATGTGACTTCGCTCTCTTGGCGCTTCCCTGGTCAGGAAATCGTCTTGAACAAAAATACCCCCTTTGCTCAGCTCACGATCTCGAAAACCGGCAAACAGCTCAATGTCCTCCAAGACGCCATTCCTTTATTTTCAACCGGAGACCTTGATATGGAGACTGTTGCCCACCTGCCGCTCTGTCAGGTTAGTGAGGGGGCCAGGGTCCTATTGATTGCCGGAGGCGTCTTTGGCACCCTTGAGGAGATTTCCAGACACAACCCAGAGCGAATAGATTATGTGGAACTCGACCCCGCCATCCTGAACCTGGACAAACTAATTCACGGGAGTCTCGCCCGTCCCTTCATACGCGTGCATGTCGGGGATGGCCGCCTTTTTGTGAAAAAAACGTCCGTGCAATATGACGTCATTATCGTGGACCTACCCGACCCTGAAAATGCCCAACTAAACCGTTTTTATACATGGGAGTTTTTTGCTGAAGTAAAATCGATCCTCGCCAGAGGTGGCGTCCTTTCCTTTACACTGACTGGTTCTGAGAATTATCTTGAAGAGAAAGGGCTGGCGCTGAATCGTTCTGTGTATTCTGCCTTGAAAAGAACCTTCAAACATATCTTAGTCTTCCCCGGAATTATCCATTACTACCTGGCATCGGATGCTCCTTTGTCTCCAGATATCGGTGAGGTGCTGAGCCGGCGTGGGCTTATAACCAAACGACTCGTAGATTACGACTTGCCCAGCATGGGAGATCCGTTTCGCATAGACATGCTGAGACGACTCCTCTCCGAACAAGAGGTCCCACCAAACATGGACCTGTCCCCATTGGCCTTTGGCCATCTGATCGATTTATGGCTTAAGAAATCCGGAGACCGGAAGACGCCTCTCTACGCGGTCGTTATCGTAATCATTGCATTGGCGGTTGTGGTATGCCGCAGGGACCGTCTGCGTTTTACGATTGCAACTTCGGGATATGCCGGCATGGCTTTTGAGCTGTCGCTCCTCCTCCTCTTTCAGGTGATATATGGGTACGTATATCTAAGGATTTGTCTCTTCATAACCCTTTACATGATAGGTGCTGCCTTAGGAGCCTTTGTATCTGGAAGATTGAATAGGACAGCCGCCTGGCAGATGTTGGCCTGCGACGCCAGCCTGATCTTTTTTGCAGCGCTTGCTTCTGTTGCAGCTATAATTGGGGCCCACTTGAAGGGAGAGGCCTCTTTGTTTATGATGCAGTACGGAATCATTCCAAGCCTATTATTTCTCGCGGCCTTTGCAACAGGTTGTCAGTTTTCGGCGATATCACGAATGTCGAGTGGGATCGGAGCGGAGATCACCGGCCGACTCTATGTGTCAGACCTAGCAGGTGCGGCCTGTGGGACCATATTGACAGGACTTGTTTTTCTTCCTAAGATAGGTATTTTAGGGGTATTGATTTCTGTGGGAGTACTCAAAGGGCTGAGCCTGGGCCTGAATGTACTCGCTGTTTCGAAACAAACTTGACGGCTTTGAAAGAGGCGCGCGCCTTGCATCTGGAGCTTTTTACTGTGCCGTCTGTTTGTTGACTTTTTACGAGTTCATCAAACTTGACGGTTCTTTCGAGATCATCAGATTAGGTGAAGCGACCCTTAACCATAGGTACGGACCCCATGGCAATATCACGCAGAGATTTCATCAGAACCACTTTTTGTGCTGCATGTGGCACGGTGCTGTTCCCCCTTGATTTGGCATGGGCGGAAAAGAGGTTTTCCACAACAGACCCGCACGTTCATGAAGCCTATTTCTACAAGACACTGGCTGAAGGTGCAGTGCAATGCGGCACCTGCCCACACGAATGTGTCATCGTCCCGGACAGACGGGGAAGATGTCAAACTAAGACAAACATAGAGGGGAAGCTGTACACCATCTCTTACGCCAATCCGTGCGTCGTCAATGTGGACCCAGTAGAAAAAAAACCCCTTCAACATTTCTATCCTGGAACCAAGGCTTTCTCGCTTGCAGTCGCTGGGTGCAATTTCCATTGTCCAAATTGCCAGAACTGGGAGATATCCCAGACCAGTCCGGACAAGACTCGCAATCAAAACCTTCCGCCGGATGAGGTGGTGCTGATGGCTGCGGGGTATGGTTGCAAGAGCATTGCCTATACCTATTCCGAGGCTACGACCTTTTATGAATACATGGTCGACATTGCGGTAAGAGCAAAGAAAATTGGGATCAAAAATATCTGGGTCAGCAATGCCTACATCAGCCCTGCTGCCCTGAACCGTCTGTGTGACGTGATCGATGCGGCCAGTGTAAACCTGAAGAGTTTTTCAGAGCAGATCTATTGGGACCTGAACAGCGGACATCTTAAACCTGTGCTTGAATCCTTCAAGACCCTTCACGAACGAGGAATCTGGATGGAAATTATCAATCTGGTCATTCCTACCTACACGGATGATATGGAGATGATTAAGAGGATGTGCGGGTGGATCCTCGACAATCTTGGTCCTGAATATCCCCTCCACTTTTCCCGTTTCCATCCCCAGTACAAGCTCGTTCACCTGCCCCCCACACCGGTTGAGGTCCTGCAAGCAGCTGAGAAGGTAGCCTTGAAAGAGGGGCTCCATTATGTCTATATCGGCAATGTACCAGGTCTGGGTGATGAGACAAAGTGCCCCAACTGCAAGCAGACTGTGGTCAAAAGGAGAGGATTCACGCTCGAGTGGAACCATGTGAATCAGGGGAGATGTAAATTCTGCGATTCACGGATCAGCGGAAGGTGGGCGTGATCAGAAGCTGACCGGTCGGAATATTGAAGCTCCCTGCAGCCCACGAAGCACTGCCGTCAGGCAGAACCTGCGGGGAATGCGCTCGCTGTGGCAGTTCAAAATGAGAAGATTGCAGGCAATCATTCTTTCAGTTACGTTGATCTTGATTTGTGCCAGAGGTCACTCGTATGCGGGGGACGACAATCGCGGAGGTGTGCGACCTGCTGCGTTTGCGGGCACGTTTTATCCGAATGCGCCTGATGAGTTGCGTAGAACGGTCGGCGGTTATCTTAAAGAGGCTCGCGGTGTAAAGGTTCCTGGCAAGATTCGAGGACTCGTCTCCCCCCACGCAGGATACATCTATTCGGGTATCGTGGCTGCGGCCGGATATGGACAGATCGACCCCTCAATCAGGACTGTTATCCTGCTGGGCTCGAGTCACAGGGTCCGGCTGAGTGCTCCCTCCATTCCGGAGGTTCAGGCCTACCGAACCCCCTTGGGAGAGGTTCCCCTGGCTGGGCTTGCCTCGACCCTTCGCAGCTTGTCCGCCTTTAAACCTGTTCCTGAAGCACATGTCAAAGAGCACTCCCTTGAGGTTCAACTTCCCTTCCTCCAGGTAATGCTTAAGAAATTCGGGATCGTTCCAATCCTGGCCAACAGCTCAGACCCAAAAGCCCTTGCTTCAATGCTCGCTCCATATGTTGACGATAATACGCTAGTGGTGGCAAGCTCAGATCTTTCTCACTATTATTCCTATGAGACGGCCGTTACGCTGGATCGTATCTGCACCTCAGCCATCACGGGCCCCGGATTCTCTGACATGGTGTTGTGTGAGGCCTGCGGTAAGCAAGCCGTCCTGACACTGATGCATATTGCTCGAATAAAGGGCTGGAGTGCTACATTGTCAGACTACAGGAATTCCGGCGACACTGCGGGAAACAAGGATCGTGTCGTAGGATATGCGAGTATTGCCTTTGTGGATGGAAAGGAGATGACAAAGACAATGAAAGAAACACTTTCTACTCAAGAAAGGGAGTCCCTTCTGAAACTTGCTCGCACTGCAATTGAGGCCAGGCTTGTAAAAGGGGCCAAGGTGGAAAGGCCGACTCAGGTTTCTTCAATCTTGAACGAGTTGAGAGGATGCTTTGTCACCTTGCACAAACGCGGCCAACTGCGTGGCTGCATCGGCACAATTGAGCCCGCATGCCCTCTTTTGGAATGCGTGGAGAAGAATGCCAAAAACGCAGCATTCAGCGATCCTAGGTTTCCAGCACTGAGTGTGGACGAACTCAAGGAGATAGACATCGAAATCAGCGTCCTTTCGGTACCGAAGGCCCTGGGCTTCAATGATGGGGAGGATCTCAAGTGTAAGCTTGAACCCAATGTGCATGGCGTCATCCTGTCTCGCGGCATGCACCGCTCAACGTTTCTTCCACAGGTCTGGGAGCAGCTCCCTGATAAGGAGAAGTTCCTGGAACACCTCTGTTTAAAGGGGGGTATGTCGGCTCAGGCATGGCAGGACCCCGAGACCAAGGTAGAGGTGTATAAAGCAGAGGTGTTCGGTGAAAAAGGTTTGGAATGAACCGGCACCTTTTGTTGTTTTGATACGCTTTCGAAATTGTAGGTTTGGAAGAGGCCAATATAACGGGAAGGTGTCCGGAATCTGAAATAATCCCATTGACTTCCATACGTTGGCTAATATAGATTGTCGAGCGGGCACCTGGATATCCGTTACCCCTTTATATTTTGATGCCGACTCATTTCATTGCGCGGTCATTGTAGACAAAGGATCAAATGATGGAGCAGGATAAAGCGCTTAATGTGGCTATTGTGGGCGGCGGCCGAGGGTGCAAGGCGATTATGGATATGATCCTTGCTGAAAAGCTTCAAAGGCTTCGAATGAAGCTCACGGGCGTGGCTTCAACCGACACCGAAGCCGTGGGGTATCTATATGCCAAGGAAAAGGGAATTTATACGACCAGGAATTACCACGATCTGTACAACCTGAAAGATCTCAACATGATCATTGAGCTTACGGGTCGTGAGGAAGTAGCCAATGATATCTCAGCAACCAAGCCAAGCCAAGTACGACTTATGGATCATACGGCTGCCCGTCTATTCTGGGACGTCTTTCAAATAGAAGAAAAAAGGAGTGCCGAGCGTGAACATGCCGAAGAGGTGCTGATAAAGAGTGAACAAGAGAAACAGGACATCCTCGAAAGCATTTCGGAGGCCGTTGTATATCTAGACCAGGAACATAGGATTATGTGGGCCAATAGAGTGGCAAGAAAGCCGCATGGGCTTGCTCTTGAGGACGTGGAGGGACGTCGTTGCTACGAGGTATGGCACCAGCTCAGCAAACCCTGTCCAGGCTGCCCTATTGTGCAAACATGTGAAACAGGTCAACCACAGGAAGCAGAAATGACAAGCCCGGATGGCCGAGCATGGTTTGTGCGAGGCTATCCGGTTCTGGATGACAATGGCGATATTGCAGGGGCGGTTGAACTCACTCTGGAAATCACCCAGCGTAAGCGGGCTGAGCGGGAATTAAGAGAGAGCGAAGAAAGACATCGCACGGTGCTGGAAGCGTGTCCGGATCCTGTTGTTGTTTACGACATGGAGGGCAACAGTACCTATATCAACCCGGCATTCACCCAGGTTTTCGGGTGGCCCCCAGAGGAGCTCTTGGGCAAGAAGCTGGATTATGTCCCTGAGGAAAACTGGCCTGAGACAGAAGTGATGATAGAAAAGGTAAAGGCAGGAAAAAGCTTCTCAGATGTTGAAAGCCGTCGATATACCAAAGAAGGGGAGGTTCTTGACGTCAGCATTAGTGCAGGCATCTTTTTGGATGCTAACGGAATTCCGCTGGGCAGTGTCCATATCCTGAGAGACATTACCGACCGGAAGCGGATAGAGACGGCGCTGCGGGAAAGCGAGCAGAGACACCGTATAGTCATGGAAGCGTGTCCTGACCCTATTGTTGTCTACGATATGGAGGGTAGATGTACCTACACCAATCCAGCATTTACTACTGTTTTCGGGTGGACTCCGGAAGAACGCTTAGGCAGAAAACTCGATTATGTCCCCGAGGAAAACTGGCCCGAGACCCAAATGATGATAGAAAAGGTGAAGGCGGGAGAGAGTTTCTCTGATGTTGAAAGCCGCCGACATACCAAGGATGGAGAAACTATTGACGTGAGCGTGAGCGCCGGCATATATTTGAATCGCGACGGGATTGCGGTGGGCAGTGTCCACATTTTGAGAAATGTTACCCAACGGAAGCTGGCGGAGGAGAGGCTGGAGGAAACCATGGCAGAGTTGCACCGTTCCAATACTGAACTACAGCAGTTCGCCTACGTCGCTTCACACGACCTGCAAGAGCCGTTGCGGAAGGTCCAAGCGTTTGGCAACCGGCTGAAGGTCAAATACGCCGGGGCGCTGGACGAACGTGGGCTCGACTATGTGGACCGGATGCAGAATGCTGCAAAACGCATGCAGTCCCTTATCAATAACCTGCTGACACTTTCACGGATTACAACGAAGGCTCAACCTTTTGTTCAAGTCAATCTGGCGGATGTGGTGCGAGGAGTGATGGCAGACTTGGAACTGCACGTGGAACGGGCCGGCGGACGTGTGGAAACCGGCGATATGCCGTCCATTGACGCTGATCCGACGCAAATGCATCAATTGCTTCAGAACCTAATCAACAATGCGCTTAAATTCCACGAACCGGAGAACAAGCCTGTCGTAAAGATTCATAGCCAACTTATGAACGAAACCTGTAAAATCACTGTGGAAGACAATGGTATTGGGTTTGACGAAAAGTACCTTGACCGCATTTTCGCCGTTTTCCAGCGCCTGCACGGTCGCGGCCAGTACGATGGAACAGGCGTGGGACTGACGATCTGCCAGAAGATTGCCGAGCGCCACGGGGGTAGTATAACGGCAAAGAGC
>SDBU01007674.1_pt1 | contig 12385 bp, 10 predicted proteins | sample 2277071 | NCBI WGS metagenome assembly SDBU01 (sample SAMN10397929, study PRJNA504765) | marine sediment metagenome | isolation source: marine sediment core GS08_GC12, 126 cmbsf | place: Arctic Ocean: Gakkel Ridge, Loki's castle | collected 2008
GCCCATGTATGTCCACGATCTCAAACCAGTTTATCTGGCCGGTCTATTTTTTCGATAGCAATCACTACAGTACACTGGCTTATCACCGCGTGGTTCAAAGGGTACTTCGGTGTCTTTGCCACACTCGGCACACACCGCGGGAAACATCTGGCGCGGGGCTCCGTAACTGCTGTTGCCGTTACGTTCTGACTTCTTTTTTCGACGGCAGTCGGGACAGCGTTTGGGCTCATTAGTAAAACCTTTGGACTGGAAGAACTCTTGATCCTCAGCGCTGTGCGTGAAAGTAGCCCCACAATCGGAACACTGGATTGATTTGTCCTGAAAACTCATTGGATGACCTCCTCTTTTTAAAATTTTAGTTAGAGTCCGGTCATCCAATACTTAAGTAATCTGAAGTGATTTAAAAAAGCCTGTAATAACCTAAACTTGAACTAATTACTTAATACTATATATTACAGATAGCTGCTTTGTCAAATGCGCGCAGGTCACATTGTATGCAAGGTTACTTTTTGCATTGCGATACTTCCCTTTGTAGTAACAATATGGCTTTTTGTTCAATCCTTTGCGGGGTATCTGAAGGTTGAGTCCAGCAGGCTTTGAAAACCAGCCCGGAGTAATGTAACATATTAACAATGTTTGACACGCGAGAGTGATGATATGACAAGATTCTTATCAACCCACCCATATGAGCTTGATACGTACGTTGGAGGCAGGTATGTTGAAGACTAGACACATGGTTTTACCGGGGATCATCCTGCCAGGAGTAATGCTGGCCACTGTGTAAAACAGGTGGTAAGGCTGCTGAAGAATGTGAGCTATGGGAAGGATGAGATTCGGTAAACCCGCTGGCCCCGCTAGATACAATGGCGGATATTTTGACTGAAAGTAACTCGTATGAAATATCGAAAGAGGGGGTACAGGTATGAAAAAATACACTCACGCATGGTTATCCTTGAAAGCTATGGAACTACTGAAAACCTACCAAGGACATTTCAATGATGAACGTAACAAGCGCGTCAAACGATTAGTGAATTTCATGTCCCGCTATCCTTCTACCTTCGTGCGTGGGGCCTGGTTTCCAGATACCATCATAAAGGACAACATACAGGGTGGGCATACCTGGAAGTACTACCTCGACTCAAGCAATGGTAGAGTAGTTCGCTACCGTCCGCCTTCACACAACACCTGCCTCAGTTTCGTACAATCGGAATTGGATGCGAAGGTCTCCCTGGATGATAGAACCAGTGACCTTCCTGACCGTTGCGAGGCACTGAGCCAGGCCACAAGAGACACCATACGCATCACTAACAAGGTCCGCAGTGGAGACGTCATAGCCTTCAACGATAGTCAGATAGCCATTTTGTTTCTGATGCTCTCTCACTACGTCTGTGATGCTCACGTACCCGTTCACTGTGACAAGCGAGATTTCTATACCCCGTCCAAGGTTCACCCTGACCTTGAAGCCTTTTGGGAGAACGAAATCAAGAAGTACTACAGGGTCTCGACCAAAACGCAGCAGTTTGACCTTGATGAGAATCAGAACCTTCAGCTTGACACAAGTCGCAGGGGCTTTGAAAACTCAATTCTCTACAAATGTGACGAAATCTTGAGGCAGTCCGTATGGGACAATATGAGCCAAACGGGGCAAGATTGGCGGGCCTTCCTGGGAAGCACCAACAAGAACTTATGGGACTACTTGGTGTCTGTTTGTCTCGTGTCATTCCACATGTCAGTGAAGATGTTCCCCCTGAACCCCCCTGCCGGAGTCGATTACGACACGGTGAGAATTATGAGAGTCTTCCCTTTTAAGGAGGATGTTATACGGTATTCACCATACATATTGGCCGACGCAATCAGTTCCGTAGCACTTGTCTGGTTGGCCACGTGGGAAAGGTGGGAGTTGCTGGCGAAGGGTATCCGTTAGCTATTAAGGAGGTGTTTGATGGTGAGTCCGTCTGCAAGCCAGGAGATCTTACTGGAAGAATGGAAGGAAGCCAGGAGGTCGGTAGGTAGGTCGGACAGACAGAATGTCCTGTATGTGGTAAAGAAACAGTTAGTCTTAAAAAACACTGGCAGATTCGTTCAAGAGCATAATTGCTCGTCGGACGAAGCAATCTCTGAGCCGGGGATATGATCCAATGACTAGCTATCTCAGAGGATGCAAATCGATGAAATGTTATTATAGCGTGATCTAGACTTCATAAATCCCATTTCACATCCATCTCCTCGGCAATCGCTTTCAGATCCTCTACAACCTTGGGATTGATAGGAATACCATCGCGGCCATAGTGTTCCGTCTTCTCGTACTCCTTCTCGCCATGGATATAGATGCGATTTTGGCCCTCTGCCTTGGGTGCGTTCTTAAGTCGCTGTTGCAAGTCATCCATTGCCGCCTTGAATTCATTAACCGGGCGGAAAGCGTCCACACGCCACGCACCAAAGAAGTGGCCAAGGTTAGCTGGCATAGGCTTTCCGTCGGGAGTCTTTGGGTAGACCAAAGTAGCATAAGCTGCTCCTGAAAGGACGGCGCAAAATACATCTACCCACAAAGCTAGCCCATAGCCTTTGTGCCCACTAAGTAATTCGCCTTCGCCGCCCAGAGGCAACAAGCCTCCCCCAGCTCGCTTCTTCAAGTTTTCTAACACCCGGTGAGCATCGTCTGTTCCCAAACCGCGCTCATCAGTAGCCCAGCCCATGGGCACAGGCTTACCCTGGCGCTCACATACTTCCAGTTTGCCACGTGGCACAGTACTGGTGGCCATATCCAGTATGAAAGGCCGTTCCTTATTTGCTGGGGCTGCTACCGCTATGGGATTTGTGCCTAGCATTGTATCTCGTCCGAAGGTCGGCACGACTAGCACGTCGGCGTTGGTCATTGACATGCCAATACAGTTATGCTCCAGCGCCATCATAGCGTAGTAACCAGCGATGCCATAGTGGTTAGAATTGCGTAATGCCACGAAACCGGCGCCTACCTCGATAGCCTTTTGGATGGCTTTCTGCATCGCCTGATGGGAAACAGGTTGGCCTAACCCTGCTCCGGCGTCGATCAGTGCTGTAGCTGGGGTTTCCCTCAGGACCGTGACTTTGGGTTTGGCGACCATTACACCGGTGTGCAGGCCGTTTACATATCTGCGAAGACGAGCCACACCGTGGCTCTCAATTCCTCGTAGATCAGCCATCACTAGGACATCGCTCGTGATGCGAGCGTCCTGTTCTGAGACACCCAACTTCTGGAACACTCGGAAGCAAAAGTTGGCCAAATCTTCCGCTCGAACTCGTATTCCAGTTTCGTCCGGCATTCTTATCCTCCCTGTGCGTTTGTGAGTTAGTATAGGACGATTCAATAGCGGAGAGCAAGTGCCTGTATGTCATGTGCTCTAGAGAGAGGCTTGAGAACATCTTCCTGGTAAGACTCTGTGTAATGCAGTCACTTCAACCAAGTTATACATCTTGGCTTATTGTGTGGTAAGAATAAGATGAATGGTTGCCCAAAATTTTGAGATGAGGGTAAGCCCTGCTATAATTGCCGGGGTGAATGTCATCGGGTACTATATGAAGAGAACTTAGGAGATAGGATGTTTTCAAAACAAAAGGTTTATCTGGGGATTATTATCAGTTCGCTATGTCTGCTCTTTACCACTGTGACAGGATGTTCCATTAGCACAACTCCTGCCGAATACGCTGATAACCCGATAGCTCAAAGGGAAACTCTGGTCCAGATATCCACCATAGATGCTATCCTCAATGGCGTTTACGACGGAGTGGTTGACTTTGCTACATTGAAAGATTACGGAGATTTCGGTATAGGGACCTTCGAAGGGCTTGATGGTGAAATGATAGGATTTGATGGCAACTTTTACCAGGTAAGGGCAGACGGTATTGCCTACCCTGTATCTGATTCTATGGAGACGCCTTTTGCCTGTGTCACTTTCTTTGATACAGATTATGAAGAGGAATTACCAGAAGGTTTTGACTATGAGCAAATACAAGAGTTTCTTGATGATACTTTGCCGACAGGTAATATCTTCTACGCGATTAAAATTGAGGGCACTTTCAGTTATATGAAGACCAGAAGCGTGCCCGGTCAACAGAAACCATATCCTCCGCTGGTTGAGGTTACAAGGAATCAGCCTATCTTTGAATTTACCAATATTGACGGAATAGTTGTGGGATTCCGATGCCCTGCTTATGTTGCCGGTGTTAACATACCAGGATACCATCTGCATTTCTTAACCGAGGGTAACAATGCTGGTGGTCATGTGCTTGAGTTTCAGGTAGCAGATGCCGTTGCCTATGTAGATTATACGTCTGAGTTCCTTATGATTCTGCCAGGTGAGGGTAGCGATTTCTATGAGCTAGACCTGACTCAGGATAAGCAAGAGGAGCTAGAAGAAGCAGAGAAATAATCAATTAGCGGGGTTTCTGCTGGCGCTGTCCACTAAATTTCAATTAGGTAGCCTTTAATATCTCAAAATAGCCAGCTGATGAACCCTGAAACAACACAAGCAGTTCTTCCTGAAATTCAGGTTCATAATCAAGCCTCGCCGCCCAAGCTGTATTTTGTCCCGCTATTCTAAGCAAGTTTTAGTTTATTTTTACTCTAGCCCTCTATCTTATCACGCCTTTTATCAATAGCCCGCAAACCTGCTGGCATTGGTCCATTCTTCGGGTTTTATCCCGCGTGGAATGCCTCACGCCTTAATCCTATTGACGCACTAAGGTCTGAATAGAGACCAAGCCCATTCTTGACTTACTAAAAATATTGAAAGTCGTAATCCGTATTTGTTTGCTTTCTGGAGGTTATTCTCTTACTCATTAGCCGACTTTGGCTAGTCTCTCGCGGTAGGCTGTCATAATGTCGTGGCGGCGCAGCACCCCAACTAAGTGGCTCCTATTATGCCGGTCGACAACGGGGATGCGTCCGTAATCTTCTGCGGTAGCTCGTAACACATCATATAAAGTCTGGTCGGGATAAGCTACGAAAAGTTCTTTGGAAGCAATATCGCCTACCTTAAGGTCGGTCTTACCGCTTCGTATAGCCCTCTGCAGGTCGGCTACTGTAGCACACCCAAATAGACGTCCCCCCTCGTCCAGAACTGGGAAGCCATGATGACCGGTATCACGCAATCGTTCTCTTAGCTCTTGCAGAGATATGGTGGAAGAGACTGTGGGGAAATCGGGAGTCATTACTTCGCCAACCTTGATTGCTTTCATGATATCCTCCCCAACCTCTCCCCGGTAAATGTCCAATAGTTGCTCTTCTGGAAAATCGATCTGTTCAATAAAATATTCATTAAAATCGACTCGGGAGGAAAGCTCAACATGCTCAATAAAATGGACAAGCTCACCGGCCATCTGCCAGTAACTCTTGGACAAAAGGACCATTGAAGCCCCGGTACTGGCAGCATTACCTAAAGAGGAGATAAATTTCCTATCAACATTAGGAATAAGTCCGATGCGCACGGCGCTGTAAGGGTTAACATAATTTCCTAGCGCCCCGGCAAGGTACAGATGTCCAATATCCTTGATGCCGATACCCATTTCGTCCATTAGAGTTTTTATGCCGGCGGCGATGGCCCCCTTGGCGAGTTGAAGCTCGCGAACATCCTTTTGGGTAAGATAAATCGGTTTACCATCGTAGCTTTCCTCTGCGGAAGCGACGACGAAGTTATTAACTCCTGACTCATCGCCAATTACTCTTGTCCTCAGATTCTCTGCTACTTCTAGTTGAGGGGGGCGAATTAGACCTTCAGCATCAATGATGCCAAGCTCCAAGAGCACGGCAACCAGTTCCACTAATCCGCTTCCGCAAATACCCTTGGGCTTTATATTACCAATGACCTGATAATGAAGGCTACCTTCTTCGAAATAGACGGCTTCAATCGCTCCAGCAGCAGCAATCATCCCGTAGGTAATTCTTGCACCCTCTAGAGCGGGACCTGCTGCCGCAGAGCATGTCAGCAGTCTCTTGCTATTGCCGAGGAAAATTTCTCCGTTGGTACCAAGGTCCAGTCCTAGTATTATCTCGTCCTTCTGTTCCGCAACTCCAGAGGTTATGACAACGCTGAGCAAATCTCCGCCGATGTAGCCAGATTTTACGGGCATTATGTAAAAAAGTGCCTCGGGATTCAATTGAAGACCAACATCTCCTGCACTCACAATTAGACCATCGGTTAAAACAGGGGCAAAAGGTGCTTCGGCAATTCCTGAGAGATCCAGCTTCAGCAAGAGGTGTTGCATGGTGGTATTTCCCGCCGCTACGGTAATAAAAACATTGTCTGGGTGAAGTCCTGCTGTTTTTAGAAGACGGACAGTGATATGATTCAGGTCATCGATGAGAATTTGGTTCAGATTCTCCAACCCATTAGAATGTTCTTTGACATATTGATGACGAGCGATTACATCCGTGCCATACTTACTCTGATTATTGAGACAAGAAACGACGGCAACTTCTGTCCCATTCAACAAATTGAAAAGCTTGCCTACCAGAGTGGTGGTGCCGAGGTCAAAAACTAATCCATAGAGTGAATACATTTCCTCCGGTTTCTGCCAGGTCATCAAGCAGTTGTTATGAAGCACTGCCGCCCCACGGAACTGGGCTTCCTTTAACATATGGGGCAAGGCACGAAGACAGTGAAGTGAGGCTTTCAAGTCCATGTATTCGGGCCCCAACACCTGTTTGACTCGGTCTAGGTCAGAAATCCCTTCATCCGGAGGAGTGGAGGGTAAGGTGACAACCCGCTGGTCAAGAAGGGGATTAATACGAAAATGAGGTGTATATCCAGTTTTGAGGATTTGAGAATATTCTATCTCGGACTCAGGTTCCGCGAGGTAGACGACCAAATCCTTATCAACTGTGGTGCGGCAGGCAAGACGAAAACCTTGTTTTATCTCCTCATCGTCAAGAAATTTCCTTTCTTCATTGGATAGTGGACCTATGGATGAAAGTATCTTGACTTTGCACTTACCACATTTCCCTAATCCCCCACACTCCCCCAGCTTTATACCTGCCTTTCGCAACGCCTCCCAAACGGTCTCACCCTGGCAAACCTTCAGCCATAGGTCATCCGGCAGAACATTCAACAAGAAGTATTTCGTTTTTTGTTTTCCGTATGGAGGAGAACTAATAGAGCTTTCTTTATTAAGTTGCTGGTTCTGGGTCTTCTTCATCTTTAATACTCCCGACATCAGCGCTAGAGCAACTCAATGAGTTTCTCCCCGAGATACGAATAATTTACATCGCTAATATCTAGAGGTAACTCAATGGCTGGTTTGAAGACTGCGCAGGAAATGATACGATTTATGCTTTGAGTTTCCCTTGACATTCTCATCTCAGATATTTTGTATACCAGGGAAAGCCTTCCCTATCTCAGAAACCAAATGCGTATCCAAAACACCTTCTCTGTACTCTCCCAGAATATTTTGGACTAGAACGTTGGCACGGCTTAACATGCTAGGACGGCCTCTTTCTTCCCAGATATCAAAGTTACAACGCACACTCAGGTTGGGATAGAAAAATTCGTCCATCATGTGTTCCACCGTATGGTCTTCTATGATAAAGTTCCCGCCAGGTCCGACCTTCTCAATTACATCAAAGCCCAGAGTCTCTTCGTTCACCTTGATGCCCCTCAATATCCGGTGAATCATTCCTATGATTTCATTGTCGATGACGTACTGCTCATAGGAAATAGAATTCCCCGAATCCAGTATTCCAGCTGCTAGGTGAATGCAGTCTGCTCCAGCCATGGCAACTGTTAAGTTAGAAAAACCCTCTTCAATGCCTGCTTGGATATCAGGTCTTTTGGACTCGGTGAGCCCGCCCGAAGCATAAACAGGCAGATTGTAACACTTTGCCAGTTGGACTGCGGCCGCATTCATCATCGTCATTTCCACCGAGCCCATAGCTAATTCCATGGTTCGCAAATCCATGGTCATGGGGACGGCGCCATAAAGCACCTTGGCTCCTGGAGCCAGCACCTGGGTGATAGCTACTCCTGCCAGTGATTCCGCATGCATCTGTGAAAGAGTCCCCGCCAGGGTGGCTGGCGAGGTAGCTCCGGCAATAGGTGCTGGCGCACAGGTGGCAGGTATGCCATGCGTGGTACAGAAATCAAGAATATTTAATGTGTCAGCCTCAATGGTGAGCGGGCTTATCGGGTTGGTGATTACTGAAACAAAGGGCCTTTCTCTGAGCCTGTCTTCGCCTCCGGCGATTAAACTGGCTAGTTCCCACATTTGCTTCACGCCCTCCAGGTTGTCACAACCTCCCATCACATGTTTCGTGGTATGGTTGAGGGCGTGATAAAAGTCGTTCAAATGATAGTTTTGAGGTTCTAAGTCGTGGACTTGACAGGCGATGATATAAAAACGAATGTAATCCAGGTGGTCCACCAGGGCGGCAGTGTTAGCCACATCTCTTAACATGGTGAGGCGGTAACCGCCTGTTCCCATATCAAGAATGCGAAATACCCGTCCTCCGTTAGCAAAGTAGACCTTTCTTTTCCCTAAATACAGGTCATTCTTGCCATCTCGAGAATAGAGGATAAAGCGGGAGGGGGCACGACCTATAACCTCATCAAGCCAGTCCCCACTAAAGCGTACCCGCTGATTATCATAATCAACTTGTGCTCCCGCTGTTTTTAGTCGGTCAAGAAAGGTGCTATCATAAATTCTGATGCCGATGCGTTCCAGTATCTTGCGTCCCGTCCGGTCGATTTGCTTCACATCTTTAGGGGTAAGCGGTCTGTAGCATGGAAAACTCTTTCCCACAGTTAAACTCTCAGTTACCTCGCTTGGAGAATTTGCTCAATTGCTTTGATTACTTCATCAGGTTTGGGCACTACCTGATGTTCCGATAGTATCCTTTTCGCCTCCATATTGCAACGCTGATAGAGGTCCAGGGCTCCCGCCTCTTGCCAGGAATCGTAGCGGGAGCGGTCCAGAAGCTTCGGCAGGAACTGTGCCTGCATAAAATGCTCAAAGGTGTGGTCATCCATAAGAAAGATAGAACCGGCTCCCCCCTTTACCACCCTTTCGATTACTTCAAGAGCCAGGGTTTCCTTATTGACCGGAATTCCTCCGACAAAAAAGCGGCTCATGGACACCAGTTCGTCAACCATGGTCACCATCTCAAGTGAAGAGGTACTCCCATATTCTAGAAAACCAACATCGTGAATCAAATTAGCTCGAGAGAGCATGGCATTGATGATAGAAAACATGGCTTCGGCTCCTGCCTGGGCATCCATAACCTTAGCATCTGAAGCCCCGGCAAAAGCCCAGATAGGCAGGCCATAAATTTCATCGCGTATGTCAGCAAGTGCGGCCTGAGTGAGACTCCATTCGGGGCAGCCGTACGAGACCACGGTAGATTTCATGTCCAAAACACTGACATTAGGGCCAAACAGGAAGGGAGCTCCTTTGCTGGCTAACTGATGCACACTGAGTCCTACCAGGTTTTCAGCGATTCCTAAAGCCATAGCTCCGGCAAGTGTAACCGGGGCTCCGCCTCCGGCGTTCGAGCCAGAGGGGAGGCAGATGGGTATCCTCTTTTCGGCGCAGAAAATGAGTTTCTCCATAACATTTTCAGGAAAACGTAACGGGCTGATAGCCTCCGAGTAATGCAGTATGAACGGCTTCTGCCGCAGGTTCTCTTCACCCCCCACCACCTGGCAGGCAATCTCGTAGATTTTGGCAATGTCTTTGCCTCCGTCGGCAATGAAAACAATCGGTTTATTGGTATTCCTGACCATCTCGGCAAAAACATGGACATAGATATCTTCAACAGGCACATCTTCAGGGTTAGCCATAGACATGGCAAACGCTATGTTATCAAGCCCGTCTACCAGTCTGGCAAAATTGGCGGTATCCTTTAAGACCGTCCGGCGACGCTTGCCGGTCTCCAAATCCAGAGTGAAAGTGGCATCTGAACCGGTGCCGTAGAAAGAGTTACCATCGGCTAGAGGCATCGCTTTATTGCCTTGCTGGTTGTAAAGGGCAATCTGCCTGGGAGCTGACCTTAAGGCTTCTTCAACGAGGTAAGGGGGTAGCTTAACCCAGTCATCGTTACTAACCTTAGCCCCGGCATCAGCAAGCATTTCCAGGGCACCACGGTGCTCCATCTTAAATCCTATCTTTTCTAGAATCTCTAACGCCGCCATGTGGATTGCCCACGCCTGTTCGCGGTTCAGGACTTTCAACCGAGGTTGAAAGGTGGGGAGTGCCAATGGTTCCATGGTTCACTCCTTTATGGAAAACTTTTTAAGAAATGCCAATCAAGTCCTTGGCTTTACTTACAGCAGAACCAGCATCGGAGGCATAAGAATCTGCCGCTATCTTCTGGGCATACTTTCCGGTAACCGGTGCCCCACCAATCATTACCTTGACTTTGTCCCTGAGTCCGGCTTTTTGTAGAGCCTCAATGGTCTTGAGCATGGCTGGCATGGTGGTGGAGAGCAGCGCCGACATGGCAACTATGTCAGGCTCTACTTCCTGCACCTTTTGAACAAACTTTTCAGGAGCAACATTCACTCCCAGGTCAGTAACTGTGAATCCTGCTCCCTCCATCATCATGGAAACCAGGTTCTTGCCGAGGTCGTGCAAGTCACCTTTGACGGTTCCGATTAGCACCTTTCCCTTGGAGACGACATCCCCTTCATGAAAGAATGGTTTGAGCAGTTTCGTGCACTCTTGCATCGCCTTGGCCGAGCGCAACATCTGGGGGACGAATATCAACCCCTTGGAATATCTCTCCCCCACCTCATCCATGGTAGCAACGAGCCCCTTATTCAGGATATCAAGAGCATTGTTGCCAGCATCTAAAGCACTTTGTGTCTCCGCTATCGCTGCCTTGATGTCTCCCTTGACCACAGCTCCTGCCAATGCATCAAATTCACTCATCTTTATCCTCCTTAAAACTGGTTTCAATTGAATCCTGACCGCTGAGCTATCCTCCGGTAATTTTGCCATTTTCGTAGGCGTCAATGAAGTTTCCACAGTATTCATCCCGACCCAGAAGCATCTCAACGGAAAGGAGTGTAGCCATAAGTTGTCGGTCAATCGGGTCCAGAATGACGGCAGACAGACCATAGGAGATACTGAGAGCCAGGAAGTTGCGGTTTACGAGGCGGCGCTCGGGGAGGCCAAATGAAATATTGGAAAGCCCGCAGATAGTATTTACGCCGGGGAAATCATTCATTATTTTATTGATGGCTCTGAGAGCAGTGATTCCCATGCTGGTGTCCACAGAAATTGGCTGTACCAGCGTGTCTACATAAATCTTTTCCAGAGGGAACCCTTCAGCGGTAAGCTTCTTGATTAGTTCTGAGCCGACCTCAACTCTTTCTTCTGTGGTTTTGGGCATCATCGTTTCCCCCATGCAAAGGGCGACCAGGGAACAGGGCTGGGAAGTGACCACTGGAAGAAGAGATTCAAAGCGACCCTCTTCCAGTGAGATAGAATTTATCATTGGCTCACCTTTGTGGCGTTTCATCGCTGCGAGCAAGGCTTCAGGATTGGGACTGTCCAGGCTCAACGGTAGGTCCACTGCGCTTTGTACCGTCTCAACTAACCAGGAGAGGCAATCAACCTCTTGTTCTAGAAAGGTTCCAGTATTAACATCAATGTAATGAGCCCCAGCTTCAGCCTGCTCCCTAGCCACCTTAGCGATAAACGCACCGTCCCGCTTGCTGACTGCTTCTTCAATGCTCTTGCGACTTGTGTTTATCTTCTCGCCTACAATAATCATAATAAACCTCGCTGTAAACTATTCAATTCAAACCGATAGCTAATATACCCACATTATCCAGCATATGTAGCGAGATTTCAAGATACCCCGAGAATTGATTCAGAAAACTTGAAGCCCTCTCTGAGAAAACTGAACATTCTGCCCTGTGTGTTATACCACTCCAGCTTTGCAATCCTCATTTACAGCAGGACATTGCCTTAAATGCTAATTGAGAAACTACTCTTCACTGCTAAAAGACCGCATAGACAGAAGAATCATAACTGTCCCAAACACTGCCAGTACGGCAACATTATCCCACAGTGACATGTTATGGCCGAGCAGGTTGATGCTAAAAGGAGAGTCAGACGGTGCCCCCAGTACTACCTGGCGGATTGTGGCTATGCCATAAGTGGCTGGATTGAGCTTTACCAAAAAATTTACCCACGCAGGCAGCCCCTTTGGGAGCGTCCATGGCTTACCATGGGGAGGGGGGATGGTCCACCAGCACATTCGGGCTAACGCCTTATCATGGCCACCGTATTAGAGGATTCCGTGACGGCTGCTGCACAACAGCTTGCCATAGAGCAAGGGATTCCGGCACTAGTAGAGGCCTTTCAGAGAAAGGAGGATCCCCTAGTAGCGGGGGGGCTTATGATACTT
>SDBU01007675.1_pt1 | contig 12384 bp, 9 predicted proteins | sample 2277071 | NCBI WGS metagenome assembly SDBU01 (sample SAMN10397929, study PRJNA504765) | marine sediment metagenome | isolation source: marine sediment core GS08_GC12, 126 cmbsf | place: Arctic Ocean: Gakkel Ridge, Loki's castle | collected 2008
CTTGTGAATTTCCTTGTCGAAGGGATTGAATTTTGGTGCGTTATGTTGCTTCATTTTGCCCTGTAAGTGTAGTTTTTGGGGCTGTAATCTACAAAACAGTAGCTGGTGGGGCTATAATCAATATAGCGGGCGGTGCGAAATGCAAAATGAAGAATGCAGAATGGAGGCGGCCGGCTGAGGATTAGCTTACTTATTTTGCCGGTCCAGGCGGGAGGCGATAGCCAGACCGATGACAATGCCCAGCGGTACGGTGGCATATAGGGCGGTACCCCAGGCCCCGGTGGCCCAACCGACGGCCCCACCCAGCGCGCCACCCACGACCAGGCCGACTACCGCGCCGATGAGCAGGCGGATATCGGGTCCGGTGGAGTCTGAGATAGCCATGTATTACCCCTCTGGAAGGGTAACAATATAAATGGGATATTGCGGCTGGGGCAAGAGGGTGGAAAGATGTGACCGGAGACTAGGGGCTTGAGACTTGCGGAAGGAAATCACCAAGGATGTTGGGAGCCCAGCGAGGCTGGCCACTTTTCCATACCACGTCCCTTACACTGCCGTCAAATCGCGCTGAGCCCGTAGCCGCCGGAACACATGCCTGCCCTCTAGCAGGATCCAGGCCTCAAAGGAGAGGATGATCAGGGCGATGACCAGCAGCATGGGGGCCAGGGTAAACCAGTAGCGCCGGCCCCGAAGGTGTTGTCCAGCGAGCCGTCAGTGTTGTATCGCACCAAACTCAGATCCACAGTCTCATAAACGGCTTCAGCAGGTTTGGTAGAAAATCCTCCTGCCACGATTTTCCCATCCGTTTGGACAGCAACGGCATTAGCCACATCATTACCTGTACCGATGGTGGTAATCACAAAACCGGCGCCGCCGAAGGTGCTGTCTAAATCGCCAGGCACCTGAGCCAGGGCGGTACTAAACCCCGCCAGTGATACGATCATGAGGAGGATTAGGGCACAGTTTGTTCGAGTCCTGGCTTGTTGGAGGCCAAGGATCAGTTGGGCTTTGGTTTTACGCTGGTCGTTCATATAATGCTCATCCTGATGGATGCACGATCCCTGTCAATTATAATGGTACCGGAACGGTTTTATATAAAAATCAATAGGGTAAAACCTTCAGTGCTAGTGTCAATCGCAATTCTTCGGGCTTTCAGCCCGACGAGCGCAACTTAATATCAACTGGGTATAAATCCGTGGGACCGCAGTGGGAGAGGGACGGGGCTTCGAGCCTTATTACTTCAGCAGCAACATTTTCTTGGCACGACTGAATTGAGGTGTGACCAATCGGTAGATATAAACGCCTGATGCCAGACTACGTCCAAACTTATCCTGACCCTGCCAGATGACCTGGTGGTAGCCGGCTTCTTTTTGTTTGTCTACCAGCCTGATCACTTCCCGGCCACGAATATCGTAGACCACCATTACCACATCTGTTGCGATGGGAAGTTCGTAGCGTAGAGTGGTGTTGGGATTGAATGGGTTGGGATAGTTCTGGTGCAACACGAACTGCTCCGGCAGCAACGATTCAAGTTCCACGAGCGTCAGATTCTGCTCAACCTTATCGCCGCTTTCATCCCGCAGGGCATAGGTCAGGCTTAGGTTCTGGGTGGTTTTGGTCACCGGCTTGAACTGGATGGTGGCGACGGGTAGGTCGGAGGACTGGTTCCCATCAAGTTTCCCAAGCCCCACCACGGCGAACAGCACCTGGCTGCTATCTGGACTTACTTGGGCAAACATGGGGGTTGACTGGTAGTACTGCTGCAGGTAGCCGCCTTCCTCAATCCCGACATACTTCACCATAAGGGGATCAAACGACAGCACACCGTCCACCATCATCAGTGGCTCCTCACGATCGACGTAGACATCAATAGTGAGCATATCCGTGGCACCCTTTGCCCAGAGGTTCTCGGGGATCCGTTGCACCAGGGATAAAGACGTGGCGCCGGAAGTGGCCTTCGCCAGCGGCGGGATCGACTTTGCGAAACCGTTGTTGGCAAACGACCAGTTCCACATCATGGCAAAGACAGTCAGGTCCTCGAAGTCCAGCACACCATCAGGCTGGGGCGTTAGATCAGGTACCACCCCGGCAGCCGGACCTACTTCATAGGCCAAGTTCTGCGGCGTGGCGTTCCAGGCCGCCGCAAAGAGGGCCAGATCATCGGTGTCAATACTCAGATCACCGGTATAGTCGCCAATGTGGTAGATCACGGTAAGCCCGGTTAAAGTATCGCCCTGCCCGGGATCATAATCATAGGGAATGGCCCGTACCTGAACATCATGCCTTTCCCCATAGACCGAGGCAAAGGCCAGCCAGCTGAACTCCCCGGTGTAGTCCGCGGGAGCGATAGCAGAATATTCAGTGCCTACCCCCGACGGCGCCCAACTTTGCCCTTGGTCGAATGATACCTCCGCCGTGATGGCCAGCGTATCATTCTCGGGATCGGCCAACACAAAGGGTATGGTCGCTTGGGATATGATGGTATTGTTTGGCAACTGGCTGAGCGTAAGTGAGGGTGGCTCATTGTTATCCAGGTGGAAAACCACCTCACCAGCCGTCCCGGGCTCATAGTCACGGGGGACGATGCGAAAATAGGTCAGCGAATCCTCAAGGCTTGGTAGATCGTCCAGTGTGTGCCAGGTGAGTTGGCCGGCGTATTTAGCGGAATCCAGGTTGGATGATATGCCAGTGACAGTGGCATTCTGCCAGATATTCCCCTGATCGGTTGAGTAATCTGTGGTGTAGGCGAGTGTGTCACTTTCGTCATCAGAGAGGGTGTAGCTAATGGTCACGTCACCTGATTGCTCACTTGCAATGACACCCATTACCACAACCGGCTCCCGGTTGTTGTCCAGGTGAAATGGCGCGGTAGTGTAGCTGCGCCCCTGGCCTGATTGGTCATAGGGAGTTATTCTGAATTGGACTATGGTCAGGTCTTCGCCTGGCAAATCAGCGTATGATTCCCAGAAGATGGTACCCTGATATTGCTCCGGACCAAGGGCCGATGTATCCCCAATGATAGTAGCCGATTGCCAGGTTGAGCCATTATCGGGGGAATATTCGCAGAGCAGGCCTGTGGGGTTGCTTTCGGGATTGGAGATGGTATAGGGAATGGGTAGAGTATCGGACCATTCGGCGCGGGCGTCCAAGGTAACGCGGGCGGAGAAGATATCCCGGTTGAAAAGGATGGAGACGGTGTTGGAACCTGAATTAGCCACGGCTAAGTCCAGGTCGCCGTCCCCGTCCATGTCGGCTGCGGTGACTGATCGAGGGTAAGCCCCCACACTATAATTCACGGCGGCGGAGAAGACGCCGGAACCGTCGTTCAGAAGAACTGAGATGTTTGCGACAACGTAGTTCGCCACGGCTAGGTCGCTGTCACCGTCACCATCCAGGTCGGCCGAGGTCACGGAACTGGGGCTATACCCTACAGCATAATTCACGGCGGCGGAGAAGACCCCGGAACCGTTGTTCAGAAGAACTGAGATGTCCTCGGCACCGTAGTTCGCCACGGCCAGGTCGCTGTCTCCATCCCTATCCAGGTCAGCAGCGGTGACAGAATATGGGTATATTCCCGCCCCATAATTCACGGCGGCGGCGAAGGTCCCATTGTCGTCGTTCAGCAGCACCGACACGTTTTTGCCGCCGGCATTCGCTACAGCCAGGTCGGTGTCTCCATCCCCATCCAGATCGGCGGCGGTAAGGGAATAAGGCCCACTTCCTACACTATAATTTACTGGGCCGGTGAAACTTGCAGAGCCGTCATTCAGCAGCACCATTACATTGCTGATACTATCTCCTACTGCCAGGTCAATGTCCCCGTCCCCATCCAGGTCGGCGGCGGTGACGGACGTTGTGATTTCCCACAATGGGTAGTTCACGGCGGCGGCGTAACTGCCCGAGCCGTTATTCAGCAGCACCGAAACGTCGCCGCTATTCTCATTCGCCACAGCCAGGTCGGTGTCACCATCCCCATCCAGGTCGGCCGCGGTGATGGAAATGGGGCCATTCCCCGCACCATAATTCACGGCGGCGGCGAAACTGCCCGAGCCGTTATTTAGCATTACCGACACATTATCGCTTGACTTATTCGCCAGAACCAAGTCTATGTCTCCATCCCCATCTAAGTCGGCAGCGGTGACGGACCGGGGGGCATCCCCAACTGAATAATTCGCGGCCGCGGCAAAGGTGCCCGAGCCTCCTTGAACCTCGCAGGTAAACTCCCAGCTAAAGGGGCTTTGTATGGCGGCCCCTCCCAAATCCTCGACTCCTATCGTCACCGTCACGCGCACCTGCTCGCCCACTTTGAAGGGCTGGTCTGGTGTAAAGGTGGCCATTTTAGACGGGCCATCGTAGGTGTAGGCACCACTCAGCTTGCCCGAATAGCCGCCATGTACTACGAAGGTAGTATCGTCTATGGTGGCCGGGTCCATGTCTACCCCGAAGGTGACCGAGATGGTGGCATCCAGCGGCACGTTGAGGGCGTTCTGGGCGGGAGAGACGGAGACGATCTGCTGAATAGGTTCTGCCAATGAGTTTTCGTAAGCACCCATGTCAGGATTGGAGCCGGGAGGATTGGGGCGGGGATTGCCTTCGATATCAGATGTAGGGACATGATACCAGGTGCCATTAATTTGTACAGAATCAATACCTGCGCCTATGCAAGGGGAAAAGTTTGAGATATGATAATTTCCATTGTTTGAATCAATGAACATTGGATCTAAGCTAATATTTGTCGAAACGTTGTTCCAGTCGGGGATACAAGAGTACATTACAGTTATATCGGCTTGAAATGGTTCCATATTGTCGGTTAGAGATATTGATTGTCCATCATTTCCCGATATTATTGAGTTTAGGACAACAGGTTTTTGCACATAACTTTCAACGATATGGTGTATGCCGGCTCCGCTGTTATTAGCGATTACTGATGATTGTATTGTTGGATTGCCTTCGAAAATACCAATGCCACTAGGTCCTTGGTTGTTTGAAATTATTGAATTCGTGATTATGGGCGAAGAATTAAAACATTTTACTCCTGCGCCTTGAGTAGTCCAGTTATAAAATTCTACTTCATTATTTTTAATAATACAGAATGAAATTGTTGGAGAAGAATATGAGCAATTTATTCCACCACCACCAGACCAAACTGCTCCAGGTACATAGCCGTTAGTAATTGTAAAACCCTCTATGATAGAGGCGTGATTTTCACCATTAGTAAATGTAACCACACTTCCATTCTGATTCCCATCAATGATAGTTGAAGATATATAGGACGTATTACCGGTAACTTGATACAACGACCCAACTACAATACTCTTCCCGTTGAAGTTTATATTCTCCACATAAGTGCCAGGCTGTACCAACACTGTATCGCCATCAATTGCCGCATTAATCCCCGTCTGGATAGTCGGCTGATCTCCGGGCACATTGATAACGGCAGCATGCAGGTAGCCGAAACAGAGTGATAACCAAATGAATGCTCTCCTCCTCATTGGGCCACCTCTACATAGGCTCCAACCTTTTCGGTGATTGCTATTGAACCATTCTCGGGATTCCTGAGTTGGCTACCTGGGGTGATTGTGATCGAATTATCTCCGGCACTACCTGATGAAAAAGTGATAATCCCAAGTGATCCCGTTCCGTCCACACCAGCTGGACCTCCGGTTGCCGTCGCTGCTTCGATCACGACGCTGCCAGCGGTGTTATCATAGGAAGAGAATGGAATCACAGTCCCGCCGTTGGCCTTGAGAAGGGAGCGGCTGTCCTCGTAGACTTCAACGTTGCTCACTTGCAATACGGTTGGATCAAACTCCAGCACTGCCTTGACGGCAAACACATTCTCAACTTCTTCCAGCATCACTTCAACTGAGAACTCACTCCCAACGTCCACCTGCTGGTAGCGCGGATAAAGCCAGAGGGCCGGACCGTGGATGTCGTTAATTGTGTAGGTCCGGGATGCAGGTATATCTTCTTCGATTAAAGAGCTATAGCGACCGCTGACTTCAAATAGGTAGTCACCCTCATCGAGGTATCGGAATGTGACAGATGTATCTGTTGAGAACTCAGACCAGGTAGAATCAGGTTTCAGGTACATGAAATCCATGTCATCCTGGTTCCCTCGCCAGGTGAAGGTCACTATATGGGTATCGACAACTGCGCCCTCTTCCGGCCCCGATAGTATGGTGGTTTGTGGCGGCACGTAACTGGGATCATCAGGGATAATTGGGTTGTCGTACTCAGGAGCATCGGGCGCACTCCCGCAGCTCAATCCGGCGATAGTGAAGGCGCTCACAACCGCCAAGGGGATTAATCTGATTGGCACGCGGTTCAGCATCAGAATGCTATGTCCACGATGTTCACCAGCCACACTCCGCCTAAGGCTCCCAGCATCAGGTTGCGGCTGTTCTCCGCATCTGTCCAGGCATCAAGGCTTTCCTGTACTGCAATTGCTTTAGCCGTAGCCGTGATTAGATCGGACTCCGTATTGTAATCAGCCAGCCGGGTGTCGTACTGGTCATGGTAAGTATTGACGTCTATCTGAGACGAGTAACCCAGGTAGGCCAATGTTACTCCTGTGCCCAGGTATGCCAGTCCGCGTCGATACCCGTGGTACACCTGGCCACCACCAGGGAAGGCGAAGGATAAAGCCACGGCGGAAGTCTTTGATTTGGGCTTGAGCACATAGTCAACGTGGGTGATGTGATCGTAGAGCACAGTCACATCGGTGGAGTAGGGGTAGTACTCGGGCTTGGTAACCTTGAGCTGGTAGCTGCCCATCAGCAGCTCAACCTGATCCAGCGGGGTCCTCCCGAAGGACTGCCCATCAATCTTTATCCTGGCTCCTGCGTCCCCCTTCAAGGCCATGAAGCCGTTCATCGGCGCCAGCGCCAGGCTCAGTCTGGACCGTTCCCCGGTCTCAAGTGTCAGGCTGGTATCCATGGGGTGATACCGCTCCAGGCGCAGGGTGATCTTGTGGGCCTGGCCCGGTGTTAGACTCACGTTCCTGGCTGGTGTCGATCCCTGGTCAATATCATCCACAAACAATATTGCTCCAGTGGGATCACTGATCACATCCAGCATGGCGGGTCGTAATGTGGCGGTAGCTGCAGTTGCCGGTGCCGCTTCCAGCTCAACACCGGTAATCTTCCTAGCTGCCGCCCCCATGCCTTCAGTAAGCACAATATCCACCTCGCCCCGGGTATCATAGGAGGCGGTGCGGATCACTTCACCGCTTTGCACGTTAACAATCCGCATCTCGATGGTCCAGGTGCTGCCCACCTTACCGATAGAACCGGCCAGCATGAACTGGGCGCCAAGCAGCTGCCCGATTTCCACGGCGCATTCATCGGAGGTGCACCCCGTCAGTTGGAAGTCCTGTTCCAGCAGGATCTGCTGCATTAGGCCGCGCTCAATGATGCGGTAGGTGCCCAGTTGGGTGAGGTTGGTCCGCAGCCGGTTGGTCAGGGCGGCTACTTCCTGGGAAGAGATGCCGAAGCCGTCAAACTCCAGGACGGCCAGAGTGGGTTTCTCCTGGGCTCTTGCAGAGAGTGAAAGACCAATAATAAGGATCGCAATAACACAAATGGTAGCGCTATGACTGGACTTGGTCACCCAGTTATCCTTTTAATCATTGTATCTGGACAATAGAATATCAACGTAATGTAGTTACAAAAGTATCTCTGTTCAAGCCACATCGCGTTTCCTGTGAGAATGATCACATTCTAGCACTATTTTAGCCCAACCCATAGTCACACTCTCATTTCCGTGGTTGGACGTCAGGGAATCCAGCGCCACGCCCTTGCTAAACCGGCCGGGGCGTTTTCATTAGTCAATCCGTCAGCTGACGGATCAATACGATGGATGCAACCATTAGAAAGGAATGCAGAAATGTGTGATGCTATTCTTGATTAGGTGAGCGATGAAGACCTCAGACAGGCCTACCAGACCCGGTTCCGAGTAGAAATTGGCGAGGTACTAGACTGCGGCCGAGCAGCAGCCGATCACCTGTCCACCTACTTCAATGGCCGCACCACGGAAGCCTTCGCCGTCATATTCTTGAACAGTCGTAATGCCATTATCGCAACGAAGATCATGTTTGAGGGCACCGTTAACCAATCATCAATCTATCCCCGGGAGATCATCAAGCGGGCGCTACAGCTAAACGCTGTATCGTTGATTATTGGGCATAACCATCCTAGTGGTCAGCTACAGCCGAGTGTGGATGATCGGCGGATTACCAGCAAGATCAGGGAGGCCTGCCAGGTAATGGATATTAGGCTGTTGGATCACCTGATCATTACCGATGATGGATGGCTATCATTCGAGAGAGATGGGATTCTACAGGGGTAGGTGCCGAATAGGGATTCGGAAAATCCAGGAAGTCGTCTAGAGGTACCTAGATAGATTTGGAAAACGATCGGCTGGTTTCGAGGGTACCGGGATCAATAAGAGTAGAACCAAGAAAGATCACTCTGCTGCTCGTCCTCTAATCTTGGAGGGATCCCAATGCCCGCTCGGTGGCGTGCAGCAATGCTTCTGGACCCACTGGCGAACCGGTGGCGTTCTTCATCCAGAGGTCCGGTGCGATGTTGCCCGCTTTGGCCATGCGTTCAAACTCGGGACCCAGCTTGCCGGCCTGCTTGATCTGCTCCTCGATTTGCCGGGCGATTATATGCCCCAGGGGATAATCGGGGATATACATGTTACGCATGACAATATGCTGGTAGATCCCCAATAGTATCACGTCTTCCTGATTGAATACCGGCGCGTAGTACCGGTTCCAGATATCCTTGGCAATGGCTATCGTCGCAGCGCGCAGCTCGGCTGGTGTTGCCTCGGGATGGGCGTACATCCAGTGCCAGATTTCCATATCCACCAGGGCCACACCGGCGATCTCGAAGGTACCCCAGAAATCATCCAGGGTAGTCATGCTCTCGCTTTGTGAATCGCCCTTGGCGAGGCCCAGCAATTCGAGGTCGCGGCCCTGGAATATAAACGCCATCGCCTCGGTAAAGGCAGTGTTGGGCACCCCTTCAAGCAAGGTGTAGTCGATCTCATTCAGGGAGATGGTCTGCTCAACATTATGTCCCATTTCATGGATGGCAATATTATACCCCTTGTAGTCCATGCCGCCGGCTCCCACCCGTGTACGCAGGTGGGCCTTTTCCGAGCGCATCTCGGCACCCCAGGCATGGCCGATGCCCCGGGCCGGATCAACGACGATATTGTCGGCGAGAACCTTGGCGCGGGAGCGGGCAAAGCCCAGCTTGCGCAGCAGGTTGGGGATATCTTTCTTAAAGGCTTGGGGCGTGGGGTATTTCCGGCTGACAATGGCGTCCAGGTCTGACTCGGTGTGGGTGCCGGTGGCCCGGAATCCGTTGTACCAGACGTCAAATGGCTCCAGGGGGCGTCCCAGGCGATCTTCGATGAGATCGGCAACCTGGCCAACCAGGGGCGAGGTTAATACCTGCTCGAACATCTCCTTTACCCGCGCCTCCGGGATCTCGCGATTCACTTGGAAGCGGCGTGCGATCAAGGTTGGGGCGGTAGGCCAATAGGGATCTGCCTGGCGCTCGGCCTGGAAATTGTTGAGGATCTTTACATAGCGCGTATCGGGCTCGGGGGCGTTGGACACTTCCATGTCCGCCGGTACCGGCAGGTCAGAATCCTGGGCTGCCGCCGGCCAGACTTCATTGGTGTACGGATTCCAGTCCACATGGGGATTGTCCACCACAACTGCAGGGATGCTCTGGGTAATGATGCGCTCCATCACCTGCTGGATCATGCGCTGCTTTTCAAGCACATCCGGTCCTTCGGCGCTGTATTGGGCCTTGATCTCATCACGCAGGTTCCAATGTGCCACCAGGCGCAAACCCGGTTGGAAAAGCCGTGCGCCGGCATCGTTTAGCAGGTGGTGCATCCAAATATTATAGGTGGCCACATACTGCTCGGCTTCTGCTCCGGCCTGGGAGCGGGCCTGCTGGATGTCAGCTGGCATTCTGGTGGAGAAGCCCTGGACCAGGCGCGCCTCGGCCCACTGGCGGCGGGTCCAGTTCACCCCATCACTCAGGCGCTGGTCCAATGTGGTTTGGGGAAAATTGAGCAGGACAATAAAGGCAAGTTTATTGGCATACAGATCTTCAGTGATATGGGCTGCCGGGTTATAACCGGCAAAGATCCGATCGAAGGGCAGAATCGGTCCCAGGTCCAGGTCCGACTGACGCCTGAACTCCAGGGTGACCTTGTTCATATGCCCATTGAGCTGTTCAAACAGGTACTGGAAGCGCTCGAACATGGCGTCCAGAGTGACCTCATCACCTGCAAAATGGGTCCGCACAAAGTCCTCGAATACGGCCTGGTCGCCGTCTTCCGCCAGCCAGAAATTAGCTACTTGCCACATCCCTTTTTGCAGGCGGGGACGTTGCTCCTCACCATACCGGGCCGTTAACTCCTGCTCCAGGGTGATCATGGATGCGGCCATCCAGGGGAGCTGAGTAGCTTGGGCTTTAATAGTGTTCATTGGGGTGGCAATCAGTATCAGGTACACGGCAAGGGCTGAACTTCTTGAAGCGACCATGATAAGTCGTTCCTATATTGGTTTTCGGTTGACCAGACGCACTATGCTGAGTGCCTAAAGTTATGAATCCGAAATGTTGTCGGCAGCAAACGTTTTTGGTGGGGGCTTGATGATTGAAGGTAGCGATAGGCTGGTGCAGGCGCAGCCTACGGCGTCGAGGGCAGATGAAAATGATGAGAGGGAGCCATCACCCTTTTCTTTCAACAATTCGCCGCGAACTTCGTTGAATAATCGGCTTCAGCAGGTTCCGATTAGTTTTGAGCAGGTCAAGGGTTTTCTGCTCATCTCTCGACATCACCGCTCTTCCAGCACAACCTTCCATTTTAACTCTTAAATATCAGCAGAAAGAGTCCAGGGGGGTATGAAACATCACACATCAAGCAGGGATCATGGACGCAACACTACATGATCTCAGACGGACATGCTTGACCATGTTGAGGAGTGATCTTGGATACTCAACCGAGAACGTGAAGGATTACATTGGACACAGTTCTATCACAGTTACCGAGAATCACTACTTAGGCCGATCAATGGATCAACAACTGGAGAAGGGCTCCGCACTTGGGCGCTACCTATCTGATCTGGCCAGTAATTCTATTCAGCAAACCGAGGCGTGGCAGAACTCGAATGGGAAGCGAAACAAAAACACTGACATGGCTGTCATTTACCCCCCTCGGAGGTGTCCAATCGGCTTTTCTTGACTGCGGCCGATCCAGATGTGACAATCCCCCATCTCACGTCGAGAAATGAGGGATTCAATGCCGTAGCGGTGGAGGCCCCGCCTCCTGCGGAGTCCGACTTCCCCAGGGTGGATGGATAGGAACAATCAAGAGTTTTAATGTTTCGTTTTGATTTAGAAGCAGCGCGCCTTTAAATTGAATTAGTCCTGTGCTGTTTACCCCCTACTAAGCGGCCGAGGATCAAAACCGAAGGAACGTCATTTCTATCATTTAGCTGAGTTCATCACGGCGTTACCGGAGGATTCTCTGGCATGCCGAAAATGCATGCACCACGTAGGACACAATGAGCGCAGAAAGGAGAAATAGATGAGTACATTGCAGGCGGTTCCGAAGCTATCGGCGGAGGACTTGCGCGATGCGGTCCAGAAGGAATATAGCGAAGTTGCTGTCGATCCCGACAAGGGTTTTCATTTTCATACTGGGAAGGATGCGGCTACCCGTCTGGATTATGATCCGGCATTGTATGCCGACATTCCAGAAAGAAACATCGCTTCGTTCGCCGGCACGGGAAATCCTTTCATGCTGGGCCCGATTCATTCCGGAGAGACAGTGGTGGATGCTGGATCAGGCGCGGGATTTGACGCTCTAATCGCGGCCCGGATGGTTGGTTCAGGGGGCCGGGTCGTTGGTATAGATATGACCCCCGAGATGTTGAGCAAAGCACGTGCTGGCGCTGCTGAGATGGGGATGACGCATGCGGAGTTCAAAGAAGCCTATATAGAACAGCTACCACTTCCCGATGACTTCGCCGATGTCCTGATCAGCAATGGAGTGCTCAACCTGACTCTGGATAAGGTAGACACTCTGCGGGAGTGGGCGCGGGTCCTCAAACCAGGCGGGCGGCTGCAGATTGGCGACATTCTGGTGTCCCGTCAGGTGCCGGAATCGGCTCTGGACGATATTGCTTTGTGGACCGGGTGAATTGCCGGGGGCCTGCTGGAAGCAGAGCTAATCAATGCCGTTACGAGCGCCGGTTTCGAGAACGCCGTGATCGAACACAAACATAATATCTTCGAGGATGTGCCCGATCCGTCCAGTGCCATGAAATATGGCACCCAGGGCATTAGT
>SDBU01007676.1_pt1 | contig 12383 bp, 13 predicted proteins | sample 2277071 | NCBI WGS metagenome assembly SDBU01 (sample SAMN10397929, study PRJNA504765) | marine sediment metagenome | isolation source: marine sediment core GS08_GC12, 126 cmbsf | place: Arctic Ocean: Gakkel Ridge, Loki's castle | collected 2008
ATTGCTTTACGTTTTCGTTTCCTACTGTGTATCGCAACTGTATTTTATGACCTTTAGGTCGTAATAAACTGACGTGTGACTTTGGCGTTTGCCAAAGATAATTATTTTAGTTTAATTTTTAAATCCCAATTTATCTTTACCTTTTCTTTTTTTAATTGTTTTTTCTCTAAGTCTTTAATTAATGTTTTCTTCATTGGTATTGTGATAGTTTTTTCTTCAATATCGAAGATTGCTTTATTGCTAAAAAATTTAGTCTGCTTCGCAGAATCTATTATCACCCCACGAGAAAAGCCAAAGTCGTAGTCAAACCAGTCGTAGCCAACGACATCGAACCTGCCGAAGTAGTCGAAGTAGAGAACAACAGAGCGAACCTGCTTTGATCCTCTTGAGCCTTGAGATGGTGTCCAGAACCTTATGTTTTTCTCTTTCTTTCCACTTAATGTTACAAAGAAATTGGTTATTTGTTCCTTTGTTGCTTTTGTATCATTCAATAATAATCTAATATAATTTAACCCCTCTTCTGTTTTAAGCAACTTTTTAAGGTATGTAGGTCTGCATACAGGAATTTCTTTTAGGCTTATTTCTGTCTGCTTTGCTATTGTGCTATCTACATTATGTATTATTTTTGCTGAGAATTTATCTGAATCATAGATTATCCTTGTGCTTGTGACAAGCCACCCATCAAAGTCTTTTCTTAAAGATTCTATTGCTTCTGTGTTATTTTCTTTTACTAGCTGGAAAACATCAGGCATTGAAAGCATACGCTCTTTTCTTTCGTTATGGTAAGCGATTGCCTGTTCTTGTGTTCTGTATTCATCATCTCTTGGTAATAGTTTTGCTTTGCTCATTTTGATTTGCTCCCTGATTTTTTCGTCTGCTTCGCAGAATCTATTATCACCCCACGAGACAAGCCACTGTTGTTGACAAACCAGCTGTCGCCATCGACAACGAACCTGCCGAAGTTGCCGAAGTAGAGATCAACAGAGCGAACCTGTCTTTTTTTCCTATTTGATTGGCTTGGTGTCCAAAGTCTTATTTTCCTGTCTTTTCCAAACTTCTTTAAAGTTTTGAGAATTTTATCTATGTTATCTTTAGTATCAAATAATGCCTGTAGATATTTTTCTGTTTCCTTATTCTCTTCAAAATCCCCATCCAATACAGGAATTTTTATCTTGCATTTCTTTGACTTTACAACTTTACTTTCTGCATCGTGGATTATTTCTGCGTTTAGGTTATCTTTATTGTAAATTATTCTAGTGCTTGTTACTTCCCAACTATCTTCAAAATCTTTTTTAAGGCTTTCTATGATTGCCTTGTTTTCTTTTTTTGCTATTTTGTAGATGTCTGGTGCTGAGATCATCTTTTCTCCTTTGCTATTAAAGTAAGGTATCCAATCTTTCTGTGTCTTTTGCATTGGCTTTTTTATTACCTCACATTCAGCTTCTTTGTTTATTTGCATTTTTTCTCCTCCTTATCTTTAGAAAGACTACCACCCCCCCTTGAGGTGTTTAGAGTATCTTTATCCCAATCATAACGTTTACATCTAGGACATTGTGCAGGTTTTTCAACTCTACTATCCCAGTTATATTTACATAGTTCACATATATATTTCATTTTAGAAAACCTCCAATGTTTTTGAAAAATAAAAAGAAAGAAGGATCATATTAACATCCCTCGTTTTTTAAGGTCTTTTGATAGCCCTTTGCTGCAGTTAAGCAGTATGTACCCTTTTCGGTTTAACCTAGCAAAAACGCCAAGCAAACGGCTTATAAAACCTTTCTGTCCGTATGTTTCGATTTTTCCATACATTTCATATCACCTCTTTTGATGATAGTATTATTAATATTATAACTTATATATAAAACCTTTGACCAATATTAGTAAAAGTGCCCAATATTAGACATTCCATAGGTAAACAACATAAAACCCACAGAAACCCCCCTATTTTAAGAGTTCTCTATAGAAGTATAGGAAACTACCATTTATCTATAAACTATTGAAAAAAGAAAGAAAAAGAAGGTTTAAGTTACAACACACCGCTATCTTTAAGTGCACTCCAAGCATACGTTATCCCCAGTATCAAGACTGCTATTGCAAAGAATAGTACTGTGATTGTAAGAAGAGTTCTGGCTGCTGGACTGCGAACATAGTTATCTGGGATGTATCTATAATCTGCATAGCCAACAGAACTATATGTATTATTGCAGACCAAACCTCCTGTTGATAATGTCACATTGCACAATCCCGTTATGTCATCGCTTGTTTCATTTCTCAACGCATCAACAGCAATCAATTCATCATTAGCCAATGTTTCTGTCCTTCCACTAATGTATGTATAATCGAAGAACAAGTTTGTTGAATTTGTCGCATTGCATACTGCAACACCACTACTCAATGTAGCATTACAATCAGAAGTAACTACTGTAGCTGACTGGTTTCTTACTGCAGTAAATGCAGACAGATCATTATAGGTTAATGTGTAAGTTGCACCGATTGAAGCATTGCCTGTGTTAGTTTGTGATTCATTGGATATATCTGTTGTTACAGTTGTAAATGCTAATGTCTCGTTTGTTGCACTTAGTGAAGAAGTCTTTACCGATTCAACATCATCCCCTATCGGCTGGATTAAAACAATACCTAACAAGATTACTATAAATGCAGCTAAAAGAAGTTTTCCTTGTGTATTGATCATATATTTCGCACTTCCTATTGGTTTTAGTAGTTAGATAATATTTAAGTACTCACTAAAAAAAGAACTGAGATACTCAGAAATCTTCAAAGTAGGGTGGTGGTTTAAAAATCGTATCTCAGTCTTTATCTTAAAAATGTGCTATGGTTATTCAGAATATTAACTGGTTTCTTTTTGAACTCCTGTTTTTCATTATCCAAGTCCCCGCTTAGTATGCTTCTTTCATTAGACAGGATATTCACTTTCTTTTCCTTTATCGCTTTTATCAGCCCTTCTTTTTTTGCTTCGTTTACTTTGGTTTTTATCCCGAACAAATGCTTTGCTGTCCTTTCCCTGTTGAAATCCGCTATATCTTTCTTTAGCTTTACTTTTTCATCTTCATTTATCTGGACCTGCCTTAATCTCCTCAATCCATCTAGTCTTTTATCTATTACCTGTTTAGGCACATACTCCTCATCTGGCTCTTTCCCGCCCATCTTTCCTATTATTTCTCTGATTTTTTCAATTCCCATATTAATCATTTCCTATGAAGTTTATGAAAGACATAATATAAAAGTACTCGTAAAAGAATTTAATTTATGCCGTTACATTAAATATTTCTTTTATTAAAATAATAATCATAAAAACTGTTATTATTCCACTTATAAAATAAATTATCCATTGATTTGTAGTCCATTCTTTTTCCTTTGAAGTTACTATAAATAATGGTGTTATTAAAACAACTAATATAAAAATAGCTAAAAAAATAGCTAAACCATTTCTTAAAATAGTTGATGAGATTGAACCCCTTAAAGTGTTTGGTGGTGTATAACTTACTGTTAGTTGCCTTGTTTCTGAGTTGTTTTGAAAGCCAACATGATCTGTGCAATTAACACTCCAGTTATAAACAGCATTGCTCAAGCTTTTAGTAAATGTTTGATCTATGTTTACAAAAACAGAAGTATCACTTTGATCTATAGCATTGTCAATGATTAAGCTGCAATTTTTAATGGCTACATCTGTCACATTATAGGTAAAGGTTACTGTTGAAGAAGATGTCCATGTTGAGGCATTAGTAGGAGAGGATAATTTAATGATTGGAGAAGTAGTATCAATCCTAAATGTTCTTAAAGAAGAATTAATAGAATTATTTGTTTCATCTCTTGCTTCTATTAACCAAGTATAAACACCATCTCCATAGGAAGTTAGATTTTTTGTGAAAATATAATCTGTATTATTAATTCCTGAACTATTTGTTTCATTCAAAACTAAACTTCCTGACCAATTTCCATATAAATTAACATTTGTTAGATTCATATTATCATAAACAGTAGCGTTGAAAGTGATAATGAAACTAGAAGTATTAAAGCCATCTATAGGTGCATTTAATGTTATAACAGGGTCAGTTATGTCTAAAGGCAATATAAAGTTCTGCTCTGCTGACCAGCTGCTTTTAGCTAGACCTGTGTCTATTGTTTGTACTGCCCAGTAAATTGTTTGATTTGCAACTAAATTGAGGCTGTTTAATGTTATTGACTTTCTCTGCATCATATTCCCAAAGTAGCCATTATCATCTCCACCACCATAAACTCCTGAAACAACTTCATGCCCTCCTGAGGTAGTTCCGACTCTTAGATTATAGTACAATCCTAAAGTGGATGTATTCTCATCAGAGCCATTATTCCATGTTAATGTTAGTTTGTTATTAACATAAGAAGAAGTGAATGATGTTGATGCGTTTGGTGGTGTGTTGTTGCTGGAGATGTTGTTGATGTAGACTCTAATTTGATACCAACCTCCACCCCCCCCACCATAACCAAATAAAGACACATCTAAATCAGAATCATTTTCTAAATCTACCCATATTACGGATGAATAATAGACATCCAGTATATCTGATTCTGGGTCATCTATATATTCTGTAAAAAGACCACTATTATTACCAAGATACACAAAAGTGTATCCTTCCCTTCCACTTGTAAGCATATCTAAATCTCCATCATTATCATAATCACCCAATGATATGGAACCTGCAAAAATACCACCCAAATCTTGATTATTTCCACTTTCTGCTTGCACCTCACTAAAGGCTGTGCCTGTATTATTGTACGTACGATGTTTATCACAGCAACCAATCAAAGTTAAATCCAAATAACCATTACTATCAAAATCTCCTAATGCTAGTGAACTATCACCTACTGCTACTAAATTTGTATCCCAAGTTGTATTTCTTGCAAATGAAGAACCATTATTCAAATAAACTTCAGTATGTTTTGTATTCCCTGAATCTTCTCCACTTATTATTAAATCTAAATCATTGTCATTATCTATATCTCCTAAAACAACTGCACTGGCATCTATTGCTGATAAACTTGATTGCCAAGCTAAATTTTCAGCAAAACCTGTCCCATTATTAATATAAACTTTAGAGATTATGCTTGTTGTTGTTTGACCAGTCAAAACCAAATCTAATTTTCCATCATTATTTATATCCCCTAAAGCAATAGAACCTTTCCATACATCAGCCATATCCCCTTTCCATGTAGAATTTTCAACTAAACTAATTCCATTGTTTATATAAACAAAAGATTTTTCTGCATTATCATCACATGAAGTTGTATAACTACCACCACCACTACACCCTGTTAAAACAAGGTCTAAGTCACCATCATTGTCTATATCTCCTAGAGCAATAGAACCATAATGAACTCCCGTTAGATTAGCACTCCATGTTGAATTATCAATTAACCCAGTTCCATTATTAATATATATTTTAGCAACTTTACCTCCACTTGTATCTCCTATTAGAATCAAATCCAAAAACCCATTATCATCTAAATCTCCCCAAACTTGTGATGGATATATTGATGCTACTAAACTGTTGTTCCATGTACTATTTTCCCACAAATAAGTATTCGCTTTTATACTTGGAATTAGAAATATTAAGATTATCAAGAATAAAATTGGCAATAATATTTTTACTTTTTTCATACATTTCATACTTTTTTATTTATTCCTCCTAATTTTTATAAAATCAACCATTTCTTTTGATTCATTCCCAATTATCTTAAATAATCCAACTGTGATTGTTTTAATGGAATTAATAATACTTTCAAACATTTCATCCCTGCCTTATTATTTTTGATAGCTTATAGTAGAATATCAATCCTACTCCCAGAACAGTAAACACCCATAGGATAGTCAATCCAGTCTTTGCGAATATTGCAGATAGGAATATAATCGCAAATAAAACGGATACCTCTGTAGGCATCTTTGACTTTATAGCCAAATACCAAATGACAATCAACCCGAGAAAAATAAATATCCATACATCCCCCACTAATTCATTTACCCAAATGTCATACAAGTCCAAAAAGTTATCTGTATTTGCTACCATTAGTCACGACCTCTCCTTAACCTTTTTTTAAAATCATTAACATCCATAACCTTAATTTCCTTTTCCCATAATCTCAAAACCTTAAATCCTTTTTCTATTAATTCCTTAGTTCTGATATGGTCTTTTTCTAAGCCAATAGGATATTTGTGCCAATAATCACCATCTGTTTCTACTACTAGATTTAAAGCTGGAATTAGTATATCACATTGATAACTATGTTCTATATTCATATGTTGATGAGTGAAAAACTCATAACCTAATTCTTTTAAAAACATCTGAATTTTGACTTCTATTTTTGTATCTTCTTTTGGGAAGATTTGAGTTGCCCTATTCCTCTTTACTGCTAATCTTGTTTTTTCATTTACTTCGTGTCCATCTTTAAATTGTGTTTTTACTCTCCTTTTATCATATCCTTTTTTGAATAGAGTTGCTCTTTGTTTTTCTGTTACTTCTCCTTTAACCCATTTATTCTTCCAAGTTTCACTTAATTTTTCTCTTGCTTTTGGTGAGTTTACATAACCAAATTTTTCTTTTCTTATTTTTGTTAATCCTATAAGATTTTTTATTTGTTTTTTTGTGGCTTTTCCATTAGCCCAATACCCTTTCATCTTTTTGGAATTAATTCTACCTATTTTTTCTTTTTGTTTTTTAGTTTGCTTATATCCTTTTTTAAACATTGTTACTACCTCTTAGTGTCAATCCCTACCTCTCCACCATTCTAACATTGTTATTACATAAAAAAATAATAATGGTGCGAATAATAATAATGCAAAAACACTATTCACTTCCCACACTCTCTGGAACACAGCTAAAAAGTCCCAACCTAATGTGAAAAGGTATATTGCCACAGTACTCATAACAGCTAGTTCTACATTGCCTATAAACAATCCTGCAGCTAGTATCAACACAGCACCAACTCCACTCATTGCTAAAATTGTATTTCTTCCAAGAGTCCCTTCTCTCATACAATCTGGTTGCAATAAAATATTTAAAAGTTTGGCATTGGGGGTATCTCCCTCACACACGCCATCATCTGTAACTGTTTGTATCAAGCCTGTAAAGTAGAATAATAACATCAATCCACTCATCGTTATCATATATGTTGTTAATTTCCCCATTTTATTTGCTAAACTTTTCTATAACAAAAGCCCCTCCTGCAAGTGTTATAAGTATGGCAATTATATATTTTTTTAAATCAAATCCCGCTATTGTGGGTATAGGCGTAAAATCCAAGTAGAGCCAGTTCACATAGGAAAATAACCATACCTGTGCTACAACTAAAAAGATAAGTACTTCTGGATTTGTGAATCCCACCTTTTGTGCAGCCAAAGCAGTTATTACAAAGATAACTATTAACGCCAACATCATCCTTCCAAAATTATCAAAACCTGCCATTCCAAAACCTGACAGGTCATCCAGAAAATTCTTTAATGAAAACTGCCCTTTGTAAGTGTATAATATTTTGTAGTTCTGGGTTACTGTGAAATTATAGATGGAGTTTAATTCGTATCTTGCCTCGCTTGTTATGTTTGTCAAATCTCCTGTATTGTATTCTATCCTCAAAAAACAGGAAGTTGAGGTATGACTAGAAATCCGATTTAAAATACTGCTTCCATTCTTTAAACTTAAAGTGCAGTTTGTGATATCCCATACTGTACTGTTCAATGTGAATGTAAAGTTATATTTGGTTTTATTGTTTAAAACCATATTAGAAGGCTCGAACCTGTATCTTATTCCCTCGTAAACGCTTTGGTTGTATTTTCCTATTGTGCTTATCATTTTGATTACATACTTTGCATTCTTTGGTTCTAAAGTTATAATCCTACTCTCATAATTAGTTTTTGTGAAATCTATTGTATATTGGGTATTTTCATTTAAAATTAGTATTACCTGCCCTGCAAAATCAGATTCCTCTTCTGCTATTGTTGTAGCAGTTCCATTTAGTATCTTTGTAAACACTACTCTGACACCCTCCAAAGGATTTAACCCTTCATCCACTATGTTAAATATCTTTTCACCCCCATCTGTTGAATTGAGTAAATAAATATTAAGATTGGTGGTTGTTATGTTACTGATATTCAAATCGAGGTACTGCCTTTCAAGATAGTTTGGTGAAGAAGCCTTTAACTTGTATAATCCATCAGACAAGCTAGTTATTGTAAAGGGATTAGTTGCGGTTGAATTTATCCCTCTATACGTCTGTGAAAATCCAGTAGTCTCTAAGTAAACCTCAAATATCTCTTTAGCGATTAGTGTATTGCTTACTTCGTCATAGAAATAGAGCTTTGCTGAGCTTACTGGTGTCATATTAAAAGAAAGATTGTGATAATTATTTGTTATGGATATTGTCTTTACTTCTGATCCAAAACCGCTTGAAGTTAAAGATAAAGATGTCTCTGTTGTCAGGTTCACTAATCTTGCCCCATTCACGTTTGTTGTGGAGTTTGCACTTTGAGCTCCAATAGTTGCTGTTGCATTTATTTGATTAGGGTAATTTTCTCCATCAAAAACCCATACATCAATTACCGCACCTACCTTAAATTTGTAATGTTCTTCTACTGTGTTTAGTCCCCCCAAAGAACTAAACGTAAAACTTTTTAATCCGTTTGCAGTTATCTCAACTTCATAGGTATAATCATCTATCTTTGTAATTACATAATCCTTTGCACTTAAACTAGGATGCTCGAAGTCAATCCAATTTCCTTTCCCGTTATTTCCTATGATTACGAAATGTGCATTATAGCCTGAATCTTTAATGTAATCTATTTTGTTGTAAGACTCTATTATGAACTTGTAGGTATCTTTCTGGAAAAGATAATTAAACCCGAAATCATACCTGTCTTTGAATTTGGTTGTGCTTTTAGTCAGAGGCAGGGTATCGCTTTTTATCTTTATGACATTCCCTTCTTCTGTTGTATATCTGAAATAGTCTAGCCTAGTAATTACGTCATAAGGATATATTTCTTTTGCTGTATGCGAATCTGTTGCCGATAATCTAATTGTATAATCCCCTACAGCCCAAGTTGAAATATCCACTATTCTTGAATAATTTGCAGTAGTCCCAGTTATTGAAGTGTTTAGAATCTGATATTGTGTTAGACCAGAAGAATTAGTTATGTTTATCAAAGTCTGGTATAAGTTAGTATCAAAAAATAATATGTTGATTGAAAGATTATTCAGGTAACTGTTTATTATGGTTGAGTTATCTATAGAGAAGTTGTTGTTGTTTCCAAAACTTATGGTTGGATTTGTAGTATCCAAAGTCCAAGTCCTCTGTGTTGTATTTGCGGAGAATATACCGCTTGATACATTTTGTACTTTATATTTCCAGTAATAGATTCCATCTACACTTACATTAGTAACAAAAGAGGAGTACTCACTTCCATTTCTTGTTACGTTAAAATAATAGTAATCATTTTCTGTTAGTGTTGAACTATCCCCAAAATAAAGGTAGTATCTTACGTCATTGTTCACTGTACTGTGAGTTACGTTTAAAGTTACATTTGTATTATTATTTGCGTTGTCTGCTGGAGTTGGTGCTACTATTGTTGGTGCTGATGTTTCTGTTAATACTACTGGACAAATAGAAACATTTGTTCCTGCTCCAGCATTATGCCATGCTGCTCTTTGGGCTGATGTTACAACTATATCACAAAAATTAATCATATCCATATCTCCATCAAATTGAACTAAAGGTCCGCCAAAATCATAAGTTGCACCTTCAAATGTATCACCATTTAATAAAGGATTATTAGCACTTGGAGTATCATTGATATACAAATTAACACTTCCGCCAGATTGTGTAACTATCAAAGAATACCAAACTCCCGCTCTCAAATTAGAACCAGGTATAGTAAATGTATTCCAATCATTCTTAACAACGTAAGAAACCTGAATTGTTGCACTATTCTGCACCAAACCTCGGGTAGTTTCACCTCCTCCTTGTATCACCCACAAATGATCATCAACAAAAGTATTCAGTTTAAACCAAAGAGCAACTGTAGAACTAGATGATGCTGGTAATGTTATTTGTGCATTATAAGCATTTCGCATACCACAGCCACGACCTATCTTTCCAAATTCTTGCCAGATAGCTGAATTACCTACTGTTCCATCAGTCCCATCCTCATTCACTAAAGTAGTTCCCCCAGTCGATTCACATAAAGCCCTCCATTGCGAATCACCAACAGCAGCAAGAGTAGAACTAATTAGAAGGATTACATATAAAAATATAGGTATCATTATATATAATTTTTTCATTGTTCCCCCTTTATTTTAGGAAATACCTTTGCTGCAAAGATAAAAGTGGCTGCTACCGCTATACAGGTAACCACAAAATAAAATAGCCAGATGTCCACTATGATACAGGCTAATCTTCCCCCTACTGTAATTGCCGCATTCGTGCAGTCTAAATGAGACGAATCCCTTGCCAAGATTATCAAAGTCTTTAATGGTGTGATTAAAATACTTGTTATTATGAAAACCATTATCGCTGAGATTACTCCTGTAAAACTTTTCCTTCCTGTTACGAAAGCTATACTTGCCGCTATCAAAGTTCCAATGAAATAAAACAGAGTCATATCAAGAATTATGACAGTTGCCTTGTGCTCTATTGATATATCTGGATTACTTGTGTTCAGGTAAGTTGAGTATGTTCCGTTTGTTACTTTAGCTGTCTCCTGCTTCAAAGGACTTGATAAAATTATAATCACTATAAGAACCATAATTGAAACCATCAAGCTAACAAAGATTGCCTGTGCTTTTTTTGATTTTATTGGTTTTAACATTTTGCATTTTTTTGTTTCTTTAAATGATATAAAAAACTTGTAATACCAAAAGCTAATATTAATATTATCAAGTAAAGGCTTACCGCTTGTGCGTTCATTTTATAAAAACTTAATAGAAGTACCTCCTTTCTTAACTTCTTTTGATTTAGAGGTGGATACAAAACTAATTGATTGCTGTTTTCTTATTGCAAATATCGCACCTTGTAATGCCTGTTTCTTCTGTTGTTTCTTCTTTTTTTTGATAAAAGTTATTTTTTGTTGTAATAATCCTGCCTTCCTTAATCTTGCCGCTTCATAAGGGATTCCAGCAACTTCAACAGGATGATCTATTGCATAAGTAGATTCTTCAACTATAACATTTGGCTTTTTTTTACTTGACCTGAACTTATGCCTTAAAGCTCTCCATCTATTAATCAAATCCTGCCTTCTCCTTTTTATTTTTTGTTTTGCTTTCTCTACAAAGAATGAACGATTAGTAAAGGTATCTACTCTTGAAGCACCTAACCCTAAAGCTGCCTCTCTTGATAATGGTTCTACATTTGCTTTCTTAAAACCTCTGCTTCTAAAACTCCCTTTTCCTTTCTTTAATTGTTTTCTTTTGACATAAACATTATAACCTTCTTCCCCTATCCCAATAGGTTCAATCAATTTAACTTTCTCTTTTTCTGGAGTTTTGAATAAGGGTGGTAATTTCAATGGTGATGGCACTTCTTTTATTAGTTCTTCTTTCTGTACTTGTTCTATTGCTTGTTCTACTATACTAGCTTGTGCCTCTGCTTTAACTTGAATTTGTGCTTCTGTTAAAGCACTTATTTGTATATCTTCCAATCCTAAAATAGAAACTTCCCCCATAACCTGTATTTGTGCCTGTGCCTGTCTTTGTGCTTCTGCTATTTTTCTAGCTTGTGCAATATCAACAATAGATATAGGTCTTACTCTCATTGCTGGTACAATTCCTAAAGTAAATGCTAATTTTCCTCGTTGTATTGATTCTGTTCCAATTAATCGACTTAAAGTAACCCTCTGCCTTTGAGCTTGTGTTTGTGCTAATGCCTGTCTTTGTGCTGCTGTCAATGTTTTCCTTTCTAGTTTTGATATTGCCACTTGTTCTTGTCTTGATACTACTTTCCTTACTTTTGGCGGTCTCAAAATTAAGACTAATCCTTCCCTTGTTACAACTTCTTCTGGTGGTCTTGGCTTTACAACTTCTCTGGGCTTTGGTGGTTTAACAGGCTTTACTTTTGGTTTAACTATTTGAAAATATGGAAAAGGTAATCTCTTAATATCAAAGAATAATTCTCTTGGTTTTTCAGGCAGTTTTCTTATAGCTCTTAAAAACTCTTCTCTGGTCCTTACCTGACTTACTAATCTCTTTCTAACTTCCCTTCTTATGCTTGGTCTTACTTCTGATATTGGAATCCTTCCCTCCAAGACATCCTCTATTGTCTGTTCTCTTGCTCTTTGTATTGTTTCTTTGACTCTAACCTTTGCTAATGCTGGTGGCTCGAATAATGGTATTCTAGGAGCAAAT
>SDBU01007677.1_pt1 | contig 12382 bp, 7 predicted proteins | sample 2277071 | NCBI WGS metagenome assembly SDBU01 (sample SAMN10397929, study PRJNA504765) | marine sediment metagenome | isolation source: marine sediment core GS08_GC12, 126 cmbsf | place: Arctic Ocean: Gakkel Ridge, Loki's castle | collected 2008
TACGAGAGCGACGCATATCCTCCGCTTGTCAGCATAGAGAAATGCCTGGAAGCTCTTCGCCGCTGGGGAAAAGCTTAAAGAACCCATATTGGCTTCCACAGCGGATTCGCGTGGGCAGGTGCTCTACTTGGAGCCGATCTTAAGGTTGTCCTGTATCTTTTTGTAAATAACACGGGACCTTTCCTCGTTACCGAACCTGCTTGTCTGAATCCTGAGTTCGGTACCTTTGTCAGCCCCTGGTTCTATCCGTATTGTAATGGTCTTGCCATCTGCGACTTTGCAGACTATCTTAGCATAAAAGACGTCTTTGTTTTTTTCAGTAACGTCTATCTCCAACTGCTTCAAGGCCGCCAATGTCGCCGCATACACCCTGTTCAAATCCTGACTGGACACAGCGTAAAGACTGCCGCCTGCATAAACAGCAGAATCCGCACCTATGATGGTGGGTTTACTACAGCCACACAAAATCAACATCAAACCGGCAACAACAACAAGCTTCGAGAATCCTCTAATTGACATTTTTTCACTCCTTAAAAAAATTTCATCCGAGATTCCCAATTAATCTCTGCTCAGCTACACCGCTGAACTTCATCTCTAACAGAATATCGAGCCTACCGACAAAAATCAACACAGAATCTTTTTATTTTTCATCATCTGACTGACATTTTTCACTTCCCCTCCATCACCCATTTAAGGCCGATGGTTGGCTCATAGCTTGGTTTCTTAACAATGATGACCAGTATTATGTGCCTTCCGGCAAAAACTTTATTGATATAGCAGTGGTTCGGCTTTTGCTCTTGCTTTAACTCCAGAACCATCCACAGCGTATTGTGGGGCTTGGATGCGGTAATAATGGGAAAGCGGTCCTAATACCACAGCGCCATTTAATAACGAAAACCCGGTTTATTACACTAAAATACGAAGCACTCCACAGGACACCTTACGGTGGAAACAATATCGAATTCAAGTCTACCCTGCAGCAAGCTGCAGGGAATGTTCAAGTTCAACAATTTTGCAGTCTCAAAAAAACATCGGTTTTTTAAAAATTTTGTTGCAATTTACCCTAACTAATGATATTATATGGGCTTAACCGCATGAAATTAGGAGGACACGGTTATTATGAATACATCAAGAAGATTGTTTAGTTTCTTAGTTATTAGTTCTGTAATACTAATATTAGCCGTACCGGCACCTGCAGGTTCAGTTGCCGGGATCGCAGCAATTACGATTCCAAGTGCTGATGTGACCTTATCTTTTATTCAGCCGGGCAGAATTGCAAAGGTACTTGTCAAAGAGGGAGAGGATGTAAAAGCAGGACAATTACTTATCCAGCAGGACGATGCTGCTGAGCAGGCCCAATTATTACAAATCAAGGCAGAGAGTGAAAATACAACGCAAATAGAGGCTGCACAGGCGAGTCTTGACCAAAAAAGAGTTGACCTTAAAAAATTTGAGTGGGCAGCAGGGCGCGGTTCAGCTACGAAATTGGAAGTCGAACACGCACGATTAGATGTTAAGATAGCCGAGTTGACGTTGAAAGTCGCCCAGTTCGAACACGAACAGAGTAAAAGGAAATACAAAGTGGCGCAAATACGCGTTGACAACATGAGCCTGAAAAGCCCAATTGATGGAAGAGTCGAGAAAGTTGAAGTTGAGGTTGGCGAATCTGTTAACGGCCTGGCTGATGTAGTTCGGCTTGTCAATACCGACCAACTTTGGATTGACGTTCCTGTTCCATTAGCAAAAAGTAGAACTCTCAGGCTCAGACAAACCGCAAAGGTTAAGTTTCCGGATGCTGAACAGACGCCTGTGGAAGGAAAGATCATTTACATTTCAACGGTCGCCGATGCAGCCAGTGCCACATTGAGAGCACGCATAGAAGTCCCTAACAAATTAAATCGCCCAGCTGGTGAACATATCCGTGTTGTATTTTCGACTTTGGGAAAATAGTATGATGGCAAAAAGCAAAAATTGGAGGAAAAAACCATTGAACGCCGAGGATTCAAAGAATAAGAATTTTATCAATTTCACTATGACCAATCGCATTAACCCGAAAATTTTGTTAGCCCTTGTTTTACTGTTCCAAATATCCGGCTGTGTTTCTGAAGAAGTAGACGAGCGAGATGTCATCACTTTTTACCAAAAAGAAGTTGTTGACAAAGGTCCTCAGCAGCGCTACAGCAGTGAGGGTTTAGAATCTCTTCGTCCGACTCTTGTGCCCAACATGTTTGACCTGAGATTTACTAAGGACAAAACCACCGGCAGAAGTATTATCGAGCTTAGCCTCGACGATGCTGTAAAAAGAGCACTTATCAGCAGTCCGGAGATTAGCGTGGTAAGTTACGACCCTTCAATTGCCAAGGAGGATATAATCAAAGCGGTTTCTGATTTTGATGTTGCCCTTTTTGGACGGGCAAACTATGAGAAACAAGACAACCCTACAGACAGTCTCTTCCTTGGAGGTCAGGCGAGTTCGCGAGTATTGGAGACAGGCCTCAAACAAAAGGGGATTACTGGTGCAGAGTGGTCTCTTGCTTATGCCTTAGCACGTAACTGGGACGACTTGACTTACAGAACTCTTTCCACCAGATACGAACCTATGCTGTCTTTTCAAATAAAACAACCGTTGTTACGCGATGCATGGCAAGAACTTAATCTTGCCGGAATAAACATATCCAAACTAAACTACAGGATTGCTCTTGCCGCTTTCCGCCAGAAAACTGAAGAAGTTTCGGCGGATGTCACCTCTTTATACTGGATGCTTCTACAGGCTCGGCGTGACCTTGAAATTCAGCAATGGTTGCTGAATAAGACGCTTGAAACATTAAGAAAAGTAGAAGACCGGAGGGATATCGATGCTACCACCGTACAGATTAAGCAAGCTGAATCAGCCCTAAAGTCGCGTGAGGCGATATTGCTTCAAGTTGAAAAAAGGGTCTTCGATGTACAGGATGCGTTAGTTCGATTGGTCTCCGACCACCAGTTGAATTTACTCAACGACTTTGAGATTGTCCCTACCACCGTTCCTAATATGACGGAAATAAAATTTGAACAATCAGAAACATTGGAATTGGCGCTGGCAAACAACTCCGTAATTCAACAGGCACGGCTCGGAGTTGAAATAGCCCAGATTAATGTTGATGTTGCAAAAAAGCAGAAAATGCCCCGGCTTGATCTGGTTGCGTCCACAAGAATGCAAGGTCTGTCCCGTACTCAGGGAGATGCACAGGACATACTTAATGACGCTGACTATGTAAGCTATGCTCTTGGCATAACTGCTGAGATTCCGCTTGGTAATCGCCAACGTGAGGCTGAATTTCGTAAACGAAGATTTGAACACCGCAAGGCAATTTCAATGTTGCAGAATATCTCAGACCAACTGGCAGCACAAGTCAAAGAAAGGATCAGGCTCGTCGAGACATCTTATAAGGAAATACCAGTCCAAAAGGATGCTGTTAAGGCGGCAGAGATACATTTACAGGCACTTGAAGATACAGAGGTGATAAGAGACAAATTAACTCCTGAATTCCTCTTGGTCAAACTTCAAGCTCAGGAAATTTTAGCAAATTCCCGGCGGGCTGAAATAAAAGCTATTACCGATCATAACACTTCACTGGTAAGATTGGCCCAGGCTGCCGGTACTGTATTGGATATGCGGTATATTCGGAAAGCATTACCAAAAGACGGTGAACACAATAATGAAACCGGTGAACAAGAATAATCTCCAGGGCCGGAATCAAATCGTGCAGATACAAACACGTAGAAGGGTCTTATTCGCCGCCTGTAAAACCGAGCTGTTCATCAAGCCAGTGGTCTGTTCTTAAAACTGATTTTCGCTGACGCAGGGCCAGTCTCTCAGCTCTTGCCTGTGCCAGACGAAAAACACCACGAACCGGCGATGAGGATATGTCATTCGTTGAATTAGAGTATCTTTTTTTTAAGTAGGCTATAGAATTCTTGGTATACCGTGATACAATTTCATCGTTGAGGCTGAATATGCCTTGAGCAGTTCCAGGGTCGCCCTGTCGGGCGCATCGTCCATATAACTGTCTGTCTATCCTGGCTGATTCGTTGGGTTCAGCGGCGATGACATGCAAACCTCCTAACTGTACTACTCCCCGCCCAAGTTTAATATCAGTGCCGCGTCCAGCCATATTGGTCGCTACAGTAATTTTCCCACGTTGACCCGCCTGTGCGACGATTTGAGCCTCCTGTTTATGATAAACAGCGTTAAGCACCTGATGATCCAATGTTTGGGCTTTAAGCAGCTCACTAAGTTGTTCGCTGGCTCGAACACTGCGTGTTCCTACCAGAATCGGCCTGCCTGCATTGTGAACCTGACGAATCTCCTGCACTATCCTTGCCCATTTGGCAGTTTCTGTCGGCAATACCACTGTGGGCAAATTTTTCCTTGCACAAGGACGGTTTGTTGGAATTGATACCACAGGCAAATGATAAATTTGCCAAAACTCGCTACTTGCCTCAGATGCAGTTCCCGTCATCCCGGACAGCTTAATATACATCCGGAAAAAACGCTGAAAACTTATACGGGCATAAGTGTCTTTAGGTGGATTTATTTCGACCGTTTCCTTGGCTTCAATGGCCTGATGCAAGCCGTCACGCCAGGTACGGTCCGGCATCATACGACCGGTAAACTCATCGACAATAACGACTTTATTGTTATCGATAACATAATGCTTGTCACACAGATATAGCTCTTTTGCTGTCAAAGCCTGGTTTATCAATTCCAGGCTGCGACGGTTCCCCTTCCAAAAGCCCCCTATATGTTCAGTTAATTCCATTAAAGTAGTTTTACCTTGAACGGTCAACTCAACCTCTCTGTATCGATGATTAACCCGGTAGTCTACTTCAGGTTTCAACTGACCTGCGACATCTGCTGCCTGCCGAAAGGACTCTATCTGTTCGGGATTGGGAGCCTGTCCGGAGATAATAAGCGGTGTAACCGCTTCGTCAACAAGAATCGAATCAGCCTCATCCACAACAGCACAATTCAATCCTCTCTGAACCAGTCTGTCTGTTGTTTTGTTGCCGGTGGTTATTTTGTCAAGCAGTGAGGAACACAATCCTTTTGAATTGCCTAATACAAGACGGTCACGCAGAAAATCAGCGGTAACTTCCTTGTTTGTACAGTAGGTAATATCAGCCAGGTAAGCTTTTCTACGTTCTTCAGGAAGCACTTGCTGTTCTATAAATGCAACTGTTAATCCACAAAAACGGTAGATTCGTCCCATCCACTCGGCATCTCGCCTTGCCAGATAATCATTGACGGTAATAACGTGACAACCGTGTCCTCGCCAACCGGCAATTGTTACAGGCATTGTTGCGGTGAGCGTCTTGCCCTCACCGGTAGCCATTTCTGTAACACATCCAGCATTTAGGGCCAAAGCCCCGGCAATCTGAACATGGAAGGGTTTCTCGCCAATCTGTCGAAAAGCTACTTCTCTAACCAGTGCAAAGGCACGTTCAAGGTCTAAGGGAGTGTCGCGATAACAGCGGAAAATTTCACGCAGGTCAGCAGCAATCTGACGAAGTTTTGCATTTGCCCGTTCAGAAAACTGTTTCTCAATAGCCAGTATTCTTTCGGCTTGCCTGAGAAACCTTTTTCGCCGCGGAACAAATCTGTTAGCTAATCCCACACCGGCATCCCAGGCCGCGTCAAGTCCTTTTGGCACAGGTGCAAGGGACATTCGCTGTTCAAGCATCCGCCATGTTTGGCTCGATATCGCGGCCATTTCAAATATGAAACCTCCGCTGAAATAACTGTCTCAAAGACAGCCACCATTGGAATACAAGCGGCTTCGAGCGTAATTTAATTCTTGCCACTACGCGTTGACCGGTAAGTAAACGAATTGATGCATCAGGATCCGGTCTTATTCGAATCTCAAAAAACTTCTCAACCGTCTTTCTGCCGCGGGGGTCTTGTGACTGTGTGGGCATAGCTCCACCAACGGCATACCCTAATGCTTCAGATGGTAAGACCTCCTGACCGGCAGGGAAGATTTTTTCTATCTGACCGGTAAGCATCACATCAGGGCGCCCTTTGACTCGAATTTCCAGTTGCTTATGGGCCTGTTCCACTAATATCGCATTAAGTGATTGTCCGGCAGTAGCCCGGATAAGCACATCATCCAGGTTTGCAACAAAGCCGATTTGATCACCACGATGCAGATAAGCACCTTTTATTTTATCAATATCAGGGGAAACCCATGTCCCTGACAGAGGAGGTTGCAAATTCAATGATGATATTTCGAGATCAACCCTGGCTATTTTTTCATTCAGGGCCTCGATTTGTTCGGCCAGTATTTGGGCAGCAGCTATTTCCCGCGTGGTTGCAATACGCTGCTTTACCTCAAGAGCGACAAGCTCAGCTTGTAGACCCTTCTTCTCGGCTTCCAGTTTAGGATTAACGGCCTTAATAAGAAAATTACTGTCTGGAGTAACGGTCTGGCCTGATGGCAAAAAGTCAGTAATAAAGCCATCGCTTTTGGCGTGAACAATAGCCAGGCCAACTGGCTCAACAATCCCTTCAACGCGGCAATAATCCGGAACTGGAAAGATACCCGTACAAATTATCAACAAGGCCAAAACACCTACGGTTGAACCCACGGCGCGTGCACGAGTTCTGGCTAATTCTCCGCCTGTAGCCAGGTAACGTATGAACTTGCCAAGCGGGACTAATACCCACGCAATAATTGCCGAGAATGCAAAAAATGGTACGAGAATAAATAATTCTTCAGGTAATCGGTTATTTAAAAACAGCAAAATCCGTATACAGATAAAAACACGGTAGGCTGTCGAAGCAATACCATAGAATATAAACCAGGCCTTCTCTCCGGGAGTATGGGCGGGATTATGTATGACTCTCACTTTCCAACAGTGCTTTCTGATAAGGAAGTAAATATAGTTTCTTGACCGGTGGCTAAGATTTGGTATCTCCACCAAGTCTGAAAGAACATAATAGGCGTCGAACCTCAGAAGTGGGTTCCCGTTAAAGAGAAGGGTTGAGATACTCGCTATGAATATGATATTATATGCGATTATATGTAATGTACCCGTAGATGTATTGGCCCAAACAATAACTGCGATAGATGCTGCAAAAAGCTCAACCATAACGCCGGACATACCGACAATTGCCCTGTGCCATTTTTTGCGGAAAGCCCAGGCGCTTGAAGCATCAAGGTAGGGCAGCGGCACAAAAACCAAAAACATAACACCCATAACGTGAACTTGTCCCCCGGAACCGCTAACTTGGCCGAATTTCTTACACGCAAAAGCATGGCCAAACTCATGAAAAACTTTGATTACTACCATACTCAGATACAACAGGAACAGGTTGCCGGGTGCCAGAACATCAGAACTTTGATAAATCAATTCTCTTAAGTTACCGATAACAAAATACATACCGGCAACTATGCCTATTAACCATAATAGCAAACCAATTGGGCTAAAAACTCTGCCAATGATACTGACCCATCGTTCCAGAAAGTGATCGGGATCGAGTAATGGAATCCTTATAAAAAGCAGGTTTGTAAAAAATCCCTGAATCTGACGTTTAATTCGCGTTTGGTAACGATTGAACAGGCTGGCAGTGTCAGGGGCGAGATCCGCATACAAGAGATTTGTACAATACAACTGGCCGAGAAGCTGTATTACCTCCCCCTGCGTTGGTGCTCTGTCTTCAAGTTGCTCATTGCATGTTTGCCAGACTTCGGCAACTGTACGTTTGCCGTCCAGCATGGCTATAAAGTGATAGCCATCACTACTCATGCGGGAAAATTTGTTATTGGAAGTATTCTCAAGAATATACCACATTTGCCCCCGGAAATGCTGTCTATAAATGTGCACGCTTGATAATAATCTCGGGCGCAGCTTGGCAACTCGATACCAGGCTTCGTGAAAAGTTGGACGTTCGATTGCCATAGAATACCCGAGAACTTAAAGCCATAATTTCATTCGTATCCAGTTGGTAATCTTGCGCGTCCATATCCAAATATAACGACGTTTACCGACTGATACCTTGGCCACACCTTCCATGCCCGGACGCATCCAGGGATATGTTTCTAATAAATGGACACGAACCTTAAAAACATTCCGCTGGTTTACTACCTCGGCCATAGGATTAATCCGCTCAACGACAAACTTTATTGGTTGGCCGGGATAGGACGCTGTGGCCAGTTTTCCTTCTTGTCCAACCTCAATGTCGAAAATCAGGTCTTCGGGAAACATAAGCTGCGCACGTAAAGATTCAAGCGGACAAACTTCAAAAAGAACATCGCCTGTTTTAACAGGTACACCTATTTGGCGTTTCAGGTCACCTTTCACAACAATACCACTAATTGGCGAAATAAGATTTGCTTGGCCGATTTGGTAGTTTAGTAAGTCAATCTGAGCCTGTGCTTTGTCAGCGTTTGCTTGAGCAATCTGAGCTTGTGCAGTTTCATTATCACGCATTGCTGCTGATGCCTGCTTTAGATAACCGGCCTTCTCGGCTTTAACAGATGCTAACTGAAGTCTTAATTCAACTGTATCAAGAGTAGCGAGTGTTGAGTTATTTCCCTCAACTTCTTCACCTATCTCAACTTCAACAGTTTTGAGGTATCCATTGAAGGGAGCTGGAACTACCTGCTGATGTGTTGCTTCCAGTACAAATGGCGCCTCGGGCCGAAACTGTCCCTTGCCAAATACCAAGAATAGAAGTGCAGCAAAGCATAGGATTGTCAGAAGCTTTGCCCAGGTATGTTTTGGCCCCAAAAATTCAGCTATGAAATTACGGGTCCTGGTAACAAGTGTTGTGCCAATCCAGCGGTTGTATTCATACAGATTGTTTAGTCTGGCTGTGCATAATTCACAGGTTAATCGAATTGTCTCGATTTCATCGGGACTGAAGGCTTTATCTGACTGACGTTCGAGAGTCAGAACTGCAATGACCTCCCCATTTCGGCGTAAAGGCAAACTAAGGACTGTTAGTGGACCGTGTCGTTTTGATAATTCATCTGCTGCGCGATTGATACAAGTAACATTATCAGAAGCGGGGCTAAGAACCTCAATATCCTGATCCAGACATTCCTCCATTGCAGATTCTATATCCTGAACAAGTTTCATTTTTCGGCTGAAATCTTCGGTGTGACTCATCGCTTTGAGCTGGACATACCTGCGGTGTAGAAAACCCACGCTCACTCGCTCACACAGCCATTGAGACGCCACTTCATTGCAGAAGACCATGGACGCGCTTGTAAATTTATCCTGCTGGTTAAGGGCTGAAAGTATTTCCATTGCTTGCCGGAGCCGTTTTAAATCTCTTTGTTGAGTTTGTTGAGACAGCCTCATCTCTGAGTTGCTCAAAAGTTTGGTTGACAATTCAAGCCTCTGACGGCTTGTTTCAAGGGCAGCCTTATCTGTGGTTTCAATCAAAAACGCTGCTACAGTTTGACTTATATCGACGGTCTTGAACGGAATCATTAAAACGTAGCGTTTGGCAGGTCGACTATAGAGCTGATTCGGCCCATCCAAAGGTTCGACAGCAACGGTATCGGATGATATAACCTTGTTGGCCGCTTTAGCCGATCGGACCAACCATTCTGGAACAGAAGCTGCTTTTTCCAACGGCGGATATAAAGCAAGAACATCAACGCCTCTTTTCTGATTAATGTGTAAGATGGCCCCACTATTAGCCTGGGCCATAAAACAATGCACGGCCAGAAGATTTGTCAGAAATTGCCCCGGACTCCCATCAAACTTCTCAAGCTGTTCGATTAGCTCGGCTACAGTTTTGTTGTCGGAGCTTTGAAATTGATTGTTCTGTGAATGGTCTACTGTCATCTGCCGCTACTCTGTCTGATTGGAACGTCGTTTGGCTGCATTAAGCTCAATTTCTCCAAATTCCTTTTCAAATCTCCGGATAATGTAACCAATGGCTGATATGGAACGACCTTTGTCAAAAAGCGCAAAAGTTAAGATATTATCGTACTTAACGCAAAACTAAGCTCATACTACACCACATCTACATTATCCACAGTACCAAGCCGATTATCACCAAAGTCAAATCTCGAATTACCTCCGAATGTTGAAAAAACTTGGTAGCCATCATAAGTAACCACTAAATATAGAATTATAACAAACAATATTGTTCTTAGCAATCGTTTTTTTTCTTGACTTACCAGCTTGCCGGCGAGGGATAGAGAGCATCCCAGAAATAGTTATGAGATAAAGAAAGGATCACTCCCTAATCATCATTATGTTGTAGTTTGTCCTAAGCCATCTATTCAGGACCTTGGAGCCAGTGTTGTCCAAAAATCGCCAAGTCTATTATGTCTACCGTACCCAGTTTGTCGAGGTCGGTTTGGCCACACCAGTTATTGCTGTAATTACAGCCGATATCCGTCCAGCGAGAAGCAAATGTCGTGAAATCAACGAAGTTCACTTGACGATTAGCGTCAAAGTCACCGGGAATGAGATGAACGATTGCCACATTGTAATTATATCCGGCAGCGATCGCCAAAACATTTGTGCCGGCAGGAACATCACATTGACCATCATTGTTACGGCCCCAGGCCACGAGCGAGCCATCTGACTTCAGGGCCAAACTATGCCAGCCGCCCGCAGTGATGGCCACAACAGAATCGGTGCCGGGGGGGATATCGCACTGACCGGCAAGATTAGAGCCCCAGGCTACGAGAGAGCAGTCTGACTTAATAGCGAGATTGTGATTGTCGCCCGCAGCGATGGCCACAAAATCCGTACCACCGGGAACATCGCACTGACCGTAGGTATTAGGTCCCCAGGCCTCAAGCGAACCGTCTAATTTCAAAGCCAAACTGTGCTCGTACCCCGCAGCAATGGCTGCAAAATCTGTTCCTCCAGGAACATCACACTGATTGTAATCGTTTCGACCCCAGGCCACGAGCGAACCGTCTTCCTTCAGGGCCAGACTGTGCTCATACCCTGCATCAATAGCTACAAAATTCGTGTCTGCAAGAACACTACACTGACCATAATCGTTATTGCCCCAGGCTACGAGCGAACCGTCTGACTTCAATGCCACACTGTGCCATCCACCGGCAGTGATAGCTATAAAATCCGTACCAACAGGAACATCGCACTGACCATAATTGTTTCGCCCCCAGGCCACGAGCGAGCCATCGGACTTTATAGCTTGGCTGTGATAATCCCCTGCAGCAATAGACTCAAAGTTACTGTCGCTGGGAACATTGCACTGCCCAAAATAAGAATAGCCCCACGCTACAAAGGTGCCATCTGCTCTTATGGCCAGATTGTGCCACTGCCCGGCTGTTACAGTAACAAAATCGTTGCCATCTGGAACCTCGCATTGCCCGTAATTGTTTCGTCCCCAGGCAATAAGCGAACCATCGGACTTAAGGGCTACGCTGTGCTCATATCCGGCCGCAATAGCCTTAAAATCATTTCCGTCCGGCACATCACACTGATTATGGTCATTGTATCCCCAGGCAATGAGGAAACCATCAGACTTGATAGCCACATTGTGATAGGTGCCTGCGGCGATAAGCTTATAATCAATGTCTTTTGGCACGTCGCACTGACCATGGTTGTTATTACCCCAGGCCTGCAGTGAGCCATCCGATTTTAGAGCCAGGTTGTGACTTGCGCCTGCAGCGATGGTGGTAAAACCCGTCCCAGCGGGCACATCGTTTTGATCGTGGTTGTCTCGGCCCCAAGCTGTGACAGAACCATCTGACCTTAAGGCCAGGCTGTGCCACCACCCGGCTGCGACAGCAGTAAAATCAGTGCCTGAAGGAACATTGCACTGACCATAGGTATTATAGCCCCAGGCATCGAGTGAGCCGTCCGACTTCAACGCGGCACTATGCCACCCACCTGCCGCAACAGTTTCAAAAGCTGTGTCAGCTGGAACGTTACACTGACCATCGTCATTATCGCCCCAGGCTACAAGCGAGCCGTCCGATCTGAGTGCTAAACTGTGGTAGTAACCGGCAGCAATGTCGGCAAAATCATTGCCGATTGGAACCTTGCCCTGGCCCCAGGCAGTGAGAGAGGCCGCATTGGCAACGCCCGTAACTGCTGGAGCAACAAAAACTGTCAGCAAAGTGAGACTAATTATACTCAGATTTCTCATCGACCTTCCTCGTTAAGAAACATGTTTTCAAAGATATGTCAGAATTCAGTGCTAAAACGCTAAGAACAGTCGCTTAGAATTGCTGCTGGAACAACAATGAGCTCTGAAAATAGAAAACAGTTTCACGGAATAGTCTTCTCATCCCTATCACTATCACTCCGGATTGTTAAGCAAAAGTGCCAATAGAGGCTCTCAGACGTTTTCAGATGGAAAAAATTATACCATTTTCTTTCACATAATACAAGCTCA
>SDBU01007678.1_pt1 | contig 12381 bp, 8 predicted proteins | sample 2277071 | NCBI WGS metagenome assembly SDBU01 (sample SAMN10397929, study PRJNA504765) | marine sediment metagenome | isolation source: marine sediment core GS08_GC12, 126 cmbsf | place: Arctic Ocean: Gakkel Ridge, Loki's castle | collected 2008
AGCGTTGTTGAAGCTGCTTTGCGGTTTCTTATCAGCGACCCGCGAATTACCATTGCCCTTGTAGGCCTGAGCAGCCAGGAACAGCTTGCCGAAGCGGTCTCAGCCGTTGACGGCTATGAGTCCATTGCACCTGAAACCATTCAGAAAATCCGCAGCAGTTTAAGCCGGTCCTTCAATGAGCTTTGCACCAGCTGTGGCTACTGCGACGATTGTCCAGAGGGTATACCGGTGCCCAAGATGATGGATGTCTACAACCATTACGTACTTACCGACAGGACAATCGATATGATTAACCGCCTGAGATGGCACTGGGCCATTGATTTGGAGGACAATTATTCAGACAGGTGTACCGAGTGCGGCCGATGCGAAGAGGCCTGCACCCAGAAGCTGCCCATCTGCCGGCGCTTAAAGTTCCTCGGCGCCGAGGTCGAGAAGTTCCTGGCAAGCGACCAGGCGGGGAATAAAGAATAGCACCAATACTCCTACGAATTGTTTGTGCTTTCTGAAGCTATTTTTGCGGCGGCAACGAGTTTATCGCCGCCTTTGAGCTTGATTAAGCGGACGCCCTGTGTGTTTCTGCCGATTGGGCGGATTTGCTCTAGGCCGGTGCGAATAATTATGCCGTTGGCGGTTATCATCATCAGCTCGTCGGCGTACCGAATAGCTTTCAGGGCAACGACTTTGCCATTTCGGGCGGTTGTTTTTATGTTTATCAGGCCCAGGCCGCCTCGGCTTTGGGGCCGGTAATTGTCAAGACCTGTTCGTTTGCCGTAGCCGTTTTCACAAACCGTAAGCAGCGAGGCCTTTTTCTCGGCAATAACCATATCCACCACGGTGTCTTCTTCCCGAAGTCTTATGCCTATAACGCCTCGTGCGACTCTGCCTATTGAACGGACTTGTTTTTCGTTGAAGCGTATCGTCATACCATTCCGGGTGCCGAGTATGATATGGTCGCTGCCTGTTGTTAGTGAGACGCTGATTAAATCATCGTTGGAATCGAGCTTTATTGCAATGACGCCGGTTGCTCTTGGGTTGCTGTAGGCCGAGAGTCTGGTCTTTTTTACAAGTCCGTTTTTTGTGGCCATAACAAGCTGGCGTTCCCGGTCCTTCTCGTCTGTATCGCCGTCAAAGTTACTTACGTTGATTATGGACGCCATTTTTTGGCTGCCCAGCTTTAAGAGATTGACTATGTTCCTGCCTCTGCTCTGCCTTGACATACTTGGTACGTTATAGACTTTCAGCCAGTAGCATTTGCCGCGGTCGGTGAAGATAAGAAGATAATCGTGGGTGGACGCGGTGAACAGATGCTCTATGAAGTCACCCTCTTTCGTATCCGAGCCGATGATGCCCCTGCCGCCTCTGCCCTGCTTGCGGTATGTGTCCAGGGGCATTCGCTTGATGTAGCCGGCGTGGCTTACTGTAACGATAACTTCCTCTTCGGCAATCAAATCTTCGATATCGAACTGCTCAGCTTCGCCGGTAATCTTTGTCCGTCGCTTGTCGCCGTAACTTTCCTTTATTTCGTGGATGTCTTCGCGGATAATATCCAGCAGAATCTCCTCGCTGGCCAGTATCGCCTCGTAGCCTTCTATCTGTTCTGTAAGGCCGGTATATTCTTTTGCAAGCTTTTCTATCTCCAGGCCTGTGAGCCTTTGCAGCTGCATTGTCAAAATCGCGTCGGTCTGCGGGCCGGTCAGGAACTGGTCGGTCTTGCTTTTTGCTCTGATGAAGGCCTTCGGCAGAATCTTTTTCAACGTGTCAGACTCGGCCAGTCGCAGCGGCTTTTTCATCAGGTTCAGCTTTGCCGTCGGAGCGTCGGGAGATTTCTTTATTATCTCAATAATTTCATCGATGTCACTAACCGCTAAGATAAGGCCTTCAAGGATATGGGCCCTGTTTCTGCATCTTTTCAGCAGGTACCTGCTTCGCCGGCGGACAACCGTCCTGCGATGGTCAATAAAGTAATCGAGCATCTGCCTGATATTGAGGGTTTCAGGCCTGTTATTAACCAGCGCAATATTTGCGATAGCGAATGTGTTCTGCAGAGCGGTGTAACGGAACAGCTTGTTCAGGACCACTTCGGCATCGGCATCTTTTCTCAAATCCACGACGATTCGCAATCCGTGGCGGTCCGATTCGTCCCTGATATCTGCAATCTCGGCAATCACACCGCTGTGGACGCAATGGGCGATTTTGGAGACGATTGTCGTCTTGACGACCATATACGGTATTTCGGTTATTACAATTCTTGTTTTGCCCCTTTTGGTGGTTTCGATATCTGCTTTGCCCCGGACTGTCAAATGTCCTTTGCCGGTGGTGTAGGCGTCTCTGATGCCTTTTTTCCCGCAGATGATTCCAGCCGTTGGAAAGTCCGGGCCCGGCAGGCGCTTTAGAATATCCTTGAATCCACAGTCCGGCTCTTCGATGACCAGCAGCAGTGCGTCGCAGACCTCGGTGATATTGTGCGGTGCGAGGTTCGTGGCCATTCCGACGGCGATGCCGGTAGAGCCGTTGACCAGCAGGTTCGGGAACTTCGAGGGCAGAACGGTCGGCTCGGTGCGGGTCTCGTCGTAGTTCGGCACAAAATCGACGGTGTCGTACTTGATGTCTTCGAGCATTTCCATAGCCGGCGCAGTCATTCTCGCTTCGGTGTATCTCATAGCGGCCGGCGGGTCGGAATCTATACTGCCGAAGTTGCCCTGCGGCTCAATCAGCGGATAGCGCATATTCCACTCCTGACCCAGCCGGACCAGCGTCCCGTAGGTTGCGGCGTCGCCGTGCGGGTGATAATTGCCGCCGGTATCACCGACTATTTTTGCACACTTGCGGGGCTTGCTGCGCGGGCCAAGGTTCAAATCATTCATCGCGACCAGTATCCGTCTTTGCGACGGTTTTAAGCCGTCACGAACGTCCGGCAGGGCACGCGAAACTATGACGCTCATCGCGTAGTTAAGATATGAGTTCTTGAGCTCGTCAAGAATACGCATACCTTCGAATTTTTCCTCTATTTTCTTGGCTTCTTTCATAAGGTTTCCCAAAAAGCCCAGCTGCTATGCGTCAGGTAAATAAGGCTGCTGCAGCTTCCTGCTTAGCCCGGCTACCGTTGAAGTTCGGTATGCAAATAGATTATCCGCAATTCAGTGAAAAGTCAAGGATTGAGCAACCCGCAATTGCCCATTTTTTAATGGCTCAGGTACGATATTTTCCCAAAGATTCTGCAATACCATCCGTAAGTCACACATCTGCCGGCCCCTATGAGAAACATAGTATGTTCGGTCTTTTCAGCACTTTTTTAGAGCTATCTATGTTATTCTATTTGACCGCCACAAATAACGCCCAGAGCATCCGCGTCGATGCCAATGACGGCACAAACATCACGAAATACCTTATCGACCCATACAACCATACAGGCTATGCGCAGGTCTTAAAGACAGATGATGGTACAACAACTGCAAATTACGAATGCAATCCTGACGTGATAAGAGTTCAAGCTGCAATCTGGGGCTCCCCGGCAAACCGCAACTCACTCGGTAACCGTATAGACTGTATCGCCGCTTCTTACCCGCTCGCCGACCTTCACACCAATGGAGTCTCCTGCTTTGGCCTCTTTAACGTCTACATTGTTAATCTGCATTGAGTCAACAGTCATTTCAAGGTCGGTAGTATGGCCCTTAATGTGGATTTTATCTCCCACTTTCAAAGCTGCGGTTAACTCGATACCGGCTACTACAGGTTGGGCAAAGAAATCTGATACTTTTCCAATTATCTTCTCAGTCATTTGCATACCTCCTTTAGGTTTAATTGTCTGCCTTTAAATTCAAGCGTGCGTCAGCCGGTATTGTAACTGAACCGTTCGTGAGTGCAAGCCTCGATTTGGTTGAAAATAGTCCGATGATATGAGTTAGCAGTAGGGTAATTCTGACTTGAAGTTACCGGTCGACACGCCCAAAAAGACAAAGACAAAGTCGGCGTGCGCGCCGGCCGGCTTTCTATACCGGCAGGACCGAACCGAAAGATTTTGACAGATAAGGCGATAAATTGATATTGCCCTGACTATCGCCGTGAACATTACACGCATAAGACAGCAGGTTCGGCTCTGCCAGACACCGCCGTTCTGTCTTTCATGACACAGATTTTTCAGGAAGAGCCTCTGCGAATTTTTCCGTTGCCAAACAAGCTGATTATCGGAACTGCTTTTGAGGTTGTCCCCCGCAAAATCTGGTCTTTGAGTGTTACGCAGGGCTCTTACGTACCTCCAAACTATCTGCTTATAACAGTCTCAATATCCGCCGATATTTTCATTGCGCAAAAAGTGTATAAAAAAGTCGGCCAAAGGGCCGAAGGGCGGGTGTATAGGGACGAGCAGCTCTAACGTTTCAAAGGTATGTTACTAAGCCTATTGGCTTGGTGCACGGATAGCGATAAAGAAGAAGATATAAGATGAAAATAAGTCAAAAGTTGACTTTGGGGTTTTTGGTGATTGTGGCGGTAGTATTACTGAGTACAGTGAGTATTTGCTATGGGCAGCAGACCGAAAGGGACAAGCCAGCGATTAATTTTGGGTCGTCGGTTGATTATTTCGGCAAGTATATCCTGCGAGGGCAAAATTTAGATGATGACCCGGTCTTACAATAAATATTATTGTGGTACTGACCAGAGTAAGTTAAACGATCTGGCATTTTCTATGTCGTTCCCAACCGAACTCGGAGGCTGGACGGTGGCTCCAAGTCTGAACTATGTAATACTGGTTAGTGACGACATACGAGCCACTGATATATATGGAACCGACAGTGATTTCTTTTTTGTCGGCGTCAGTCTCTCGAAAAGCTTTTAGAAACATTAAACGGAAATGAAATTATGAAAAGAGTAATTATTTTTCTAACCATGTTGTTCCTGATTTGTATCGTTACAGGCTGTGCTGATAAAGCGGAAAAGGCCAAAAAAGACGGTCCAATACGCATCGCTATGAACATCTGGCCAGGCTATGCCCATGTGTTCATTGCCCAGGAAAAAGGATTCTTCAAAGAGAACAATGTTGATGTTGAGCTTATTTTAGCAAAAGAAGCAATAGATTCCCTTGAAATATACAAAAATGGTGAGGCCGACGGTGTTCTTACGATAGTGCCCGATGTCATTATGCTAAATGCCGAAAGAATCCCTACAAAGATAGTCTATGTGGCGGATTATTCGAATACAGGGGATGTTATTGTCGGAAGGGCAGAATATAATTCTTTGGCGGACTTAAAAGACAAAACCGTAAGTTTTGAGGGGCTTAACACATTCTCGCATATGTTTGTCATCAAGGCGTTGGAAAATGTAGGGATAGAAGAGCTCGAGGTCAAATTTGCCAATATCAAGGCCCATCAGGTGTTAATTGCGTTAGAGCAAGGTGAAATTGACGCTGGGCATACCTGGAATCCGACTAAATCTCAGGCTTTGAAAAAGGGTTACAAGATACTCGGCAAGGCTGGCGATACCCCTGGTGTGATAACGGATGTATTGGCGTTTAATTCCAGAATAATAAACGAAAGGCCCGCCGAGATACAGGCAATAGTCAAGTCAATGCTGGAGGCGAGAGATTTTATTTGTACGAACAGGGCCGAGGCGATTGCCATTATGGCAAAAGCCGAAGGCATGGCCGAGGAAGAAATGGCTGACGGCATTGACGGAGTTCGCCATCCCGACCTGAAAGAGAGTGTAGAGGCAATGAAGAAAACAGAAAAAATGACTTCTATACACTACAGTGGTGAGTATGTCGCCGGGTTCTTTTTAAACAGAGGCCAATTGTCACAAACGCCGAATCTTGACGAAATGATCGAGCCGAAATTTATAAACAAATTGGCTGGAGATGAAGAGATAAACAAATGAAATTTTCAGCGAAATTATCCATTCTGCTGCTCTCGATTACTGTCGGCGTTGTCGCTGTTGTCTCGTTGCTGGCGTATACATTAAGCCATAAAGCATTGGAAAAACAGATACATCAGGAGATGCAATCTCATGCGGTCAGCACTTTGGATACGATTGACAGGACACTGTTCGAGCGATTCGCCGACATGAAGGTGCTGGCTACCGATTCGATAATCAGTTCGCCGGAATCGACTCCAAAGCAAATCACCGCAAGATTGATAGAATACAGAAACAAATACAAAACTTATGCATCCCTGTCATTTTTCGATCTGAACAGGATACGGATAGCTGACACCTCCGGGATGAAAATCGGCAAACAGCACAGCCTTACATCATACTGGCGGCACGTCCTGAGAGGGGACACCAGCAAATGTGAAATAAACAATTCAGAGTCGTTACAAATGCCGGTCATTCATTTTACATCGCTTGTTAAGGATGAAAACGGCGAAGCTTTCGGACTTGTCGTTGCCAGGATGCCGGTCTCAAAGCTGCATGATATGATAGTCCCGGCCCTTGCCGGTAACGCCCACGATGACCAGCAGAAGCTGGAAGGTCTGGAAATAGACCTTATTGACGCTGACGGGCTGCTGCTCTATTCCAACTACAACAGAAAAGGGATTCTCAAGGACAATTTACTGGAGTATAAAGAATTCAAAGCCGCACTTGCCACAGATGAGCAAACAATATACACAGGTTATGAACCTATTAATAACGAGGTAGATTTATTTGTTCACGCCTATGAGCGAGGTCATTTGAGTTTTCCAGGCAGCGGCTGGATCTTGCTGGTTCATCTTCCTGTCAAGGTTGCTTTTGCACCGGTTATTCAACTGAGAAACGCAATGGCAGCCATCTCCATAGCTATCGTTGCCGTTGCCATCGCGGCTTCACTGCTCTTTTCCCGGACGATATCAAAGCCCATAACTAAATTAAGAGACGCCACTGCTGAGATTGGAAAAGGTAGATTAGATACAAGAATAGGGTCTACTTCGAAAGACGAAATAGGTCAACTCTCGCGAGCGTTTGACCAGATGGCTGAGAATTTGAAAATCAACACCACAACTATAGATAAGCTCAACGCGGCCAATCAGCAATTGCAAGCCGGTGAGCAACGGCTAAAGGCTGCCAATCAGCAACTGCAGACCAAGGAAGAAACGTTGCAAAAGAAGATGGAGCAGTTGGAGCGATTTAACAAACTGGCGGTGGGCCGAGAATTACGGATGGTTGAATTGAAAAAAGAGGTTGACGCTCTTTTAGTCGAACTAGGCAACGAAGAAAAATACAGAATAGAACGGAACATTGTGGAAACTTACAAGGACTCAAACGACGCAGGTGTTGATAAGGGGCAGTAGCAAAGGTTAGGACCCGGGACATATGGACAATATAAACACCAATGAAGTCAGGAAGCGTATTCTAATTCCATTGGGACTTGTGTTGCTGGTACTACTTGGAGCTTCCGTCTGCGCAATTTACTGGCTCCAACGGTGGCATATTAATTGCGAGGTTCGGGCCAATATTACCAGGGTTCAGCGTCTCTTCCAGAGTGAAGTGGAAGAAGAGGCGGAGTTAATAAAGAGCCTGATTGATCACCTGATGCATGATGAGAACCTGCATAAGGCCTGGCTTGCCAGGGACCGCGATGCGCTGCTCGCCCACAGCATGCCGTATTTCGAAGAAATCATCGCGGAAAATCGGGTTACGCATTTTTACTTTTATGACCTGGACCGTCTTTGCTTTTTGCGCGTGCACAATCCACCACGCCGCGGAGATTACATCGACCGTTTTACGCTGGACAGAGCCGTGCGTGAAGGAAAGCCTGTTCACGGACTTGAGTTGGGACCATTTGGTACATTCACTCTGCGCGTAGTGCATCCCTGGCGAATCGCCGGTGAGCTGGCCGGTTATATTGAACTCGGGATGGAGGTTGGAAACATAACAAGCAGAGAAACCAAAGATATTCTTGGCGTGGAACTGTTCTACACCCTTGATAAATCCTATCTCAATCGTGCCGACTGGGAAGATGGCAGAAAAATGACAGGACATACCGGGGACTGGGACCAGTTCTCGAACTTCGTTGTCGTTGGCCGCACCTTACCGCAGGTCCCAGTGGAACTGGTCGAGTATCTGGGACGTCTCTCATCATGTTCTGACCAGGAGCACCTTTCTACTTCACTTAGAATGTCATCAGGGAGCCGTATCTATAAAGGGGGTTTTTTCCCCCTGTTAGACATCAGAGGCCGCGACGTTGGGGATATTATTGTCATAAGTGATATCACCGAAGCCGAAGCCGCACTGTCGATACTGTCAGCAATCCTGATAGGCGGCTGCATCAGCATCTACACGGTGATGTTCGAATTATTCTATATCTTTCTTGGACGTATCCAACACAGTATTGTAAGTGCCCGCAATGAGTTGAAAGCTAAGATAGAAGAGCGCGAGCAGGCAGAGTCATTGCTGCGAAAAAATGAAAAAAGGCTCAAGGACGAGGTGTGCACGCGTGAGAAGGCAGAGGCTGACCTTGAGGAACAAGTTTTGGAACTGGCAAAGGCCCGGGAAGCGGCTCTTAATATGATGGAAGACGCCGAGCAGGCCAGAAAAAAGGCAGTGAGGGCCGAAGAAAAGATTCGGCAACAACAGGAAAATCTTAAGGCAATATTCGATGCAGCTCCAGTTGGTATGTTGTTGATAGATGATAATATGTTTGTTAAGCAAGTCAATGATGTGACCGCAAAATTGGTTGGTAAGGAGATATCGGAAATTGTTAATACAAAGCTTGGAGATGGGTTAGGCTGTATTCACTCCAATGATGACGTAGAAGGGTGTGGACACGGACCAGCTTGTTCGCAGTGCCCAATTCGCAATGCAGCCGAGGGCGTGTTAAGAACAGGCGAGTCCATCTATGGAGCTGAAATTCAGGCAACTTTTTTGGTTGACGGAAACGAAGCCAGCCCTTGGTTGGCGATGAGTGTAGAACAGGTAACTCTGGATGACAAAAGGCATGTTATAGTGATTATTAATGATATCACACAGCGTAAGATTGCCGAGGATAAATTGAGGAAAGCCAAAGAAGAACTTGAAGAGATCAACCAATACCTTGAGTTAGCAACCGCACATGCTAACGATATGACCGCCCAGGCCGAACAGGCCAATATGGCCAAGAGTCAGTTCTTGGCCAATATGAGCCACGAAATACGCACACCGATGAACGCCATTATAGGTTTTAGCGACCTTCTTGCCGATGAAAAACTTACCGATGAGCAGAGAGAAAGTGTTAATATTATCAGGGAATCCGGCCAAAGCCTGCTGAGGCTCATAGACAATATTCTGGACCTCTCCAAGATAGAGGCCGGCCAGCTTGACACCGAGATTGTCGACTGCTCGTTAACCCAGCTGCTCAATTCCGTTGAGTCATTGATGAAACCGAAGGCAGAGGAAAAAGGACTTGAATTCAGGGTCGCCGAATCCAGCGGTCTGCCTGCACAAATACGCACCGACCCTACTCGTGTGCGTCAGTGTTTAATCAATCTTGTAAATAATGCTATTAAATTCACCGAACAAGGATATGTACATATAAATATCTCTATGCAGGAAGAAGACGGCAGGCCTTTTATCCGTTTCGATGTCGAAGATACCGGCGTTGGTATCACACCTGATAAGCAAGAATCGATGTTTGAGCCGTTTACTCAGGCCGACGGAAGCACTGCACGCAAATATGGTGGTACGGGACTGGGGCTGGCTATCACAAAACAATTGTCAGAGCTTCTCGGCGGAGAACTTACTCTAACCAGTGAAGCTGGTAAAGGCTCGGTGTTCTCGCTTACAATACCGGCTAATGTTGATGTAACAAAACAGCCGTTTTTGGACAGACACAATATTGCCAGCCACAAAAACGCTGGTAAGGACGAGGCAGAGCAACCTGAGTTTTCCGGCAATGTATTAGTTGCTGAAGACGCTCCGACCAACCAGGTGCTTATTAAGTCATTGCTCGAACGATTGGGCTTGCAGGTAACGATTGCGGAAGATGGCAACAAGGCATTGCAGAAAGTCCTGACTCAAGAATTTGACTTGATATTTATGGACATAATGATGCCTAATATGAACGGATACGAGGCTACAAAGGCACTTAGAAAACAAGGCGTGAAAACGCCCATAATTGCTTTGACCGCTAATGCGATGAAGGGTGACGACAAGAAATGCATCGAGGCAGGCTGTGATGATTATTTGGCCAAACCAATCGACCGCAGAGAATTATTGAAAACAATCGCCAAACACTTAACTTCACGAAGTGAGGATTTGAGCGAAAGAATCGACTCGGTCAAGACCCAGATAGACGAACTTGGCTGGCTTTGTGCCGATGAAAAATCCTCCAAAGCCCGAACAGCTGAACCGGACGATGCTCCAGAGATGGAAAATATAATAGATTAGGCGTCTGCTCCGGAAGCCTTGCGGCAAAAAAATGAAAAAGTTCGGCGTTATCGAGTCAGAAACAAGCAGCTAAGAGATTCTGATTGCTAAGCATAGTGTTAGAAGGTTTTTAGAAAACAACCTTGTCATTCCCGCGAAAATTGACGCTACCTGTCAATTTAAGCGGAAAGTTCTTTGATAAGCCGGATAGTCCGGGAAAGTGCTGTCTGCTCCCAGCCTGCACGAAAGCAGCATTACCTGCTAATACCCATTATAAGGCAGGGTTGGCACATCCTGGTTTTCAGCTTCGGCGAGGAGGACGGTGGCAGAGCATCCTACGGAGTCGGAGAGACTTTTTTGCCGGTCACGTCACGGCTGCCTCTGTCGGTGATCCATTGGCCTTTAAGCGTCGTACCATCCAATGTCCCTTTGAACTCCATTGTGAATTCGCGCTCACGGTACTTCCTCTGTATGCTAAAGGACACCTGGTCTCCCTCGACCTTCAGGTCCGTAATTGGAATTTCACTATCACGGCCTTGATACGTTCCGGTGAGGTCCTCATTGATGGTCAGTGTACGTGTACGCGTGCCCCGCCGGGAGACGGTCGTCAGTTCCCACGTACCAATAATGGCTGAACCTTCACGCGGCTGGGTTGCCAAATCGGATGAACATCCCGAGGAGATGACCATCATAGCCAAGAAAACCGTCATAAGGCTGAGATTTAAAACATACCTTTTGTTCATATTGAATCTCCTTTCGCTGAGAAACAAATTAGTCCAAAAGTATCCGGCAGTCAAGAATAATAAGTTTTTTAGCCGTTCGGCTCAACTCAAGCTGTAAGGCTTATGACCTGTTTTCAAATGGTTAGCAGGCCGTTTTAACTTATTGCGGCACTTTTTGGCAAAAAAGTAGCGTTGTTGGGTCAGAAACGAATTTTTCCGCAAAAATCATACAAAAAAGGACCGAAAATCAAGTGCTATTTAAGCAGACCGCAATCATAAGGAATTTTCGGACGCCTATAATAGGGTGAGACTGTTGCCAACCTAAAAGACAAGCGTTAGATGGCTTTTTGTTCGGAAAAAGGCAAAGAGAAGTTAAGCTCCTTAATGGCCAGGTCGATGAAGAATTATGTTCTCGCAAAGCCCCATAGCGAGTACTTAACAACCAAATAGTTGAGAAAAAGCGTTATCGAATAATGAAATTATTTTAGACAAGAAGAAATAAAAATGGCGGAGAAATCAGTTAGAACCGAAAAAAGTGAATTTGATTCCATCGAAGCGTTAATACCACCTTTGGATCTGGAACAATACGAACCCGGTATTCAAGAAGAGGTTGGGGTTGAGGACCAGGTCAAGGGCTCTACCCGCTACGCCTGGATCGGTGTGGGCCGGTGTGGAGCAAGATTGGTCAAGTCTTTCTATGACTTGGGTTATAAGAAAGTACTGGTTGTGGATACGGCTCACCACGATTTGGACGTGCTCGATATCCCCGAAAATCAAAAGTTCTTAATGGACATAGGAGAAAACGATTTCCGCAGAGACATGGAAACAGGGCAAAAAGCTGTTCAGGAGCATAAGCAAAATATTTTGAATCTTGCCCGGCAGATATTTGGTAATCGAGTTGACCATATCATGGTTAGCTTTGGTGCAGGTGGTGGCACAGGAAGCGGCAGTGTTGTCGGATTGATTGAGCTTGCCAAAAAATACGCCCAGTATATTAGATTGGAAAATCCGAGTAAGAGCGTGGGAGTAGTTATGACATTACCTGCTACAGGCATGGTCAGTTGCAAAGTAGCTCAAAATGCATGTAAGATAGTTCGTCAGTTGAGCCAAATGGCCATGGCCGGAAAAATTTCACCTCTTATTATCATAGATAACGACAAGGTCAACAAGCTATGTTCGAGAATGACAGTGAAATCATTCTGGCCCACGATAAATAGTAATTTCGCAAACCTTTTTGATATTTTCAACAGACTCAGCGCCTTGAGCAGCCAGTATGCTTCGTTTGATTCCTTCGATTATCGTAGCATTATGCAGGCTGGTGGGTGCGCGATAATGAGGTTTAATAGAGTGG
>SDBU01007679.1_pt1 | contig 12381 bp, 7 predicted proteins | sample 2277071 | NCBI WGS metagenome assembly SDBU01 (sample SAMN10397929, study PRJNA504765) | marine sediment metagenome | isolation source: marine sediment core GS08_GC12, 126 cmbsf | place: Arctic Ocean: Gakkel Ridge, Loki's castle | collected 2008
CTGGGCCCAAAGCTGCGGAGGATGTCTTGGCAAGGTCAGCGGCTCGGTATTCCAAGCTGCGGGGTTGTCGACTGGGTTCACATAACAAAGTAGTGCTAGTGGTCACACAGGTTATCGCCTGTTCCCAGTACACCATGAATATGGTCCAGGACGACCTTCTCGGGATCACCATGCAGGACGCCGGTAACGACCTGGATCCGGTTGTCGCGGAAAAGGGTCTGGGCTCTCGATCCCATGCCTTGGGCGATGACAACGGAGACCCCCTCCTCGGCCAACCATGCAGGGAGCAACCCGGGCTGGTGCCCCGGCGAAGGCACAATCTCCTTGTGAACGATCTTCTTGTTGTCGACATCTGCATCGAACAGGGCAAACTGCTCGCAGTGGCCGAAGTGTGGCGCCACCATACCGTCACTCAAAGGTACCGCATATCTCATAGGACTTCCTCCTTCAGTGTGTCGCTGAGCGTAGCCACGGCGTCTGAGCGGTCTTTCCGCCGTGTTGCACGCCACCAACTCGTACCAGCATCTACCAACTCTATGAAGGACAGGGCAAGGCCGGCGCCCATCGCCGGCACGTTCCCTGTCTTTCCTTCACCGCCAGCGCCCGACACGGTTGTGCGTGAAGCTACGTTCGTCTCATTACTCTTTCTTGGACTCCAACTCGTTGATTCTACGCTCCATCTCCTCAAGCTGCTGCCTCATCGCGCTTGCCAATTGCTTGAGTTCTTCCACATCCTGACCTGCCGGCCCTGTGGGGCGAGGCGCAGGGCCGGGCATCGGCATCACACCCCCACCCGGGCCCATGCGACCGATACCCCTTCCCATACCCATGCCGCGTCCCATACCCATACCGCCCGTACCACCTCCCATGCCCATACCACCTCCCATGCCGCCCATGCCAAAGGGGGCGCCCGCTGCGGGGGCTTGGGAGGTGGAGCCAAGACGCCCAGCCTTGTGACCCTCGACAGCATCCCTTACAGTACCAGCGACCCCGGTCACCATTTGGATCTGGGCCGATGACAGCACCTGGTAGGCATTGGGGCCAACGTTGCCAGTGACCACCACTTCCACCCCCTTGTCGACGACCATCTGGGCGGTGGCGATTCCGGCTCCACCCGCACTGGCGACGTTGGGGTTCTCCACGGCCTCGAAGTCCATGGTCTGCGGGTCAACAAACAGCAGATAGGGGCAGCGCCCAAACCTGGGCTCCACCGCCGCGTCAAGGCTCGGCCCGGTTGCCGAAACCGCGATCTTCATTGATTACCTCCATCTCGTCCGGCCAAAGACGGCTGCCCTTGACAGAGAACCCGCTTCAGCCGACTTGTGTTCTCTGGGCCTACTCTTTCTCCGCGCCAAGCTCCTGGAGCCTGGCCTCGATCTCGTCAAGGTGTCCCTTCACCGCCGTCGCCTGCTCCTTCAAGAAACCCAACTCCTGCTCCCTGCCCATCTGAGTAGGGCTAGGGTAGGGCATCGCCCCAGGGAAAGGCGCGGCCCCGCCCCCCTGACCATAATAGGAAGGACCCTGTGCACCACCGTACAGCGGATGGGGCGCTCGCGCTCCATAGAAGCCATAGGGGGACACAGCGCCGACGTAACCACCTGCGCCATGGGACCACCACCAGCGTGGCAACCAGGGGTAGAACCGACAGAAAGAATAGGGATTGCCCCTACCCCAGCCACGTCTTGGGCCACCCCGTCCGTGCCGTCCTGCTCCAAAAGGCATCTCAGTTACCCCCTTCCTCTTGATTCCCTTCTCATCTCTCTCCCGTCCTCCATCCGCTAGTCCGAGCCTTGCCTCGCCGTCAACTGCATAGCTCCCCACGAAGAGGAGTCCCGCACCTGGGGCATGTCAGTTGCGAGCAGGGCCCGCCCCTGTCGTGACGCTCGGTGTGGCCGCACTGAGGACAACTGCATACGGTTGTCCCGCCTAGCCCTCGCCCACTGGGGTTTCGCCTTCCCTGTCCGGCTCCTCGGCCTCTTCCCATTCAATTCGACATCATTGTGAACCCTCCTGTTCGCCGCTCCGGACACGGCTTCCCGCTCTTACCAGCGTCTTCTCCTCCCACGCCGACGCCGACCGCCGCCCAGCCCGAAGCCACTGCCCCGAAGTCCGGCCCCCCTCCCCCTCGGCGAGAGCCACCTGCCGTCAGCGTCCTGCCTCAAGCCATCACGCCGAGCACCAACTCCTCTGCCCGACAGCCACATCCGCGCAAGCCTGGACAGGAGCGCCGCTGCCACCGGGGCCAGGCTTATGATCGGACCGACGATGTCGCTCCCCCTCGTCTGAGGACGCCGGGGAACACCACTCATGGGAACGACTGTCTCCGCCATTGTCTCAGGCGGCTGGCTACTGCTGCTTGCCGGCACGCGCTCTTGGGCCACCTTCGGCCGAACGACTTCCTGGATGGCGCCTGTCTCGCACACCTGAAAACAGGCGCTACACTCGCTGCATAGGTCCTGATCGATAACAGCCTTGCCCTGTTCGAGGCTGATGGCCCCACCATGGCAGACATCGATGCAGTGACCACACCCCGTGCATCTGGCCAGATCCACTTGAAACATAGCCGACCTCTTCTCCCCAAGAAAACGGACTGCCTCGAGACCAAGGCGGGTTGGTCCTCTGGCGCACGTATCGTCTAACACTCTACCTGCCGCGGCCACCAACACGGCGCTTGCCCCAGCCTCTCCCGCCCAGGCCAAACCCCTTTGGCTGGGGGGAAGTGATGTTCGGGTCATCGCACATGGGGCAAGCCTGAGGGGACCCAGATACCATCGTCTCGAAGGGAACATCCCATTCATGTCCGCCACGGCAACGGAAGCGCCGGCTTGCTATCTCGAAGTTGCCCCCGTCAATGCGGATGGCCTTCCCGTTGGCCAGAGCATCAGCCAACTTGCGCCGTGCAGATGCGAGCACCCGCTGAAAGGTGGAACGGGAGACGCTCATCCTCTGAGCGCACTGCTCCTGTTCAAGGCAGCCCAGGTCCTTGAGGCGTATCGCCTCAGCTTCCTCCACGGACAAGCAGACCTCTTCCAGCGTCCGTATGGGCATGCCAGCCGGCTTGAAATAGGTTACCTTTGGGATTACGGCAACCCGCCGCGACTTCGTTGGCCTTGGCACAACGCTCCTATCATCGTTATGTTATGGGCATATGCTCATTAGCATTCTACGCCGGAAGTCAAGACACCTTGATGGAAAGGGACTGTGTGATAGGTCTCCCCGAATGGTCTCGCCGCGACCCCGACATGTTGGGGCAAGGGTGAAGGGGTCTCGCGGACCGGACTCCTTCGGCAAGCTGAGGGTGATGACTCTCAGGCAACCCACCGTCTACCTGTCACAGAGGACCACAGCAGGGGCCGAGGTCTGATATACTCATTGTCTCCGGCCTGGCTTTCGAGGGCGACTACGACACAATCAAGGATGCTCTCGGTCGGCACGGCAAGCTGTAGGAGCACGAGGATTTCGGAGAAGGAAAGGGGCAAACGGATTCATGGGGGAATGTGGCAAAGCAAAGCGCTACGTCATCGACTTCGAGGGAGGCAGCGGTCGCCGTCGCTTCGTGGCGGCAATGATCGCGGCTAGGAGAGGCTATGCGCTTCGACAGGCCCTGCCCGATAGGACGGTGATTGACACTGACCCCGAGGAGTTGACCGAGCAGATTGCCCAGCAAGTCGCGGATACGCCTGACTACTTGCTTCCGGACACACCGCTGATGGAGGCTATCTTCAGGGTCATCCTGGCGGGAGGCAACCAACCCAAGACCGCCGAAGAGATCAGTCAGGTTCTCTCGACGCGGTGGGCAATGAGCGCATATCCCCGTGATCTCTCCCCGAGGGTGATTGGCAGGCTCCTAGACCACTGCCGGTCGTATTGCATCGTGCCTCTGCCAGAGCCAGACAACCAGGACGACGAACGCCCTTCGTGACCAAACACCGAACTGGATGCAGGACGATCCGTGGATGCACCTCTGCGCCATCCGCCTGTCGAGGCTCAGGGCGAGAACTCACTCCCACCTTGGTCAGGTCCGCCCGTAGCGCACGGGGAACGGTAGTGATGCCCTTTCGTAAGCGAGCCTCTGGGTGTCCACCGAACAAGGACCTACCCCTGGCGCACGACCGTGTGGCCAGGGGATACAGACCACTAGGGACCCGCCTTCCAACCAAATCCGGTGTCTTGGACAACCCCCTAGCGCACTCGGATACTCCAGATTCAGGATTCCTCTTGTTTAGGCTTCCTCTTCTTCTTCACTACCTCCACTTCTGTCGAAGTGAACACGGGTGCCGATAATATGGGTTGCTCGTCAGCCTTCTTCTTTGGCTTCCTAGGCTCACGTCTGGCGCGATGTCCTTTGGGCATAACCTACCTCCCATCAGGATCGGTGCTTTTCTACCCTCCCTGAGCAGAGTGTAGAGCAAACTCGCGGCCTCTGTAAAGCCGTGCATGAGATGAGCGTGTGGTCAGATGTGCCGGCGATATGAGGGGGAGGTCCACAGGTGGCCAGGAAAGGTGACAGTCTCCGTGGGGACTCAAGCCAGATGGCTTAAGGCAGTGGACAGGATACCGCCATGTACTCAGCAGGGCTCGAGGCGCGTTGCCCGTTTGCGGGTTTGACAAATGCCGGGCGCCGTGATAAACTCATCAGGTTGGGTTATGTCCTCAACTGCCGCATTGCATGTTTCTGCCAACGCCTCAGATCATTGCGTATCTTCGTCGTCTTTCGCGTCCTCCGCGATCTTTTGCCCGCCTCCATAGCCGTCAGACTCTAGCAGTGAGGTAGCATATGCCCTTTTCCGCTTCGCGCGTGGGTAACGGTCTTGGTATAGAACAACGGTCGTATGCCCGAATCGCGCCCGTGCTGGATGTCCCCAATCTCATCCAGATCCAGGTGGACTCCTTCAACTGGTTCAAGACCGATGCATTGAAGGAGTTGTTTGAGGAGATCTCCCCCATTGAGGACTTCCCAGGCGGACGATTTGAACTCAGCTTCTTGGACCACCGATTTGGCGAGCCTGGGAACACCGAAGATGAGTGCAGAGAGAAGGAATCCACCTTTTCGGCACCCTTGTACGTAACCGTCGACTTGCGCACCAAGGCGCCGGGGCCGTCTGAAGGGGAGATGAAACGGCAGAAGCTCTTCATAGGGGATATACCTATGATGACGTCCACCGGTACGTTCATCATAAACGGGGCCGAAAGGGTGGTGGTGAGTCAGTTGGTGCGTTCCCCCGGGGTGTACTTCACCACCGATGCCGATCCCGCCACCGGTAGGAGGCTCGCCTCTGCCAAGCTTATCCCCTCTCGAGGGGCCTGGATTGAGTTCGAGACTAGCAACAGGGATGTCATATCGGTCAAGGTGGACCGGAAACGCAAGAGCCCCGTTAGCATGCTGGTCAAGGCGATGGGCTACTCCACCGACGAAGAGGTCTTGGAGCTCTTCGAAGATGTGGATGTAGACCCAGAGCATCCCTACATGAAGGCGACGATAGAGAAGGACATGGCAGTAGGCAGCGAAGACGAAGCGCTGCTGGAGTTCTACCGTAGGCTCCGTCCCGGCGAGCCGCCGAGCGTGGAAAACGCCAGGAACCTGCTGGAAAACCTGTTCTTCAACCCGAGGCGATATGACCTGGGGCGCGTTGGCCGCTACAAGCTCAACCGGCGGCGGGGCGTGAATGTGAGCTTGGACCAGCGCACTCTCTCACGAGAGGACATCATCAGCGTGCTGCGCATGTTGATCAAGGTCAACAGAGGTGTCCGAGAGCCCGACGACATTGACCATCTGGGCAACCGGCGGGTGCGGGCGGTAGGCGAACTGATACAGAACCACATCCGGGTGGGGCTAGGACGAATGGAGCGGGTCATCAAGGAGCGCATGACCACTCAGATGGACCCGTCCACGACAACTCCCGCCGCCCTGATCAACATCAGGCCCGTGGTGGCGGCTGTTAGAGAGTTCTTCGGCGGGTCGCAGCTATCTCAGTTCATGGACCAGACTAACCCCCTGGCAGAGCTAACGCACAAGCGCCGGCTATCGGCTTTGGGGCCGGGCGGACTCTCCAGGGATCGCGCCGGCTTCGACGTTCGGGACGTCCATCACTCCCACTACGGGAGGATATGTCCTATTGAAACCCCAGAAGGTCCCAACATTGGCCTTCTGGGCTCTCTGGCTACCTACGCCCGGACGAACCAACACGGATTCATCGAGACGCCGTACCGCAAGGTGCATAAAGACATCCTCAGCACCGATCCGCGCCTCGAGGGGCGGGTAGTAGCTGAGACCGTCGTTGCCGATGATGGCAGAACCATGCTGAACGCCGGGGGCTTGGTCTCCAAAGGGCTGAGGACACGAATCGCGAAGATGGTCGAGCGCAGGATCGCCGTCAGACCCTACGTGTCCTCTGATCAAGAAGACATCGTCTACCTCGCCGCCGACGCAGAGGAGACGGTCCACATAGCGCAAGCCAACTCTCCCGTGGATGAGCATGGCCAGTTCATCGACGAGAGGTTAGAGACGCGCATTGGTGAGGGTGTCTCAATGGAGCCCCCTGAGAACGTCGACTACATGGACGTCTCCCCGATGCAGTTGGTCAGCGTCTCAACATCGCTGATCCCATTCCTTGAGCACGACGACGCCAACCGGGCCCTGATGGGCTCGAACATGCAACGACAGGCGGTCCCACTGTTGCGTCCTGAACCTCCGCTGGTGGGTACCGGCATGGAGCGGAGGGTCGCCAGGAACAGCGGCCAAGTAGTCCTATCCAAGACGGCTGGGTTGGTCACCGAGGTGTCCGGTGAGAGGATCGTCGTGACCGATCCGGAAGGTGAAGAGACCGTCTATGTCCTGAAGAGGTTTGTCAGGAGCAACCAGGGCACGTGCATCAACCAGCGCCCCATCGTCAATAGGAGCGACTACGTCGATGTCGGCGACATACTGGCAGACAGCTCGTCTACGGACGACGGTGAACTGGCTCTGGGGCAGAACACCCTGGTGGCCTTCATGAGCTGGGCAGGCTACAACTTCGAGGATGCCATCGTTGTCAGCGAGAAGCTCGTCAAAGAAGACCGGTTCACTTCCATCCACATTGAGAAGCATGAGGTGGAAGCCAGGGACACCAAACTCGGCCCAGAGGAGATCACTCGCGACATTCCCAACGTGGGAGAGGAGAACCTGCGCAATCTCGACGAGGATGGGGTCATTCGAATAGGCGCTGAGATCGGCCCCGGGGACATCCTGGCGGGCAAGATCACCCCGAAGGGCGAAACGGAGCTGAGCGCCGAAGAAAAGCTGCTGAGAGCCATATTCGGAGAGAAAGCCCGGGATGTGAAGGATACTTCGCTGCGCGTCCCTCACGGGGAGCGGGGCAAGGTGATCGACGTGCGGGTCCTGAGCAAGGCCAATGACGACGAACTGCCAGCCGGGGTCAACATGCTGGTGCGCGTTCGGATCGCGCAGATGCGGAAGGTGGCCGAAGGGGACAAGATGGCGGGACGGCACGGGAACAAGGGCGTGATTGCACGAATCCTTCCGGAGGAAGATATGCCCTTCCTGCCCGACGGCACCCCGGTGGACATGATCTTGAACCCCATTGGCGTCGCGGCACGCATGAACCTGGGCCAGATCCTGGAGAGCCACCTGGGAATGGCCGCTCACTCGCTTGGCTTCAGGGCCATTGCGCCGGTGTTCGACGGCGCCCAGGACGTAGATATAGAAGACGCCTTGGCCCAGGCGTGGATAATCGAGACGTCTGGGGCCATCGACCCCGCGCCGCTCGACGACGATAGACCGTCACGCACCAATTTGGACGACACCCGCGACTGGCTGGACAAGCGCGGATACCGTTTTGAGGACGTCATCACCTCCGGAAAACCCGGTAAGGCCCGCGAGGCCTGCTTGAGGGTGTGGTTGCAAGAGGAGATGGACCTGGACGTATCCGGCTACACCGTTGAGGAGCTGAAGAGCGTTGCGCTCCAACTCGACCGCGAGAAGCAGAGATCGGCCCCGATCCTGGGGAAGACGGTCCTCTACGATGGCCGGACGGGTGAGCCGTTCGATCAGCCAGTCACCGTTGGGTACGTCTACATGATGAAACTGATCCACCTCGTGGAGGACAAGATTCACGCCCGCTCCACGGGCCCCTATTCGCTCATCACCCAGCAGCCGCTTGGTGGGAAGGCCCAGTTCGGCGGCCAGCGATTCGGCGAAATGGAGGTATGGGCTCTGGAGGCGTACAGCGCCGCATATAACCTGCAGGAGATGCTGACCGTGAAGTCTGACGATGTGGTTGGGCGCGTGAAGACCTATGAGGCCATCGTCAAGGGCGAGGACATCGTTCAGCCGGGCATCCCCGAATCCTTCCATGTCCTTCTCAAGGAGCTGCAAAGCCTGGGGCTTTCAGTAGAGTTGTTGAATGAGGAGCCGGACCACCTCGCGCTCCCCGAGGGAGGTGAGGCCGAACTGATGGGTCCGGGGCTGCGCTTTCGGGATATGGATGCGATCCACAGCTTCGAGGTCCTGGAGGAGGCGGCCCCACCGGGCCCGCCTTCAGCAAACGGCGGGAACCAAGACGGAGGTCTGCCGGACACCTCCGAGCAGGAAACGGCAGGCGGCGCGATCTAGGCGGTCCGCCACATCACGCCCCTCGGCAGGGGGACTCGAAAGTCGCTCCTACTAGGGCATGCCCCCTTCGACTGGCCCAAGACCTCCTACCAGGGCATTTCCTTGACTCCGGGCGAGCGTGAGGCGCAGAGCAGTAGCTGGCATGGTTAATGACATCTGACGCGCACAGGAGTGTAGTACATGGCCCAAGGCGGCAATGACTTCAATGCGATTCGCATCTCTCTGGCCTCACCGGAGCAGATCAGGACATGGTCCTACGGCGAGGTCACCAAGCCGGAGACGATCAACTACCGCACCCTCCGCCCTGAGAAAGACGGCCTTTTCTGCGAGCGCATCTTTGGCCCTACGAAGGACTGGGAGTGCTACTGCGGCAAGTACAAGAAGATCCGATACAAGGGCGTTATCTGCGACCGGTGTGGTGTGGAAGTGGCCCGGGCCAAAGTACGGCGTGAGCGCATGGGCCGCATCACGTTGGCCGCACCCGTGGCCCACATATGGTTCTCAAAGGGAACACCCAGCCGGATCGGGCTGATGCTGAACCTCTCGCCCAGAAACCTGGAGCGAGTGATCTACTTCTCCCAGTATCTGGTCACCGATGTGGACGAGCAACTCCGAACGGATGCCGTCAAGCAACGCCAGCAGGAGTTGGATCTTGCCATCGAGCGTTCGGAGGCAGAGGCGGAGGAGAAGGTCGACCAGATACGCAAGCGCGCTGAAAAGCGGATCGCAGAAGTGCGGAGGCGTTTGGAACAGACCACCTCAGAGTTTGAACAGCAAGAGCTACGCAGTAGTTACACCGTACCTCCCGGATTTAGGACGGAAGTAGTAGTCGGCCAAATCATCTGCCAAGTCATTCTTCGACCGATGCCTGAGACTGAGGCTGTGGCAGAGTTCCTAGGCGGCGGGGAGTTGGCTGAATCAGTCGTCACAGTGGCGGAGGGGGTTGTAGGTCCTATGGGAGAGGTCATGGCGGGAGGGGTCATAGCAGTTGCTGATTACCTGATCAAGGTAGTCTTGAACGATCCGAGGGTGTTGGAAGCAAAGCGCAAGGCGTCTGAGGAGATCGAGAATATACAGCGAGAATCGCAGCAAGAGATCGATCACGTTCGCTCTCATGCCGAGGAAGAGCGTGAGAGACTAGAGGTCGAGATTGGCGGTCAGATAGATGAGCTGGAGGCGCTACAGGTAGGCCAGCTCCTCACCGAGAGCAAGTTCAGGGAGCTGCGGGAGAGCTACGGAGAGCTATTCGCCGCCTCCATGGGGGCCGAGGCCGTCGTCGAGGTGCTGAAGGGGCTGGACTTGGAGCAGAAACGACTCGATCTGCAGACGGAGATTCGCTCCACTTCAGGGCAACGCCGCAAGAAGGCGGTGAAGACCCTGAGGATCGTTGAGGCTTTTCGAAAGAGCGGAAACAAGCCCGAGTGGATGATACTCGCGGTGCTGCCGGTGCTGCCCCCAGATCTGAGGCCCATGGTGCAGCTAGACGGCGGCAGGTTTGCCACAAGCGACCTCAACGACCTCTATCGCCGCGTTATCAACCGCAACAACCGCCTGAAAAAGCTGATAGAGCTTCAGGCGCCCGAGATCATCATCCGCAACGAGAAGCGGATGCTTCAGGAAGCAGTCGACGCACTGATCGACAACGGCCGGCGGGGCAGGGCCGTTTCGGGCAGCCACAATCACAAGCTCAAGTCGTTGTCAGACCTTCTCCGAGGCAAACAGGGACGCTTCAGGCAAAACCTGCTGGGAAAGCGCGTAGACTACAGCGGCCGCTCCGTTATCACCGTAGGTCCCGACCTGAAGATGGGCGACTGCGGTCTCCCCAGGAGGATGGCGCTGGAGTTGTTCAAGCCGTTTGTGATGAACCGGCTGATTCTCAACGGCTACGCCCACAACATCAAGAGCGCCAAACGGCTTGCGGAACGGGCCAGCCCAGAGGTGTGGGACATACTGGAGGATGTGGTCAAGACGAGGCCGGTGCTGCTCAACCGGGCGCCAACGCTCCACAGACTCGGCATCCAGGCGTTCAATCCCATACTGGTTGATGGCGGGGCTATTCAGGTCCACCCGCTGGTGTGCGCCGCCTTCAATGCCGACTTCGACGGCGACCAGATGGCGGTCCACGTGCCTCTCTCCGAAGGGGCTGTACAGGAAGCCAGAAAGGTCATGTTGAGCGTACACAACATGCTCTCGCCAAGCTCTGGCGAGCCAATAGTCGCCCCTACCCTGGACATGGTCCTTGGCTGCTACTACATGACTATGGTCAAGGAGGACACCCGCGGCACTGGGCACAGTTTCGCCAGTCGTGATGACGCGCGGCTGGCATACGAGTTGGACGAAATCGATCTGCGCGCCCTCATCAGGGTGCGACAGGAGTCCGGGGATAACGGACCGGGCTGGCATGAGACCACCGTAGGGCGGGTCATTTTCAATGATGTGCTGCCGGAGGAGCTGGGCTACCGCAACCAGGAGTTCGATAAGGACGCATTGAAGGACATCACCGGGGAGTGCCACCGGCTGCTTGGCAACGAAGGCACAATGGTGGTGCTGGATGCCATCAAGGATCTGGGCTTCCGATACGCGACCAAATCGGGCACAACCATCGCCATCAACGACATCGAAGTCGCGCCGGAGAAAGAGGCCATCGTCGGTGAGGCGGAGCGTCTTGTCAGTCTCCTCGAACAACACTACATGGACGGTCTCATAACCGAGGAGGAGAGGCATGACAACACCGTCCAGATATGGACGCACGCCAACGACAAGTTGACCAAGGAGATCAAAGACAACCTCCGCAACTACCAGGGCATATACCTCATGGCTACCTCTGGCGCCAAGGGAAACATCGAGCAGATTAAGCAGATGGCTGGCATGAGAGGGCTAATGTCGGACCCAAAGGGCCGCATCCTCGATCGCCCCATAAAGTCCAACTTCCGTGAGGGGCTTAGCGTGCTGGAGTACTTCATCTCGACGCACGGCGCTAGGAAGGGCCTGGCCGACACGGCCCTGCGCACCGCCAACAGCGGGTACCTCACGCGACGCCTCATTGACGTGGCCCAAGAGGTCACGGTCACGTCCGATGACTGCGGGACGGAGAGCGGATTGTGGATCGAGAATCTTCACGACACCCCGATGCAGGTGGCCCTTGGGGACCGCATCAAAAGCCGGTACACGTCAGACCGCGTCATCAACCCCACCACCGGAGAGATTGTCCTGGACCGTAATGAACTCATTGGTGAAGAACAGCTCAGGGCAATACGAGATGCTAATGTCGACGGTCTCACGGTGCGCTCGCCGCTAACATGCGAAGCTCGACGAGGGGTCTGCCGCAAGTGCTACGGGCTTTCCCTTGCGACCGGCAATCCCATAATGTACAGCGAGGCGGTGGGAATTATCGCGGCTCAGAGCATTGGCGAACCGGGCACTCAGCTTACCATGCGCACCTTCCACACCGGCGGCATCGCCGGCAGTACTCCGGACATCACCGACGGCCTGCCGAGAGTGGAGGAGCTTTTCGAAGCGAGGGTGCCCAAGGGAGAGGGGGTGCTGTCGGAGATAGACGGCGTAGTCGATGAGGAAGTAATCGCCGAGGTGGTCAGTAAGATAACCGGCGTACCGCTTACACGCCTGGAGAAGGAAGAGGCGACCAGGCTCCTGGAGTTGGAATCTGAGCTTCATAAGCGAGTTGTCAGCCAGGACGAAGCGATCAACATCGTAGCCAAGAGTGTACGCCGATCGAGAAGCGGTATGAAGGACCCCAATCGGCCGATGGG
>SDBU01007680.1_pt1 | contig 12380 bp, 15 predicted proteins | sample 2277071 | NCBI WGS metagenome assembly SDBU01 (sample SAMN10397929, study PRJNA504765) | marine sediment metagenome | isolation source: marine sediment core GS08_GC12, 126 cmbsf | place: Arctic Ocean: Gakkel Ridge, Loki's castle | collected 2008
TCAGGATTAGCAAAATTGCCGGTAATAAGCCAACTGGAAAGTCAAAAAAGAAAAATTAAGTTTGCGATCCTAAAATCATGGCCCATACTAAATCCCGAGGAAAAACCAGACAAGGAAGCTCCACAGCCGGAAGAAGACGGGGAGTAAAAATCTATGGCGGCCAAAAAATCAACACCGGTCAAATTATCATCCGTCAGGTCGGTTCCAAATTTCATCCCGGCCGAGGTGTTAAACAAGGCAAAGATTTCACTCTCTACTCAGTCAGACCCGGTATCGTCAAATTCTACAAAAAGCTAAATAAAAGCTTTGTCTCCGTCATCTCAGCCTAAAATTGATCTCTTCTGAGTTCTTTTATCCTATTTTTTCACAACACTTTTCATAGTAATCTCTTACTATGAAACAAATCCACCAAATCGCTACCAATCAATTGGAACCCAACCCTCTCCAACCACGCGGTATCATCAGTCCCGAATCTGTCGCTGAACTGGTCGAATCAATCAAAGAACATGGCATCCTCGAACCCCTAGTAATCGCCAAAACCCCAGCCGGCTATCAAATAATTGCTGGTGAACGCCGCTGGCGAGCCGCCCGCATTGCCAACCTCCAATATGTCCCCGCCATCGTCAAAGAGACCTCCCCCCGGCAAATGTTGGAAATGGCCATTGTTGAAAATGTTCAAAGAAAAGATCTAAATCCTGTCGAAAGAGCCAAGGCATTTCTCCGACTCAAAGAAGAATTTAACCTCAACAACAAACAAGTAGCCCAAAAAGTCAGCAAAAGTGTCCCTTATGTCATTAATACCCTAAAACTACTTACTCTACCCGACGCCCTAAAAGACGGTCTCCTATCAGGTCTCATCAGCGAAGGCCATGCCCGAGCCCTTTCCGGCATCCGCGACACTAGATTAATGATTGAAGCTTACAAAATCATCCTCAGAGAAAAAGCCTCTGTCCGTCGAGCCGAAGAACTAGCCCGTCGTATGAGAAAAAAAATCGAAGAAGGCAAAGTCCCTATCACCAAAGAAAACTTACCCCAATTCTTAAAATCCAAATTAGATAACGTCGGCAAACACATTCAATCCCAATTCAAAGATAAACAAACCACCGTCAAAATCAGCCAAACCAACGCCGCCACCCGCATTATTATCGAATTCAAAGGACCGGTCGATCAAAGATTTCAAAACCTCCAAAAAGTCTACCAAAAAATGTGCGGCAAAAAATTAGCTACAACTCAATCTTCGGAACCAAGCCCAACACCTTTGGCGGCCAATACTTAAAAAAAGCTCTCCCCACAATCGACCCCCTTTCTACCGGCCCAAACTCCCGACTGTCCCGCGAGTGAGCCCGATTGTCACCAAAAACCAAATAGTGACTCTCCGGCACCACCTTCTCCACTCCCTCCAAATTATAGACACCAGGTTGCGTCTTTAGGTCATCTGGTAAAAAATCCTCCGGTACCATCTTACTATTAACATAGACATGACCACCCTTCACCATCACCTTATCCCCTGGCAAAGCAATTATCCTCTTTATATATTCACATTCATCTTCCGCACACGGCTCGCTCGGCGGGGCTTTAAAGACCACCACATCCCCTCTCTGAGGATCAGCCATCCGATAAGTAACCTTGTCAGTTAACAAATACTCACCATTAATAAAATTCGGCAACATTGAATTCCCTTTGACCTCATTTGGCTGGGCTACAAACAAGTACAAAATTACAAAAACAGACAAGGCCAACACAATTGACTGAACAAACTCCAAAATAAAGGTACCCAAAGCAAACCCTTTCTCTGATCTAAAATTTATCCTCATAATACTCCAGTTTATAACCTCAAACATATTATCACAACCGGCAAATTCAGTTGCTATAATCTACTATGGTTGTTTAGCTCAGTTGGTTAGAGCGCATCGTTCACATCGATGAGGTCGGAGGTTCAATTCCCCCAACAACCACTACAAATATGAAAAGACTATACCTGCTCCTATCAATCGCTGCCATTCTCTCCTTCTGTTTAGGTACCCAATCCGACTGGCCCAGATACTTCTCCCGCCAAGACCATATCAATCCTGACACTATTCACGATGATTACCAAAACACTGCCACCACTGCCACCTTCAACAACCTCTCTGTTCCCATCCCCAAGCAACCATATCTCCAAGCTAACATCCTGGGAATAGAAGACGACCAACCAAAGGCAGACAAAAGAATCGAGATCGATCTTACCAACCAAAAAGTATACGGTTTCGAAAACGGCCAAAAAAAGTTCGACTTCACTGTTTCCACTGGCACCTGGGACCGCACCCCTCCCGGAGAATATAAAATCTGGACCAAAATCAGATCACAAAAAATGTCCGGTGGTTCCAGAGCTCTAGGCACCTATTATTATCTCCCCAATGTCCCTTACATTCTCTTCTTTTATAATAGCTCGTATCCTAAGCATCTCGGCTACAGTCTCCACGGCACCTACTGGCACAACAACTTTGGCGTGCCCATGTCACACGGTTGTGTCAATATGAAAATTGATGACGTTGCCCAAATCTTTACTTGGGCAGACCTTACCACCCCCATCATTATTTACGGCAAATATCAAACCTCCCTCCCAATAAGCTACAAACCCTAAGCTGTGATAAAATCCACTATGACGATAGAAAACGAATCTGGGCTAGGAGAAACTCCCCCTATCGAAAGAAACGGAATACTCGATACCATCGCATTGGCCATCCTTATCCCCACTCTTCCCCAAGATGGAGATTCAATCCCAATAATACCCTTATCATCAGAACAACTTGAAGCAGAAATGCTCGCAAAAGGAATAGAGCAAATAATCGAGAAAAAACACGACAATAAAATTGGTTTCCATGGATATATTAAAGCCTAATCATCATCCCCCTTGTCTCTTATATCTTCCCGCGTTGATTTATATCGATCATAAACGCGTCTCCACATAGAATCTACCCTATATATATTTGGATGGTCAGCCGGATTATAACCACCTTCCCTTTCCTTAATCGGTCTTAACTCAATTCCATAATAACCAACTTTAACCACGTCTCTGGGCACCACCCTACACCGATCCGCAACCATATAATAAGTCCCCAGCTCACTGCCATCCGTTTCATCCCCACAAAGACAGGATCCCCAAAACTGATCTCTCTCTTCACTTCCGCTCATTGTCCCTATAATACTCAAAACCAATGTTCATTACAAGATATAATTTTTATCCCAAGGCAATTATTATCTACCACACCTCTCCTACCAACCCCAAAATTGCTTTCGACTTCTAACCGATAGTTATGGTAAAATCAAAAAATATTTCTTATAAGATAAAAAAGGTATACCTCTAATCAACTTATTAATTAAACAAACCAAGGAAACTAAATGGCAGGACCAGAAGACGAACCATCCACCTCCTCAGAAACAAGAACACCGATAACTGAAGGTCAATATCTTGAAACATTAACCAACCTTGAAGATGGTCTTGATAATACTATTGCTATAGCAAAACAAGAATTATGTGCTTTAGTAGCAAGACGAAAAATTATGGAAGAACAAAGAGTAAGTATAAAACAAATGAAGGAAGATGGACTGAGAATTGAATTTTATCGAAATGGGGATGAAGCAATAGGTATTCAAGGTCATGCTAAACCCCGAGCTGGATTTCGACCTCATCGAAAAAACCCCCTTTAGTTCAATAGTCTTCCTCTACCACACCTCTTCAATCATTTTCAAGGCCACCGTCAACCTTGCCAACACCATCCCATAACCACCACCACCTAACTCTACCTTAGCCATAGTTAGCCTCTCCTCTACCCCTTTATAGCTCATCGAACCAAAAATGCTAGGATACTTGTTTCTCCTTGCCCATAACCTTGTCTTCCGATCAACCAACGAACGAGCTCTCAAAACTCTTCGATAAATCAATCTGGCCTCTGATATACTAGCTGCCTCATTCTCTATCATCAACAATAACTCAATATTATCAACCACCCTCCCACTCAACTCCATTTCTTCTGTCCTACCTCTAAAAGCAAAAATACTCTCAAGTAGCCCACTTACATCTTTGCTACCCACCGCCAAAAACGCCCCCGTCAAACCAACATCCCCTCCAAACTGTACCTCTAACAATTCCAGATCCCTCTCTATCAACGAATACAACCACTCCTCATTCAACTCATCCACTATCAAACCACCACCTCCAGGATCTACCATCACCATCACCTCTTCTCCTTCAATCACCCCTCCTTCAAAATAACTCCAATCATCCCCTCCACCCATAACCAAATGATAAACCCCATCATCGGTTGCCAATAAATTTATCCGACACCAAGAATAATCACCTCCATCAATCAGCACAAAGCCCATATTTGCATCATAAACATCACCCTCACATTCAACCGTCATCACCACCGGTGAGCCAACAAAAAACACCGTTTTAGAAGACAAGTCTTCCACCGACTCAATCACCACCGTCACCTCACCTAAATCCAATTCCTCAAATATCTCATCAACCAAATCATTTACCATTTGTCCATGATCAGAAGACACTTCCACCAGCTTTTCTCCCTGATCAAACTTGGCACTCTTTGCCAATACCGTCCCGTCCCCCTCACCATAACTATAACGAATCGGACGACCATCCGGCCATATTCCCAACACCTTATCATAAACCGACCGCGGCTTTAGACTAATCCACTCCTTTGTCTCCTCACCCACAGCCACCATGGCCACCAACTGATCTACAACAAACAAAACACCCGAATTTTTGTCCAAAAGATAATCATTTTGGCTTTCCAAACTAGCAACCGATAGTACTCTTCTTCCAATTTTGACAAAATCAAATGTCGGTAATAAATTACCCAACACAGGAGTATAACTTCTTATCGTCTCCAACCGTGTCTGATCCCCTCTCTTTTGTAATTGCAATAATACATTCAAAGCAATAGACTGGGCATCAAATTTATCCGAAATTCTACCCCCACTCCAAGCATCATAAGCCCCCACCGCTCCCTGGTGTGGACTCCCCAAACTAATCACCTTGTCCACCTTGTCCTCATTCTCCTGCAACCATATTCGAGCAGTCAAGCCACCCAAACTATGACCAACCAAATCAACCTTCTCTCCATCATCAGTTACTTCCTCAACAAATTCACCAAAATCATCCACCGTTTCCGACATCGACTGTCGCCAATCATAATTCCAAACAAAAAAATCACTGCCTTCTTCCATCTCTTTCGCCTCTAGAGCCGTTACCAACCCATCATAATTCTTTACAAAAGGTGTCATGCTCCAATCATCAACAGCCACGGCTTCGTTATAAACCATCGCCCTCGTATTCCAACTCGCCCCCAATCCCGGAAGAATAATTATTTTATCCAATCCAACTCCTCCCTCCTCAGAGGAATACACCTTTACATAATCAATAGACAAAGAATTCCAATTATAACTACCGCCTGACAATGGATTACCCAAAATTAGATTAGAAGGAATGCACTGCTCACTCTCCGTCACGTGCAACAATTCTCCATCCAGAAAAATTTCATACAACGTCCCTAATCTTTTAACAACCAAAAGATGCCAACCATTCCCCGATAAATCAACCGGCCAATACTGCCTATCCACAAGATCAGTATACGGAACAAAAGTATCACACTCACCATACTTTTCTAAACTGAAATCATTGTACATAAAATACGAACCCTCATTAGTATCCTGCCAAAGAGAAAACTGAAAAAAAGGATAATCCAAAAAACCAGTAAATCCGATACCAATTCCATCACCCATCGAGGCATAATTATTGTACTTAAACCTCACTTCGAGTACGGTATCGCTATCAGACAAAAATATCGGACCAAATTTACCATAAACAACAGGAAACCGTAAACCATTACTATCTAAAGTCAAAACATCATCGTCAAAACCAATCAACCCCCCATTGTCAATATACTTCCATTTCGAATCGTCACGAAAACTAAAACCGTCCTCAAAAATACCCGCCGCCGCCACAACCCGAACCCTCCAACCAAAAAAGGATAAAATAACAAAGAAAGTAACTATAAAGCACTTCTGTAATCCTTGTGGCATACAACACCATATTAAAATCTTATACAACTCAAGTCAAGAAATGAAAATTGCAATCTACCACAACCTAAAAAAAGAAGGCGCCCTAAATTTCCTTACAAACACAATCAAGAAACTCAAAAAAGAAAACACCATAGACATCTTCTCATTCGAAAACAATATATCGAAAAAGCAAATAAACAACTTATACCTATACGAGCTTAAAAAAACCAACAATCTCTTTACCCATATAATCCAAATCATCTTTGAACTCAGAAAGAAAAACAAAAAAATTGCAACAAAAATTAATAGTAAAAAATACGATTTCATCCTCGTCCTTCCGTGTCTCCTAACACAATCACCATACATCCTAAAATATCTCAATAAAAAACCCAACACAATAAGATTATTCATTAGATATATTGATCGAAATAATTGTAAACACTCAAAACACATTATTACCATCTCACAATACTCTTCCCACCTCCTATCACAAATTTACAAAAAAAAATCATACGTCATCCAACCAGGAACAAAATTCATTCCAATAAAACAAACAATTAAAAAAAACAAACGCGACTTATTATCAATCGGCGCACTCACAAAGTTAAAAGGACACCACTTCTCAATCAAACAAATTTCTGGCCTTAAAACAACCCTTACAATATTAGGGAGAAAAGAAAATAGATACAAAACATTACAAAGATTAATCAAAAACAAACTAAACATCAATATACTACACACGGAAAACAACAAAACAAAAAATAACCTCTATAAAGAATATTCACTTTTCCTGGCCAACCAAAACAAAGAACCTTTCGGACTAACAACTCTTGAAGCTACACATTTTCAGTGTTTCATCATTGGGAAAAACGAAGGAGGAACTCCAGAAATTATTAAACACGGGCTAGGAGGATTTTTATACCCAAATCAACTTAAAATAAGTCAAAAAATACTTCAACAAAAAATCAACCAAAAAAAAGATTAAAATATACCAAAGTTGTAAAATAAATTGGAAGACTTCAACAGAAAAACTTCTTTACCTATACCATTACCTCAAAAATGAACCAACAGAATAAAAAACTCAAAAAACACATTTCTCTCCTCTTGCTCACCAAAAACGAACAAGACAACATCAAAACCCGCCTCAACTGGCTAAAAAAATGTCCTGCAATAAACGAGTTAATTGTTGTCGACGATTATTCCACCGATACTTCAATCAATCTCCTAAAAAAAATCTCTTCCCCTAAGCTTAAAGTAAAAATTTATCAAAGAAAACTAAACAATCATTTTGCCAATCAAAGAATATTCGCCCTCTCCAAAACCACCAACAATTGGATTTTATGGTTAGACGCCGACGAACAACCCAACCTTGACTTGATCCGTTTCTTAAACAACTTCAACTACCAACAAAAAACCACTTTTGCCTTCAAAAGAACTGACAATTTTCTCCATCATCAACTCAAACACGGAGAAACAGCTAGTCTCCACTTTGTTCGCCTTTTTGACAAAAGATACGGTCTTTTTGAGCGTCCAATCCATGAAGTTTGGGTAAGCCACCAACCTGTCACCAAAACCAAACTAATCATTCATCATCACTCCCATCAAAACATCTCCGCTCTTCTTCAAAAAATCAACTTCTACACTGATATCCGCGCCCAAGAGCTCTATAAACAAAAAGTTAAAACCAATATCATTCAAATTATTTTTCTCCCCCTAGCCAAACTCATCCACAATTACATCATTAGATTAGGATTCCTTGACTCCACCCCCGGTCTAATTCTAGCCCTCTCTATGAGCCTCCACTCCTTCCTTGTCAGAGCAAAACTATGGCAAAAACAGCAAAACTAAGCCTTTTCCTCATCGCCATCATCTTCCCTTTCGGTCAACTTCTAAGGCTCAACATCCAAGACGTCTCCTTTCCGATAATTGACTTAGCCATCTTCCTCTTTTTCCTCACCAATCTAATCTACTCCATCAAGCACCAAAAAATTAAAATCAAAAACAAGTATCTTCTCTACTTTATTACTTTCGCTTGGACCTCATTTTTCCTCAATCTTCTCCGTTACCCCTTCTCACTAAAACCGATCCTCTACTTAATCAGACTCAGTATTTACCTCTCCTTTTTCATTCTCCCACCAAACAAAAAACTCATCCTGCCCAAATTTCAAAAATTCTTCCAGCTGACAATAATTTCCGGCATTGTCTTCGCTCTCATCCAATACACTATCTGGCCCGACCTTACCTATTTCGATAGCCTAAACTGGGACCCTCATCTTTCCCGTCTGGTTGGTAGTTTCCTTGATCCCACCTTCACCGGACTCATATTCTTGCTTTTCCTCATCAACACCATCCTCAAAAAAAATCCTCGCAAATCTTGGATTATCATTACCATTACTTACCTAGCTCTCGCCCTAAGTTACAGCCGATCAAGTTTACTCGGCTTCGTTTTTGCCGCCTTTCTCATCAGCCGTCACCTCAAAAACAAAAAAATATTTATTTACAGCCTCATCATTATCACCACCACCATTATTCTTCTACCTCGTCCACCAGGGGAGGGGACTAAGCTGGAAAGAACCAACAGTATCAAAGCCAAAATACAAAACTACAAGGAAGCTTTTAAAACTTTCTCCCAAGCCCCACTCATCGGCCATGGTTACAACAACCTCCCTCTTGCCAGAATAATCAACAATCCCGCCTCACATGCTAACTTTGGCTTCGATAATAGTCTACTAACCATACTTGCTACCACCGGCATCATCGGACTTGTCCTCTTCCTTCTTGGTCTCAGTAATATCTATAAATTCTCCACCCCCAACCAAAAAATCAGCCTCCTTGTCGTCCTCCTCCACTCCTTCTTCTCCAACTCACTCCCCTATCCCTGGGTCCTTATTCTCCTAATCCTCTATCAAATATCGTAAATAATTTCGATCTTCCTCCTCGTCTCGTTACCTGCCAAATCCCGAACAACTATTTCAAATTCATTCTTTCCCATCTGCAATTGCATCTTTATCTTAAAACCGCCCTCATCATCTACCATGGCCACCCTACCATTAACCAATACACTCACCCCCAATTCACTTTTACCCAAAACATCAAAATCATCATAGTCCACCGTCAATTTATCCTCAACAGGATTTTGCATTTCCAAAACAGGAGGTACATTGTCAAAGAGTACCAATAGCACCTCAGATAAAACACTTGATCCACCCTCCTCCGTCATCGCCACCGCACTAAATTCATTCTCCCCGTCAGACAAGTCCACAAAGTCAAAAGAAAAATCACCCTCATCGCTTACCTTCACAGTATCAACTGCCACATCATTTTTCAAAAGCTCCACCATCACCCTTGGCTCAGCTAACCCCTTGATTACAATTCTAGCACTATTAGTCGCCTCATACGGCACTATCAACCGAGGCGCCAAGGGAGGCAGTACTATGTCCTCCACATCCTGACTATTCCCGTTTCTAGCATCACCCAAAAAAACAGAAAACCTCACCAAAAAAGGCAAACCGAAAACCACTACTAATACAAACAAACACACCGTCAACAGACCAAGAAAAATCGTCTTCCTGGAAACCAATTCATCCTGTTTTCTCTCCAACCTTGAGCGTTTAAATTCAGCCATATTCTTTTTAGTTCCCATATTCTACCAAAAAGAGCCAGAGGGGAGAATCGAACTCCCGACCTTGACTTTACGAAAGCCCTGCTCTACCGCTGAGCTACTCTGGCCAAGAGCGGCTAGGGAGAATCGAACTCCCGACCTATCCTTGGGAAGGACACATTTTACCACTAAACTATAGCCGCGCACCCGATTCTACCACAAATTTTGACTATCTCGGAATCGCTAGAGTCATGCCGTTTTCCAACAAATCGGGACTATTCAAAACATCCCGGTTAGCCTGCCAAATCTTCGTCCATGCATAACCATCCCCATAAGACCTAACCGCAATCTCCCATAAATTATCCCCCCTGATTACTTGATACGAAGAGCCATCAACTGTCCCTCCCCCTATCGGTATCCCCACTGCCTCATCTACCACCGCTGGCATTTCCAACCTTTGACCTACCGTCAACAACCTCGGATTCGACAATTTATTCGCCTCGGCAATTTCCACCCACTTATAACCGGAATTATAATGTCTTTCGGCAATTTTCCACAAATTATCACCTTCTAAAACCTCATAAACACCACCCCCTGCTCTCGATGCCGCGTCAAAAGATCCAGTCGAATCCACCTCTCCCGCCGTCACCTCACTACCCGGAATATCAACCACTCCCTTCCGACGCCGAAAAAAATTAACTATTAAACCAAAAACTACCAACACTATCACTAAACCCAAAAACATACTAACCACCTCTTCGGCAGATCTTGAAACCCGACTTGCTCTTTCCATATAAAAAATCCTATTTTGAACTACTAATATTAGGGGCTTCGGTTAACACTAATTTACACAATAATCAGCCTATAGTCAACACTATTCCAAAAACTTGATAAATCTTTCATAAAATTGCACAATATCTCAATTACAAATTATAAAATACATGTCTTTAAACATTCCCCTTTTTAGCACCAAAACCAAAAACCTTAATCAAAAATTTGATCTCTCCGATCCGGGTCAAAGACAAATCTACTTTAGAAAAAAGGCCGGCCAAGAAATTGAGCAAATTAAAACTTTTCTCGATAATCACACTTTTGTTGCTATTATGTTGGGCAAAAAAGGCGCCGGTAAAGGAACCTGCTCCGGACTATTAACAGAAATCTTAGGCGATGATAAAGTTGCTCAAATTTCAGTCGGAGACATCACCAGATCAGTTTTTAAGGAAATCCAAAGCAAAAAGGGGCTAAGCTCCCTTAAAAGCTACCTTGCCAAAAACTACCGAGGCTATATCTCTATTAACGAAACCATTGACATATTCCTCAACAAAACTCAAGACAAACTATTTCCAACTGAATTCATCCTAAGTCTGGTAATTAGAGAAATCGAAAAAATGCCCAAAAAAGCCTTGTTTATTGATGGTTTTCCCAGAAATGTAGATCAAATTTCTTATTCTCTATATCTTAGACAAATCATCAACTTTAGAAATGATCCTGATTTTATGGTCTTTATTGACGTCCCCGAATCCGTCATTGACGCCAGAATCAAAACTCGAGTCATTTGTCCAAAATGTCAAACCTCAAGAAACCTGTCACTTAACCCCAGCGGTAAAGTCGGATATGACAAGAAAACAAGCGAGTATTATCTAATCTGCAACAAACCAGGATGTGACGGTGGAAAAATGATTGGTAAGGAAGGGGACAGTCTTGGCATCAAAGCCATAAAAAACAGATTAGATCTTGATGGACAACTAATGGATCTAGCTCAAAACATCCACGGCCTACCAAAAATCTTTTTACGAAACTCCATCCCTACTAACAAAACCAAAAAACTTTTTGACGAATATGAAATCACTCCAAAATTCTATTACCAGAAACAAAAAAATGGTCAAATCAAAACCCTACAAAAACCATGGATTTTCAAAGACGATCAAGGGATTGATTCTATCAGCCTAATGGCACCGGCAGTCACCATCAGTTTCCTCCGCCAACTAGCAAAAATCTTGCCACTAACTAAGTCCCCATAATCAAAATCAATGACGCCGACGACGGCTTTTCAGCCCTCCAGGCTTTCCCGGTCTCTTACTTGTACTGTTTCGCCTGCTTCTCCGACTTTCCTTATCCATTCTACCCTCCCCCTTTACCACAAATATGTCCGGGGGCCTCACCACCTCTCTCCCACGACTACTCATAATTACCCCACCACAAACCCTACCCCACTCTCCCAATCCAGATATCCTTCCTAATACTTGCCTCCAAGTCCTCTTCCCAAAAATAGGTTTTCCTCTTTCCCTACATATATTCCCTCTTAAGTCCTCCGCATGTGACCTCTTGCATTTTTCACATCTTGCCATTTCCACATTCTACATCAAACAGTAACAAAGATCACTTTTACTCAACCAAAATCAGCGACGACCCTTCTTTCTCTTCCTTTTCCTTCCTCCCTTAGCTCTATCACTCATTACATTATTATACCTTTCCTGTCTCTTCCCTCTAACATTCTCCCTTGCTACCAATTCTGACTGTCTCTTCCTAGCCACAGCCAATTGATCTTCCCCAACAACTGGTTCACCACTCCCCTTTCTCCCAATTAAACCCTCGCAAACCTTACTTGGATAGACTCTCCGAACCTCAAATCCAAGTCCACTCAACCGCCGCACTTGTTTCACCACAGGTTCTTGGGTTCTGTCTTCCACCAACTGGGTACACCTCTCTCCTATCC
>SDBU01007681.1_pt1 | contig 12379 bp, 21 predicted proteins | sample 2277071 | NCBI WGS metagenome assembly SDBU01 (sample SAMN10397929, study PRJNA504765) | marine sediment metagenome | isolation source: marine sediment core GS08_GC12, 126 cmbsf | place: Arctic Ocean: Gakkel Ridge, Loki's castle | collected 2008
AGTAACGACTGGGGGAGTTCAAACATTGAAATTCTTAGTTGATGGCAAGCATGCTTCCAGTAGCAGTTATAATATCCTTATCAATCAAATATCTTTATACAGAACAGCTTAATAATTAACATAATACTATGGCAAACACACAATTTCTTCCATTTCCACAGTCGTCAGATGAAATGGAAACATATCAACAAAAATATAAATTCGATACAGGTGCTGGGAAATGGTACAACCCAGGAACTTCGGTTACGGAACCAGTTATAAACTCTGCTGGCAATGTTGTAGGTAGCGGAGCTATTGGTACTCCAATTAACGCAAGTCAGGTTAATGATGGAGGAGATGTGGTACTTCCAGCGGTAACAGGAAGCCCAACCTCAATAGACAACTCAAAGGCGGCTACTGGTGGCATGCAAGTCTTCTTTGACCAGATGCAAAAGCAGGTTCAAGAACAGCAGAAACAGCTTCAAACTCAGCAAGCAGACCAGGCAAAATGGTGGGACAAGATAAGTAAAAAGACTGCTCCAACAGCTAAAGAAAGCTTAAAGCAGTTTCAAGACATACAAGCTCAACTTAACCCGACAAGAGCGGCTGACTTGAAAGAGATACAAAGCCTACAAGAATCTTATGATACGCTATCAGCGGCTAAAGACCAGATGTTATTAAACGCAGAGAATTTAGTAGCCCCAATGAATATTATTGAAGGCAAACAAGCTCAGATAAACAAGCAGATGAACCTGGAACTTAACGCTAAGGCAAACCAGATAAACACCAAGACAGCTTTCTTACAGCTTCAAGACCAGCAGGTAGACAAGGCAGTAACCTTTATGAATAATGCTATCACTAACCACTTGGCTGAACAGAGAGTGGAGCTTCAGGCATTCGGGCAATTCTACGACATCAACCAAGACTTATTGACAAGCATAGATACTAAGTATCAGGATATGTTTAATTTGGCTTACCAGGAAAGTAAAGAGAGAATGGCTGAAAGCACTAAGAACGCAGAATATGTCAGGGACTTAATAGTCAGATACCCAGAAGCAGCGTGGCCAAAGGACTCAACTACTCTTTGGAGCTTAACTTCAGACCAAGCATCACAAATTGCGGGAAATAGGCCGACAAAAATAGCTAAGGCAGATGAACCAATTAGTATCTTAGATGTTGAAAGATACAATGACTTATTTCCAGACGCTGGGGTAACAGTAGGAGACACTGAAACTGAAGCAAACGCAAAGGTTCAAGAATCACAGAGAGTACCAGCAATAGAAGCAGCGATACAACAACACAAGGACAGTGGTAAGTCTAAGGGTGAGGTAGAATTACAGTGGCATAAAGATACTGGAGCTCCTCCGAGCCCAGAAGTTCAAGCCATTATAGATGAAGTATTTAAACTATCTTTCTGGGACAGATTCTGGTTTGGTAGAAAATAATATGGCCCTTCCATCCTTTAGTCAATTTAAATCGTTTAGTCCAACGACTCTTAAACCCACACCCCGACCATCAATCGGGCCTGTTAACGTTGTAGAGGGATTACCAGAGGCTACTAAGACCGTTTTTAAGGCTATTGGTGGGTTTGGTAAAAATGTTGGACAACAAATAGCTCGTTCTTTTTTATCAGTGGGTCAATTTGTGGGAGAGTTTGCTAAGGCTAAAGATGTCCCAAGAGATGAAAGAGAGTTTTTAAAGTTTCTAAATGAATTAGGTAAAAAGGGGTATAAGCCAGAAACAAAGGCAGAACAAAAGATATTTGGCACAGACCAACCAGTTAGCTTTGAATCATTAGCTAATGAGATGCTTGTTATAGGTGGACCAAAGTTTGCTAAAAAATGGGGTAAGGCCGCTGTTCCAATAGGAGTATTACTCGCTGGACTAGATATAGTACCAATAGGTTTTGGCAAAAAAGAAGCTCTTAAATCAATATCTAAAACAATATCTAAGACAGATGATATTGTTAAAATAACAAAAGCCCTTAAACAGGTTGCTAAGGGTAGCGATGAGGAGATTGGCATTCTAGCAAAGAGCTTAAAAATGGTTAATAAAGAAGAAGAAGTTTTAAAGATTATAGAGTCTACGGGGGCTACTAAGGTCCTGTCACAAGCCCCTAAAACCGTTCCTGGGGCGATTACACCCACGAAACCACTTATATCACTAACTAAACCTGCTGAGAACATACCAGGGGGAACTATTGTTAAGCTATCAGAGCTAATAAAGAGTGCTAAGCCAGCCAGAGGCAAACTACAAAAAGCTTTTACGGCTGAGAGGTCCAGGAGAGTTGCTAGTATAGACAACTTCTTAAAAACCCAGATAGATGATATTGGGGGTGAAGAAGGTTACGCTAATGTATTATCTCGACTTAAGGGAGAGTTGGCTGGACCAGGTGATAAGATTCTGTTTGAACCAATAAAGAACCAACTATCTGACGCTGAGCTTAAGAACCTATTACTGGAAAACTGGAAGCATCCCTATCTAACTAATTGGGAAAAAGTATCTACAGCTGATGGTCTAATGAAACTCTTGGGCGGAGAAATACCACAACCCAAACAGCTAGTATTATTGGAAGAGGTATATGGTAGGGACTTAATAAAGAATATTTTATCTAAAAGATTGCTTGGTGGTAAGCTTACTGAACTTGGTATTGAAATAGCTAATATACCACGAGCCTTATTAGCCACAGCAGATATGTCTGGGTTCTTAAGGCAGGGTATTATTCCCGTTACCTCTCACCCAATCATTTCCGCTAAAGCAGCTGCTAAAACATTTCAGTTTGCATTTAGCCCTAAGGCGTTTGAACAATACTTTAAAGATTTACCCAAGGACCCATTATATGCGTTAATGAGAAGGTCTGGGGTAGCCATAACAAACCCAGCTGGCCTTGCTGGTGGATTAGCCGCTAGGGAAGAAGCCTTTATTTCAAGATTATTACAAAAGGTCCCTATTTTGGGAGAGGTTATTAAGTTTTCCGAAAGGTCATATACTGGATTTTTAACCAAGTTAAGGGTAGACCTATTCAAGAATTGGGCTGATGAATTATTATCTAAGGGGATAAGCCCAGTTGAGGACGCTGAAATGTTTAGAGCTGCTGCTGAGGTTGTTAATACATTCACGGGAAGAGGGGGATTAGGAGCAATGAATCGTATCGCTCCAGAACTTAGCGTACTATTTTTTTCACCCCGTCTTATCGCTGCTAGATTTAATGCATTGAATCCTGTTTGGTATACTAAAATGCCACCAGAAATTAGAAAGAAGGCTATTACTGATTTTGGTAAATTTGTTTCTGTTGGTTTAACCACCCTAGCATTAATTGACCTGTGGAGTGGAGACGATATAAGTGTTGAAAAAGACCCAAGAAGTTCTGATTTTGGTAAGATAAGGGTTGATAATACAAGGTGGGATATATGGGCTGGTTTTCAGCAATGGGCAAGAGTATTTACCCAAGTCATAACTGGTGAAAGAAAAAACACCGCTACTGGTGAAATAGTATCGCTTACAAAAGATGAATATCCATTTACTACAAGAAAAGAAACACTATTGAAATTTATAGAAGGTAAACTTGCTCCAGTGCCTGCCCTAGTTAATGAATTAGTTTCTGGCGGAAAAACATTTACTGGAGAAGATATAACTCTTGCATCAGTATTAAAAGAAAAGTTTATTCCAATGTATATTCAAGATATTACTGAAGCATATCAAGAGGGTGGTTTAGGAAGAGCTGTTGGAGCTGGTCTACCTGCATTCTTTGGGGTAGGCGTTCAGACTTGGGAAACAAAAAGTAAAGCAATAATGATACCTCGAAAAACAACCACCAAGTCGGGTGGTCCATTACCATCTTTTAAACAGTTTAAATAATAGTTCTTTGAGCGGCAATAAAAACAAGTATGCAAAAAAGACTATTCCGACAGAAAGCAAAACAAGAAGAATTATATCCCAAATATCTTTAAGTAATTCCATATAATTAACGCATAGCATAATCACGAGGATTCGTCAAGCTTATGGACCCAATCATATTAGAAATACTAGAACGTATATCTGTCATTAATGAAGAAATGGGCGGTGTTGAGGTAGCCCAGCAACAGATAGCGATAGATGTAGCTATACTTAAAATACAGATGTCTAATATCCTATTTTGGGGTAAGGTATTTGGAGTAGCTTTTGCTGGATTCTTTGCTACACAGGTTTGGCAAGTAGTTGTCTTAAAGAAGAACGGCAAGAAATAGTTATCCACTTGACAAGGGGGCTTGAAGTGGTATTGTAAAATCAAGAATAATAAGTTATGATTTATTTGGAAAATGAGATAAAGGAAAAAGTAGGCTATATTTTACCTATCGGGGATTTACATTTCGGAGATAAAGCATTTAAAGATACAAGTTACAAGAAGTTGTTTGGGTACAGGGATTGGGTAGCCGAAAATCCTAACTCAAGAGTGGTACTGGGTGGAGACCTATTTAATGTAGCTACTAGGGTAAGTAAAACATCACCCTTTGAACAAAGAATGTCTGTGAACGATGAAATGAAAGAGATAGTTCAGATACTCACCCCCATTAAGAACCAGATAGTCGGGGCGATAGACGGCAACCACGAGAACAGAGCTAAAGAGTATATGGATTTATCCTTGATAGAAGTTCTTTGTGGAAAGCTAGACATTCCTTATATGGGAATATCAGGGGTGATAAACTTCAGAGTTGGCAAGAGGAACATAACTCTTAATCAACATAATCCATTTAGACAAAACTATAAAATATACTTCCATCACACTACGGGTGGAGGACAAACATTAGGTGGAGGATTAAACAGGGTTGAGAAACTGGGTAATATAGTAGAGGGGGTTGATTGCTACTGCGGATTCCACAACCACAAACTTTCAATATCTAAATCAGTTATTTACAGACCAAGTCTGGCAAGTAAAAGAATGGAAGAAAGGGTTATCACTCATCTTACTTGCGGAGGATATTTACAATATGAAGGCTCTTATGCTGAACAAGGAATGTTAAGACCAACTAAGCTAGGTTCACCAAGAATTAGGTTATCGGGCGAAAAACTAGATTTGCATGTTTCACTTTAGTCTGTTTAAAGCTGGGTTGTGGCGAAAAGCGTAGGCAACTATTTATACTATCCTACCAACCTAGCTTTAAGCAGATAGAGGCTCATTAAAATTTAGGAGGTTTAAGAATGAAGAAAATAACAAGAGGGCAAAAGATAGAACTATTCCTGATTGCCACTGTAGCTGTATTGACGGCTGACATAATCTTCTTTGCTTTAATGGCATTGTTACGGTTATGGCTTATGCAGTCCCAGCCCAAAGTAATCTATTGAGGAGGTGAAGGTTGAGGAAGTTTCAACAGCAACATAATAGCAAGCATCATATTATCCCTAAGAGCAGATTAGTGGGTAAGCCGATATTGGGAGTTTGTATGGTTCCAGTAAAGCAACATCAACTCTATCACCATCTTTTTGGGAATATGAGACCTGAAGAGATAGTGAAATATCTTAATCTGTATTTCTGGGGAAACGAATACAGCGTGGAGGTGAAAAATGAAATGGAAGTTTTGGAAACGCAATCGCAACCTGATGTGTGGAAAGTGCAACCACAGAATGAACATTAAGGAACTAGAAAGGCACAGTGGTTGCCCTAAGTGTGGACACTTAGTTTTCAGCGTAGTTCCGAAGGGAGGGTAAAATGATAGAAGTCTTTAAGAGTCTGCTTGACCGTCTTGAAACACTAAGTGGAGATAAAGTTCAAGAAATGGAAAGGATAGCTCAGAGAAACGGATTTGGCGAAGACTTGGAAAAACTAATTCTGATGGATACTTATATCTACGATATAATCCAGCAGATGCAAAGCATGCTTGAGGTTATCTATCCTGATGAACTTCAACCTCCTAAAGAAGAATAGGGATGGGGGAATCTGAATAAGAAACCCCCACCCCTCCCTAAATAGTTCTTTTCTGGGGGAGCGATGACGAGTAGCGGTATAGTGGACTGCCCACCAAGGGTAGAACGGATAACCTAATCAATTATCTGCCTTATAGGACAGCACAAACTTGTCGGCAAGTGATTAAGTCTACCAAAGACCGCCTCCCCAAAAGAGAATTATGAAACAAAGACAATACACAAAACAAGTATTTCGTACTTATGGAGCTGAAAACACGGGAATGATGTGTCGGCTTATTAAGAATAAAAAGAAAGGTAGGCCGTTTGATGTGATAGAGGTTATGATAAAAGGATATAAATCAGACCCAATAGTTTTTTGGGCATCACCTGAAGAAGCATTGGAGATAGCTTGGGGTTTAACAAAATCAGCTTGGCATTTTTTACAGGGATTTGAGCCTTATCAAAAGTTTAGAAGAAAGGGGTCAAAAATAACAAAGTATAATAAGAAATCAATTTGGTGGAGTTTATGAAACACTGTGTACAATGTTCAAAACCTCCCAGACGGGGGGCAACAAGATGTAAGGAGTGTGAGTCGGCACATCCTGAATTAGTTTATTTAGAAAAAACATATTATGAAAATCTACAGAGGGATGTTGACTTCCCTAATAACCCAAAAGTTCGGCAAAGAAAACACAGCTCCTGAATGGTTGCCTACATACGCTAAGTGGGGACTTATTGGACATAATGGAGTTGACTTTTTAATATCTAATTGTTCTTTGGGTAGGAAAAATTTACCTCAAAATAAATGCGAGCCAGTCTATTATGATACCGATGTTGAAGCTGATGTATGCGATATAGTAGAAAACAAAACAGCTGGCAAGGGAATTAAATATATTACAGAAGATAAAGACGGAATCTTTAAACATATCAAGTGGCATTTCTTTGATGTACTTGATAGTATTAAGGTAGGTGATAAATTAGAAACAGGTCAGTTACTCGGTTGGGGTGGCACAACAGGACATTCTACTGGACCACACGAACACAGAGGCTTAAAGCCAATGGGTAGAGACCAGTATGGTAATCTTTATAAACTTCACCCCAATAATGGATATGATGGAGCCGTGGATATACTGCCTTACTTTGAAGATATTTTTGTATTAGACAAAATGAAACAATTAGAAAAGATGGTAGAAGCATTAACAAAACAGGTCGGGCTTCTACAAAAGATTATTAACTTAATAAGAAAAATAACATGGTTTTAGATGGATTAAAAACATACATTCTCGGAGCATCTATCGTTGGATTATCGGCCTTATACGCCTTTAACCTGATAGACTTGTTAATGTTTGAGAAGGTTCTCGGAATCCTAGTTGGACTTGGTTTAATTACCTTAAGGGCTGGTGTTTCAAGAGCATAGTTATATGGACTTAGACGATAATAAAATTATTGTCGTTGCTAGCCTAATTGCCTTTCTATTGGCTCTTTGGGCTGTATCTTGTATAATAGACACGATGAACCAGTTATGGGCTGAAACAGACGATTATGACGCTCAAATGATGGCTATGATAGGAGGGAATGCTCTCTTACCTATAAGCACTCCTTATATGCCACATATAGAAGTTCTGGCTACTAAGATAACGGATTGTGAAAGCGGTTCAGACCATCAGATATGTGAGAAGGGAGGTTATTGTGATAATGGATTAGCTTATGGTATAGCCCAATTTCACGAACCTACCTTTGATTGGATGGCAGGTGAAGCAGGAATAGAGAACCCAGATTGGAAGTCCCAACACCAGCAAGAGTATTTGCTAAGATGGGCACTGACGAATAAGCTCGGTTCCCATTGGACCTGCCTTAAATTAGTGATATAATAGTATTATGAATGACTTTATGTGCCATGATTGCGGTAAAGCAGTCAACGTAAAAGGAAAGGAACTAGAAAACGGGTTCTTTTTAAGATACCCTCACGGGGAAGAAATGATAGATGTTGTTAAGTGTAAGGATTGCTACGAAAAGAATCCAGCACTTGAGAACTTTCAGAAGTGCGAGGTATATAGTAGAATCGTTGGGTATTTAAGACCTGTATCACAATGGAATCCTGGAAAGAAGACAGAGTATGCAGACCGCAAGGTCTTTAAACTATAAAAGGTCGTCTAAGAAACGAAATTAAAAATATACAATTATGATTTACGAAGACACACCAACAGAAGAAACTCCAGTTGAAGATGTTCCTACGGAAGCACCTACACCTGAAGAAGAATAACTTATTGGGCTCCGAAAGGAGCCTTTTGAGTTATCCACAGTTGAGCTATTGACAACGGGGCTTGATGGTGTATGGTAGAAGTATATGAAAAACATAACAACAAAACCAATAACAAAACAAGACCTCTTTACTAAATATGGAGACGATATTATATTTCTTTTTAAGGGAACGGAGCCGTTCACAGAAATTAATAATAACCCCGCAGGAGTATTAATTGAAAGGGATGGAAAGGTTCAATGTTATGAATGTGGAGTATGGGTAAAAAGCATTGGGGGTCATGTTAAAAAACATAAAATGATTGCAAAAGAATATAAGCACAAATATGGTTTTTCTCCTTGGGCTGGATTATGTTCAAAAAAAACAAGTCATCTTTATTCTATCAATGCTGTTAATCAAGAACTGTTTAAAAACGCATTATTAATAACACATAGAGGGAAAAAAGTCGGAAAACAGTCACTACAGGCATCTAATAATAGCAATACTTGCCCAGAACAACTCAAAGAAAGATTAAGGTTACTTATCGAAAAATTAGGGAAAAACTTTACATATAAACAAGCGGCTGAGATTGACTATACGGTGGCACAATGGGCAAATAAAGAATATGGAAGTTGGAATAACATGAAAAAACAAATGGGACTTGAAATTTGTAAATTGGGAACACCAAAAAAAGAAACAGCTAATTTGATTTACGATTTAAGAGAATATGTTATAAATTACTCTCGGCTTCCCTGGTATAAGGGGAGATTGTTAAACTCTTTTTTACATTCTGTGGGAGCATATCAAAGCCATTTTGGTTCCCTAAGCCGAGCTTGGGTTCATTGCGGAATCCAACGAGTTGATTTAAATAAATGGTCAGTAATAAACTAATATGAAAAAGAAAACAATAATGGAACATTATGATAAAGCTATGGACACAACCGTCCCTTTAATAAATCTTCTTAATGATGACCGAGATTCAAAGATAGTAGATGAAGCATTCTCGGCTGGACAAGACCACGTTATAGACAAGCTAAAGCGTTATATTGGTGCTTATGAGCAAGGACAATTAACATTAAATGAGTTAGCCAATTTAGTTAAAGGTCTGGTGTATGAAGAACAGTATCATAACCAGTGGAGTCCGCTGGGAAAAGAAAAACTATGAAGAAGAAGATAACTAATGTATGCGGAATACCAATATATTATGACGAAGAAACAAAGATTCTTACGGTCAAGGGAGTAAAAAAGAAAAATTATAAAGAAGCGATGGAATTTGCTAGGAATGAATTTACCCGTTGTACTGGTATGGTTCAAGTAAAAGTGGGAGAAGGATATGATGGTAGGGTGGAACTTTTCCCCCCAGAGGAGGTTAAAAAAAGAGGTTGGCTTCCTATAGGAAATGGATTATATTCTTCCATTATTAGGAAAGAGGCTATAAGAAAAGGGTGGTATGAAACAAACTATGGAACGTGGGGATATGACCCTTATTCACTTTGTTGATAAAACTTAGAATTTATTAAAATATTATGCCAATAAAAGAAAAAACTATAGAAGTTTGTCGTAGCTTCAGTCAAAAGGTAAATTTAGGTAACTACGAAACTTGCGACTTCTTTTGCTCAGCTAAGGCAGAGGTAGCAGAGAAAGACTTTGAAACAACATCAGCAGAGCTCTTTGAGCGTTGTTATAATGAGGTTATGGGTTCTATATTAGAGTTTAAAGCTAAGCAAGATACTAAGGATACTAAACAATGGGAAGACAAACAGCAAGAGATTAATAAAAACCAATGACCTGTAAAACCTGTAAGTATTATGACCAGTTATTTAAGGAAGTAGAGGAGGGTAAGTGTAAGAGGTATCCGCCACTTATGGTGAATACTAAAGACCAGAGTTTTTATAGTCAGCCCGTGGTAGCAGATGATGATACTTGCGGAGAACACAAAGAGTTGGTTGTTTAATTCTGGCTTCTAAACCATACGCCATTCTAAACCAGGTCTTAGGGTACAATGCCCCAAACAGGTGAAGGAACAGGACGGTGGAGTCAGAGGTCAGAGTTAAGCAACTAAAGGTCGGTTAATAAACTAACATAAAATATGAAAAATATATTTAAGAGAAATAAAACAACTGAGGAGAATAGAATTAAGGCATTGGAAGCTGAAATCTTTCCAAAAGAAGAAAAAAAGGTAGATGATTCTTGGTCTCGTTCTCTGTGGTATTTTGGTGGTTTTTCTACACCTCTTAAAAAAAGGGTAGATAATATAATAGATAGCCAAGCCGAAGATAGAAAACTACTTGATATGCTTTTAGACAAGCTCGGATTAGAATATGTGAAGATAACCGAAGAAAACGGGGACAAGAAAGTAAAAGAGAGTTTGCGGAAGAAAAAGAAGAAAATTATTAAAAAGGTTGAGGCTAATATAAGTTTTGACGATGAAAAAGATTAACTAACATAAAAACATGGAAGAAGCATTAGAACAAAATCAAAGGGAAAATAAAGAGGCTATCCAACGAGAGGAAGCCGAGGAACAGGCAAGGCACGCTGATGAAGAAAGAGAAACACCTAAAGAAGAAGCTGAAAGGATTAAAGAGGACACACATAGAAATGAAGAAGGAACTTACGCAGACCACTTAGAAAAAATTAAAAGAAATTAAAGATGATTCACGAGTATGACATATAAAAGCGGATTACCTTCGTATACGACAGTGTATGTGCCCAGTAAAGAGGCTATAGGGCTCAATATAAGCTCTGTACCTGCCGTTGGGACGCAATGTCCGAACCCTAACTGTGGCGGTGGCTTCATAGAATCAGGTAAATGGGAGAGCGTTATATGTACCTCTTGTAGGTACGCTTATAAGAAGTCTAAGTTTGACCACGGGGTTGATGCGAGACCGCCACGAGATGGTTCCGAGAATGGTACGAAAACGGGCGAGAATGATGCGAGAAGTGGTCCAGAATGCTCCGAGACTCGGTATCAAATCATCGAAAACACTGTGGCAGACCTCTCAGAGAAGGTAAGAGTTCAAGGAATGGCCTTAGTTCAACATATTAAAAAGGATAAAAATGCAAGTAATAACAATACCTAATTTTTGGGAACATCAACATTATCACACAAAAAGGGGTGAAAAACCCCCATGGATTAAGTTAAAGACTGATATTATTTATAATGAAAAGATACAACAACTCAAAGATAATGAGCGTTGGATATTCGTGGCATTAATGTGTTTAGCCGCCCGACATGGCAACGAGATACCCGCAGATTTCTCTTATATTGCACGAAACTGCTCCGAGAAAAAAGGAGGCATCGCTGAAACTATCATCAGATTGAAGGATTTGAAGCTAATTGCTATCAAACGGATAGCACGAAGCAAGCAAAATACTATAACAGATAAGATAAGAGAAGATAAGATAAGAGAAGAAGAGAGTTCTTCTTTTAAGAAACGATATTATAAAGGACAAGAGATGAGAGTTAAAGGTGTTAAGTTATTTGTTATACCAAAAGATGGAGGTCCTTGGTTAGAATTTACTGGCCAAGAAAAAGATATAGAATATAAATAACATGATAAAAGTTCCCATTAAAAGATTATGAAGAAATTATTTTTATGTCAAAATTGTAATAAAGAATTTTTGGCTTATAACTCTATGAGGATTTCATTGTTGGTGTGAAAGCAATGTTGGTATTATTAGAAAGCCGAATAGTTATTTTAAGCCCGAAAAACAGGAAATAGAAATAAAAGGATTGAAATGGTATCAGAGATTATGGAACTGGATTCTGGGATTATTGAATAAAATTCGGCTAAACAAAAAGGTCTTAGCAACAGAAGAGTAGTAAGGTAACGCTTATGGAAAAGAAACCAATTTATTTATTAAGCCCGAAATTAAAATGGAGAGCTTTTAAGGAGCTACAAAAAAGATTGGTTAAAGATTCTGGACCAACTCCAGTTCAAGGACCTAAGGTTTTATGGCAAATGAATAGAGATAAGCGGATATTCTGTTGGTTTGACCCTTATGTGAAAAACGATATGAAGCTGGGGCTTGAATTACCTAAAAATCGGGTAATAGAAATAATCACTAACCCCTAAAGAGTAGTAAGGCTTATGACAATAGATAACGCAATAAAAAAAGCGATAAAGAGTGGTTATAATGTTCCAGAAACATTTAAGTTTTATCGTGGCAAAAGACAAATTAAAGTAATTAGTGAGGCTTCAACTGGAATAAAGAAAAATGATTTATCAATTCCATTAGCAGAGATTTTTCTTGACCCGAATTTTTGGAAGTGTCTTGGAA
>SDBU01007682.1_pt1 | contig 12379 bp, 12 predicted proteins | sample 2277071 | NCBI WGS metagenome assembly SDBU01 (sample SAMN10397929, study PRJNA504765) | marine sediment metagenome | isolation source: marine sediment core GS08_GC12, 126 cmbsf | place: Arctic Ocean: Gakkel Ridge, Loki's castle | collected 2008
CTTATCCTGACGTGAAACCATCCACCAAGTGAATCGCTTTATCTTGAGCCTATTGCCTAAATAGGGCACGATGGGTTCTAAATGGGGGGGAGTTCGGGCGACCGGCTCCTCTACCAGCTAATGAATTCTTAGCTTCATAATTCACACCAGGCGTTAAAGTGTCGCGTAGAATTGGGCTGTGGAATCTTTTTTGTCATGACATTTGCTCAAAAAGTTTCGCATGTAATTGAAATATGGCCTCATAATACATATCGTGTTGAAGGAAGAAAAAAGTGAAGCCGATTTTCTGGGAGAACTGAATTTACCTACCCCACAACCTACCCAGGCGAAGAACACACTTGACAATCGGAAATGTTGAGGTAAAATATGGTAAAGCCATTGGTTTTACATCCGGGAGGTGCAGATTGACAAATCAGCCTTATCAAGAGTATCTGCGGGAAATGATATCGTCCAGGTAGGTAAAGCACAACAACAAAGGATAATAGAAAGATGAAGATCTATAACTACACAGTTATATTCGAACCGCTGGATGAAGGGGGATACGATGTCGTCGTCCCGGCGATCCCTGAGATCTGCACGTTCGGCAAGACTCGCGAAGAAGCGCGGAAGATGGCAGAGGATGCCATAAGATGCTATCTTGAAAGCGCGTCGGGAGCGGTGGTAATCGCTTGATGCCTTTTACCAATAAATCCGTGAAAATCCGTCGCATCCGTCCAATCCGTGTGCGATTTCGCCCTACCAACAGCCTTCACACGCGCCCCGCGAAGAACATACTTGACAATCCGAAATGTTGAGGTAAAACGTGGGAAGCCATTGTTCTCACATCCGGGAGGTGCAGATTGACGAATCAGCCTTATCAAGGGTATCTGCTGAAATGGAAAACTGAATGCCCATCTGCCCATCCCATTTGCCGTTGACACATAGGTGAACATGGTGATATAATTGTAGTGGCAAGGAATAATCCGCTCCGTAAACCTTTCCTTATGCCGTATTCTATGAGAGGCGCCCAAATGTCCTGTTCTATGGTAAATGAGGATGGTAAAGCCGAGGAAGCGTCGGTCAAGGTCATGCGCAGTGATGATCCTGATCTGACAGCGTCCGCATCTTTAGCAACTAGCGATTCTCGTGAGATTTTCGGGATCCCTGTTACTGTTGAAAGGGATGGAGATCAGTTTCTTGTTACAGATTACGAGATTAATATGTATGGCGTTGGGAACACCGTGGAGGGCGCTGTTGAGGATTATAAGAGTGTCGTACTGGAGTATTTTGAGATCCTCGAAGGGCGGACGGATCGACTTAGCGAACATCTAGTGCGGCATCTGCGCTACCTGCGGACAAAAGCACAGCACTTCGGGCAGGAGCAATGATTGTAAGCCTACGAGCAATGCGAAGAACCCTCCAGGGCAAACTGAAGTTTAGCAAAAGCGAAAAAACAAAACATGAATGGTACGAATTGCTGGACGCGAATGGAGATATTATTGTAAGTACCGCCCTATCGCGCGGTGCCGCCGGCAGGGATATCTCCAATAATCTCTTCAGTATAATCGCACGCGAGGTCGGATTAGAAAGCAGCCAGTTGGCTGACGCTGTGCGCTGCCCGCTCAAACGCAGAGATTACTACAGGATACTGAGAGAGAAAGGCCTCGCCACAACAGCACTTTCATGAAGCTTGCCGGTAACCCACTTACCTACACTCGCCCTTCCTGCTCATGATAACGCGGGGAAAATACGAAAACCAATTGATTTCCTCTCCCCATTGATATATAATATAGCTTGGCGAGTTCGTGAATCTCTAGATTTTTCATCAGATCGTGTCTGAGGGGGGATTTTTATGTCTAATGGTACCGATCCAGATGAATTTACGACCAAGATTGCCGTAAATATGGTTACCGAGATCTTCAAAGAGTGTTTGAAAGGTATTAAAGCTGCGACAGAGTGGACACGGGCCAAGAGTCAGGAGTATGATCCGTTTGGCTTGGCAGCAAAAAGATACGTCGAACACATGGACGAACGTTATAATACCGTTCGCATTATGGGCATGATCCGGCCTGTTCGGCTACTGGATGTATATACGCCAGTACATGTCCTCGAGGATATCACCGCGCGTCAATGGAGAACTGTCGAGGATCTGGAGAGAGTCTTTCGCGACCGCCGAATCAGGCGTCCCGCGCAGGAATCAAAACCCGGCATTCAAGTTGCGAGCAAACTTCAGAAATTTACCCTATTAGGCAAACCAGGATCAGGGAAGACTACCTTCCTCAAGTATATTGCTCTTCAGGCCATGGGCGGCGGTATTACTAAGAAACTCATCCCTGTTTTTATTGGTTTGAAGGATTTTGCCGATTCTGATAGTTCGCTAATGGCATTTATTGTGGAGCAGTTTGATATATGCCAATTTCCCAACGCCAAACCATTTATTGAGCGAATCTTGCGAAGTGGGCGTTGTATCTTGCTCCTCGACGGCCTAGACGAAGTGAATAAGCGGAAGACCGATCAGGTCATCCGAGATATACGGAGAATTTCGGATAAATATTCTGATAATCACTTTATATTAAGTTGCCGAATAGGGGCATACAGCGGTTACTTGGATAAGTTTACAGACGTAGAGTTAGCCGATTTTACAGATGAGCAAATCCGTAAATTCGTCAACAATTGGTTCGGTAAGAATACGGAGAAAGCTAGATTATGTTGGTCGCAACTCAGCGAAGACGAACCAATCAAAGAACTAGCGTCCATCCCGCTATTACTTACTCTCTTTTGTATTGCTTTTGACGAGAATATGGATTTCCCAAGGAATCGAGCAGAGCTATACAAAGATGCTATTGATGCTCTACTAAGGAAATGGGATGCCTCTAGAAGTATACAGCGCGACGATGTATATCGTCGTCTATCTGCCAGGCGCAAAGAAAGCATGTTTAGTCGTATAGCAGCAGAAACCTCCGAGAAAGAGCAGTTCTTTCTACCTCAGCGCACACTTGAGAGGCATATCGCTGATTTTATTGAGCATTTACCGGACGCTGACCAGGAAGCCTTAGAAGTCGATAGTGGGGTCATTCTCAAGGCGATAGAAGCTCAACATGGCATGTTCGTGGAGCGTGCTAAGGGAATCTACTCTTTCTCACATCTGACGTTTCGGGAATTTTTCGCTGCCAGATATGTTGTTGAAAATGTTCTGAAAGGCACGCTACAAAGACTTGTCGAAAATCACATTACTGACGACAAATGGAGAGAGGTCTTCCTGATAACTGCAGGGATGCTAGAAGAAGCCGATAATTTTTTTCTAATTATGAAAGAGCAAGTTGATGCGTTGATTTCAGCGAACGCAAAACTTGTTAGCCTCCTACAGCATATCCAGAGCAATGTTGTAAAAGAAAGCTCGAGCTATCATAGAACATTAGCTACAGCTTTGGCTCTTTATTATATATTGCACATTTCTCCTCGACGGATCATAACGTTTGCTCGTGACTTTCATATTGACCCCGCCGGTGTCCTTATATCTGGCTCTCTGCCTACACAAGCCCTTGCACATAAGCTTGCGCGTATCCCCAGTTATCGGCATAGTCGCGTCGCTGCAAGAGAGCTTACCGTTGCTCTCAACCGTGCTTTTGGTCACCCCTTTAGCGACAAGCGGCTTCTTGACTCTATCCGTCGACTCTTCCACGTCGGCCCACCAACTATATCTCCCGTTGGTGGGACTCCTGAGTACTTTCGTACTCTTGCCAAAAGTGGACGTCTCGTGTTTCCTGATCTTCCTAATGGTCCTCGTATTTTTCCCGACATGGAACAGCGTCGAAATATTCTAGAGAGCCGTCAAAAAGTCACTAATGTTGAAGGTGCCGTAATTCATGGGCTCGACAGTGACAACGCCGTTGCTCTTGTGCTTGATCTTATCTGTGACCACGACTTCATAGGATCGCTTGAGGGTTATTTGCTGGCAAATCGAGTTCGCGTAGAATGCCTCAATGTGGAATGTTACGTTTCGAGAGATAGCAGGCAGAAAATATTGGATGGGTTGCTAACTGTGCCAGACACTCAGTGAACCTCTAAATCGCCATAAATAAATTGGCAATTCGCTGTATTTCCAGGGCGTGCCGCCGGAAGTATGGGAGTTCCGCGTCGGGGGCTATCAGGTGTGTGAAAAATGGCTCAAGGATCGGAAGGGCCGGCAGTTGTCGTATGACGACCAGAATCACTATCAGCGGGTGGTGGTAGCTCTCAAGGATCAAGCTTTTGGAAAGATCTTGAGCAAAAAAAGGAGACCATTCAGCGGATGGAGGATATTGACAGGATAATTTCGTCGTGGCCTATATAGATGCGGTAGAACGTGCGGCCCCCTCGTTCAAATCGCTGGCGAAACGCCAGACAACAAGCCAGCGGCATGTTCTACTGATACTGAGAAAGCCTGCGCGTTTGCCAGATGACGGCGCAGGCCAGGATTGCCATGATGAAATCCAGACCGATGTAGAAGATGAAGCCGCGCTGGATGCCGAATTTGTCGGATATGGCCGCCATGAAGAATGGGAACGCAAACGCGCCTACTCCGCCACCGGTGGCTACGAAACCTATGGCCGCGCCCTGGCCGTTCTTGAAGTATTTCCCGATTAAAGCGATTATCAAGGGGTAGATGGCAGAAAATCCCAGCCCTGACACGAAGAATCCGACCCCCGCCAGCCAGGGGCCTCTCATGAGTATGGCGAAGGTCAGCGCCAATGTGCATATACTGGCAAGGATAAGTATGAGTTCAGCCTGGCGCTGTCCGCGATAGCCGGATAGTCCCAACCTTCCTATCAGCAGCCCGATCCAGAATATGGCGACCATGTAAGCGCCTGTGGAAGCCGATGCGCCGAGGAAATTCACGTAGTATACAGATACCCAGGATGATGTGCCAAGCTCTGTGCCCACGTAGAAAAACAATACCAGAAAAGACAGGATCAGCAGCGGATGCTTCAGGAACTGGATAAGCCCGGGACTATGCTCCGACTTCTCCTCTTCTCTGCTCAGACGCGAGAATGGAAGGAGAGACAAGACACCAGCCATCAGGATTGTCACCATCGCCATCAGCCTGTATATCATCTGCCAATTCAGGCCAGCGTCCATGATTCTACCCACAGCAAACGGGCCGATTATGGCTCCAACGGCGAAGGCCGCGTGCATCAGGTTCATCAGGCGGCTTTCTCCGTCGCGCTCTATTTGAACGACGGCGAAGTTTACGACTACTTCCGTGCCGCCCTGCCCCAGACCTATCATGAAACTCAGCAGAAGGTTGAGAAGAATGATGGGTTGGGCAGCAAAAAATGATAACCCGGCAGCCTGAATCGCCAGGCCCAGAACAACAATCAGCTTAGGACTGAGCCGATGTAGAAGAATGCCCGAAACAAACGTGGAGATAAAGTACCCGACGGAACCTGCGGATATGACAATGCCAGTTGCAGTGTAACTCCAGCCGAAGTCACTGATGATCCTGGGGAGAGTGGCGCCTATAATGGTGAGGGTCACCCCAAAGATTACGAAGTTCGCCAGCATTGCGAAGTAGAGGGAGCGGAAGTGGCGGTCCATGGGTCTATAAGTCCATAGGTCAATAGGTGAATAGGTCAATGGGTCAATGGGTCTATAGGTCTATAGGTCTATAGGTCTATGATCTGGATATTGCGGTATGCTACCGGGCCGTGGTCTCCTTGAAGCATCAATGGCCCTTCAGGCGCTTCGTCGTTCAACATGGGTGCGCGGGTGGGGCCTTCTGACTCTGCGTTTTCATGGACAAGCTCGCCGTTCCAGACGACTGAGACAAAGTTGGCGTTGGCGGTCTTGTTACCATTTTCGTCAAAACGCGGAGCGCGGAATTCCACGTCAAAGGCCTGCCACTCTCCCGGCGGCTTGCTGGCGTTGACTCTGGGCGGGTGACCGCCTACTGGCTGCTCATTGATCCAGCGAGTATAAACTCCTCCACAGGTACCATATACGAGTTCGGTGGCTCCCCAGCTATCCAGTACCTGGATCTCGTACCTGCCCATGAAATAGATACCTGAATTTGACCCCTGAGGCACGACAAATTCGATGTGGAGCTTGCAGTCGCCATGCTGGTAGTCTGTGTAGAGATTGGCTGTGCGCCCGGTAAAACCGTTCACCAGCAGCCCCTCGCCTGGCTTAACGTCGAACAGTTTGTGATCATCCGATTTCAGCGGCACTTTCGCGGCGACACACCAATCGTGCTTACCATCCGCGCTCTGCCCGCGCCAGCCAGTTAGGGACTTTCCATCAAACAGTTGCTTCCAGCTATTGGATGCCATGATTATTCCTCCGCGTTGACTAATACCAATTCCATTATTTTACTGTGTGTTACAGAGCCTCAGAAAATCCTCCATAAGCCTCTTTCTAAGGGGAAACTTAGCCGCGTATCCCATGTGCAAGAAGACAATGGTTATTTAGCGATCAGACCACCTGGCATCGTCCATGAGTCCGGGTTCAGAGTATCCCCAATTCCCTCAGTCGCGCTTCGTCACCAAGCGGCACGTGATACTTGTGGTGAAGAATCTTCTGAAGTTCCTTCACGTCAACCTGCCTGGGTGTGACACCTGTGCGCGTCGCGAGAGCGGCTCCCACGCCACAGGGCTGACCCATCATCAGCATCTTCCACCGCGAGCGGTTTGTCGGTGGCTGGATGACGGCGCTGCGGCCAGTGGCCATCAAACCTTCAACGCCCTTCGGCAGGAGTTGACGATAGGGGAAATCGTTCCCCGTCTCCGGACCTTTCTGCTGCTCGTGGCCGTAGTTGACGAAAACCACGTCCTCCAGGCGACGCCCCTCCTCCATGTCCTCAACTGTAGTGACGTAGTCACACACCGCGCTGCGACCGCTGCGCGAGTGGAAGTAAGGGGCGATCGTATGCAGATACGAATCCTGGAAGCCGGGCACGTAGGCGCTCATGAATTTGGCAGTCTCAAAGATGTAGATGCGTGTCTGACGCTCTAACTCCGTATTCTGCGCCGCGTTCCCACTGTCGATCCCTTCGCCCCAGAGACCCACCTGCGCTCCGACAATCCCATTACGCGGTGGATAGAAGCCGTGATCAACGGTGATGACTGCCACGTCCCCGATGCGCTTGATTATGTGGTAATCGCCAGCAGACCAGGCCCGTCGGATAAACGGCAGAAGCGGGTTAAGCCGGCTGGCGTATCCCATGCCGACATCCTTAAAGGCATCCTTCACCCACTTAACGTGTTCGGGATCAGGCTCAGATGCGCTGTCGAGAAAGGCCTGATACTTCGCTTCGTCCACGCCCCCGATGGCGAAGTACATGCCGGGGTGGTTATACTTCGGATTCGGATCAGTGGGCACGCCAGCGCGAGCTGCTACGTCGGCATCGCCGGTGGCGTCGATGACGACTTTTGCCCTCACCGCCTGCGTACCGGACTTGCCCTCTACGAAGAGGCCCTTAATGTGGTTGTTTTCCATGATAGGATCGCAGACCCACGTATTGAGCATGAGCTGTACGTTACATTCTTCCATCATCTTGAAGAGAACATACGAAACAACCTGACTATCTCTGAAGTAGTCGCGTCCGAGTTGGTGGCCGGCGTAGCCTTCGCATCGGTTAATGAACTCGCCTGGAATGCCGCGTAGGCCTTCGGGCATAGCGTTGGGATGGTGCAGCACGAGATGTACGACGCCGCCGGAGAACATGCCAGGGCCCATGTTGCCGCCCAGGCAGCCGTAGCGTTCGATGAGGATAACGTCCGCGCCCTCCCGCGCAGCGGCAAGAGCAGCAATGGAACCGGATATACCGGAGCCAGCCACCACAACGTCCGTATTGGCGACGACAGGAATCTGCTTGCTGAATTGTATGGATTCACTCATTGTTAGAATATCCTTGGTTTCGAGGCGTTTTTTTCTGGTTGTCCGCTTATAAGCGTCAGGATTTCCATGCCTTTTTCTGTAATATCCCTGCCTCTGCTGCCGCGTGTAATATAGCCCTCTCTGAACAGGAAATCCTCGATCACATTTTCAAAGGTCTTCTTATCCATTCCCAGATAGCTGGCACAGCCAGTCAGCGACACCGGGCCGTTAGAAAGCAGATTCAGTACCTTCCTGTCGTCTTCCATAAGGCCATATTTGTCGATCCTCAGAAGATCGCACGCGGCAAGAACCTCGTCTGCGCTTACCCTCTCAACCCCGGATGCTATAGCATAGTTGTGGCACTCTCTGGTGATATTCACCGCTGTTCGGGGCTGACCTCGGCATCTGGCGCCTATCATCTCAGCGGCGTCAGCGTCTATCTTGCAGTTGAGTTTATCCTGGAGATTCATAACAATATCAGATAGCTCGTGCATCTCGTATGCGTCGAGATCATAGGGTATTCCCATGCGGGACCGCAGAGCAGGATCCAGCATTCCATAGTGAGTAGTGGCAAGGATAACTGTAAAAGGCTGTACCGCTAATCTGCCCTGGGGAAGGTAGCATACAAAGTCCTCCAGAAGCGGCAGAAGGGCGCTAACCACGGGAAAATCCCTCGCTCTGGCCAGGTCGTGAGCTTCATCTATGAAAAGAACCCCGCCGCGCAACCCCTGTATCTTCTTGTATACCTCCGGCATGGAGCGTATGGCCATGCCAGTGGTGGGGATAAAGCCGCCGCTCATCTCCTTTGCCACCAGGAAGGCCAGTGTAGTTTTTCCCATCCCCGGCGGCGATACGAAAGCCATGTGTGGAAGTGGTATGGATTGCTTCCTTGAGGAGGTAATAGTGATGCGCAGACGCTCAACGTGACGCTCCTGACCGATGAACTGGTCCAGCGATGACGGCCTGAACTGATTATCTTTGGGCGCTCGCCATTCCACTGCGGTCTGCTCCCAAGGCGGGACGTATCGCATGGAAGGGTCTGTTTTCGAGCTTCCCGCGGATATGCGATCAGCGCGTTTTCCTTTACCTCTTCGTCGCATCATGCCTTCGCCTCCACAAAAATCTCACTGCGTGGAGCAAACGGTAGATTCCCCCTTAAAAAAGGGGGAATCCGGCCAAATGGGAAAGTTATTTAATCACGAGTCTTACTCGGAAGAACCAGTTGAATTATAGCATAACTCTGACATTAACTGGTGGCGCATACCTGGGGAATATCTGGTTTCCTATAGCAGCCAGGCCCGGCTGTGCGTTCACCACCTGCGGGATGACATTGACCAGGGCAGCGGCGGTTGCCAGATCGCCGGAAGTGCCATTTACGACTCTCACTTTCATGTCTGGCGTACCGTATATGGTGACTTCATCGTGCGGATCTTCGGCTCCAGCGGATATTTCGAGATCCAGCCTGATCAGTTCTTCGCCGTCCTTGAAACCTGATGCAATCTGCTTGATGCCAGTGGCTTGCCCTGCTTTTATCCCCAGATCAGTCATATCTTTTTTGGCGACGGCGGGTTCTATGGTTTCCTCTACACTATCCAGCTCCCATCCCATACCAGCGGCCACCAGAGCCAGGGATTCCAAGAGTCCGACGTGTCCAAACACTCCCTCCGCCACCTTCTGCTGGAACTGCTCCACAGTCAGCCCCGCGCCTACTTTCTTCTGGAGCGCTTCCCTGCGGGTGGACACATCCACGACCCGCACCACCTTTATTCGATCTACCTGCTGACATACTCCGGAAACCACAAGCGGCAAGGCATCCATAACGAATCCCGGGTTGACACCTGTGCCAAGAACCGTGACGCCGTTGCTTTTCGCCAGCGCATCCAGTTCGTCGGCAAGCTTCGGGTTGCGCAGGTGCGGGTAAAGGAGTTCCTCGGAAGAGGAAACTATGTTGATACCCATCGAGACGATTCCCGCCAACTGAGGATATATATCCTTCAGATAAGAGCCTGCTGTGTGCAGAACGAGATCGACTTCTTCACCCTCTGACAGCACCTCCTCCAGGGTCTTCCGTACAACGATCCCTGATTTACCTGGTATTCCCATCAACTCGTAGAGATCCCGTCCCGCCTTATCTTCACTGACGTCCACAGCGCCTACAAGCTTGAGGTTACTTTTCTCAAGGACGAGTTTACCTGTTCCGATACCAATAGCACCCAGACCGTATAGAACGACTCTGAGGCATTGAGACGCCTCTGATTGACATTGTATCTTGCTCAATGGCTCCTCCATTTCTTCACTATGGAAAGCATGACTCATCACACTTACTTATAGTACTTATAGTATTTCATTTTCTCGCGCCGTTTGCGCCGTTCCTCATTAGCTTCCTTGAGCGCCCGTACCCAGTCCCTTATTGTAATGGTTACGATCAGGAGCATTAGCGCGCCAAGCGCGGCGTTAAAGATGTCCATCTTTCTCACCTTTAGTTTCTATAGAATTTTCACAAAGTAAACGAGGCTTTGGAGGCTTGACTTCAGTCAAGAATTTCGCTAAAGCAAAACCTCCGTCATGTTTGCTGTAGCTTTCCAGAACCTCAAGCTTTTCCTGAAAATTCTATAGTTTTCACTGGCAGTATAATACCAGATTAGCCGCAGGAATGTCAAAGAGAAAAAGATGAGTAGACTTTGTTTGCTACTTCACCGCGTCCATAGCCTGCACAGCTAATTTTTTCGCTTTTGCATAGTTCGCCTTGGACTTAGCATCCCATTCGGTTTCGTACTCGGCCCGAGTAGTTTTTTTCGAGAAGTTCTCATTGAAATCAGGATCGCTTGCCTTTTCTTCACTGATAGGAACGGCGCTGACGAGAGCGCGAGCTTCATTCAGTAGTTTCACCGCATCGCCGCCAACTTCCTTGCCGCTGGACTTCTGCTTCTCAATGGCAGCCTCAGTCTTATAGATAGCCCGCCACGCTCCTTTCAGAGCCTTTAATCTGAACGTCACCACCTGATCAAAAAGGGAGTTTATCAGCCCATAGCGTTTCTGAGATAGGTCGATGTCAAATCCTGATCCGGATACTTCCATTTTGAATGGGTCCGGGAACCCCTCCGGGGCCTTCGCGTAAAGCTCAGGAATGACTGGAAGACGACGGACTTTGGGGTCAAATAGCAGCAATTGCCCTTCCTCGCTCAAGAGGAAGTTTATGAATTCCCTTGCGTTTTCAGGATTGGGACCGTCCTTAATCAGACCGATGTTTGCCGGCACAATAGGAGTTACGGATGGGTAGACGAAATCTACCGGGAACCCGCTGGCTATAGCAGACAACCCGAAGAAATCGATCACCACTCCGATCCCGAATTCTCCGTTGATCACACCCTGGGGCACCCCAAAGCTCCTCTCGGTTATGGATGCCATATTGCCGCCCATATTCAGGACGATCTCCCATCCCTTTTTCCAACCATAAGTCTGTAATATACTTTCCACCGTCAGGTGTGTGGTGCCGCTGCGGGATGGGGCGCTCATGGACAAATGTCCGTGATAGGATGAATCTATGAGGTCTGTCCACTCCGAAGGGGCCTCAAGCTTATGGGCCTGCAAATACAGTTTATTCCACATTATTCCGTAGCCGCTCAGAGCAAATCCGAGGTAATTTCCGTCCACGTCATGGATCGGATACGGGCCTATCTTCTCTGGAATGCTTTGAGCTATCCGCTCTGGTAAGGTATATGGCGCTAAAAGTCCCTCTTCCTTCAGAACAGCGAAAGCGTCCACCGCACTGGCCCACATAATGTCCGAATCCGGCCTGGACGCGGTTTCTCGAATGTACGCTACAGCCGCCGAGGTCTTCTTTGGCTTCACTACGACGGTGATGTCCGGATACCTGGCCTCGAAGGCCCTTTTGCAGATCTCAAACAGATCCTTGGGAAAGGAAGTGACGATGACAACCTCACCAGCAGCTAACAAGCTCTCATTCATTATAACGAAACTCAACAAGATACTCATCAAAATGACCAGTTTCTTCATAAAGCATTTCTCCTGATATGCGCTCTAAGGAGCGGAAAGGTTTGCGGCAACTACATTAGCTATATTATAGCACAAAAACTGCTTCTGCTAAATATAAAACCAGTTGACAGCTTCGTATGGAATGTGCAATAATCCCACCAAATATAGAGCCGAAGAACATGGAGGATACAAATATGACAGTGAAAAGTTCTATGGTTATAGATCCAGGCATCAAAATCGCCGCGCAGATGTCTCCTGAAGCTTCTGAAAAAGATCTAGCCCTCGCGGGACAGATGGGAGTGGAGTATGTAGTTCTCTGGACGGGCGGTGAGCGTGCTAACTATGACTACTTCACCAGCCGGCGCGAGCTATTTGAGAACGCTGGACTCAAGATATACGGTTTTGGCAACTCAGATGTGCATAACCAGGACGCCATCGTTCTAAATCTACCTACAGACCTCAGCATAAATAACTAATAAAATCCTGCCGCTTTGGTGAATGCCCTTATAGCTTCAGTTTTGCGCCTTAGTCGTTCCATCATATCACAATT
>SDBU01007683.1_pt1 | contig 12377 bp, 7 predicted proteins | sample 2277071 | NCBI WGS metagenome assembly SDBU01 (sample SAMN10397929, study PRJNA504765) | marine sediment metagenome | isolation source: marine sediment core GS08_GC12, 126 cmbsf | place: Arctic Ocean: Gakkel Ridge, Loki's castle | collected 2008
GCAATCGTGGAACTTAAAGAAAACAAAACCGCAGGCGAAGTGCTCGGCTGCGACACCTTCGGTCCGTGCAGTCTCGAAGAGCATCATCCCGACCTGTACTGGTACGGCGTACACGCCGCCGAGATGCTCTTTACCGTCATGGGACCCGGCTGCAAGAGCGTACGGCGCGTTCAGACCGACGACTACGAGCATGTCGTGGGTGTATGGGAAGGCGGACGCATCGGCACATTTCGAGGTCTGAAGGCAGGCAAGAAAAGCTACGGCTTCACCGTCTACGGAACCAAGGGCGTAATCCAGGGCGGCAAATTCGGCGGCTATGATCCCCTCGTTGAGGACGTCATCAAATTCTTCAAGACCGGCAAAATCCCCGTACCGGCCGAAGAGACGATTGAAATCTTTGCGTTTATGTCTGCGGCCGATGTGTCCAAAGCAAGAGGTGGGGCTGCCGTTTCTCTAACAGAGCTCATCGAAAAGGCCAAAAAGTACAACGAGCTTCGTCGCAAGTAGGGTGCGATATTTCGCACCACTTTAATTAAAAGATAAATCGGATTGCTCAGGAGAAATACAATGACACACAGTTCCAGGAACAAGGACAGGTTTTTCGCAACTCCGTTCAAAGGAATGTTTTTTTTGCTGATTGGCTTATTATTATGCTCTTGGTCTCAGGCCGTACCTGAAAAACTTACCATCAGCAACGCTGCGATTTCAGTTACGCTCGATATTAACGAAGCGTCCCTTTCTGTAACCGACAAGCGCACAGGGAAGACCTGGCAACAGAAGGCGCTGACCAAGGCAGAAGTCGTCCAAAGCCGAAAGGTAGCAGACGGTATCGAGATGACGTGGCATCACCCCGGACTGAACATGGATATCCAAACGAAACTTCGGCTGGACTCAGATAATCCGGAGTTTACCCTGTCGATTTCAGCAGAAGGAGACCTGAAATGGTCGCTGGGTTTTCCAAATCCGTTTTTGACTGAACCCGGTACATACCTGGTAGTCCCGATGAATGAAGGCATATCTTACCCGGTTGACGATGAGTCGATCAAAACAAGGTGGCTATCAGCTTACGGCGGACACGGTATATGTATGGCCTTCTGGGGTGTGACAGACGGCAGGCAAGGATATATGGCCATTATCGAGACACCTGATGATGCAGCCATTCACATACAGCGTATCGATAAGCGATTATGCATCACGCCGCAGTGGCAGTCGCAAAAAGGACGCTTCGGATATACCAGGAAACTGCGCTATGTATTCTTCGATAAAGGCGGACACGTTGCTATTTGCAAACGATATCGCTCTTATGCCCGAAAGGCAGGCTTACTCAAGACATTACGGCAGAAGCGAAAAGAAAATCCGGACGTGGATTTGCTTATCGGGGCGGTAAACGTTTGGTGCTGGGAGAAGAATGCTCTTGCCATCGTTCGTGAGATGAAATCTCTCGGCATCGAGCGAATCCTGTGGAGCCATCGTGAACAGCCGGATGTTATCAAATCAATGAACGAGATGGGCGGCATTCTCACGAGCCGTTACGATATTTACCAGGACCTGATGGATCCGCAGGTCGTTGAACAACAGCTTCGCCGGGTGCACCCCGACTGGACCCAGGCCGGCTGGCCGAAGGACATTATGCTCGATAAGAACGGCAACTTCCGCAAGGGCTGGCGGGTAAAGGGAAGGGACGGCCAAATGTATCCGTGCGGTGTGTTGTGCGATAGGCAGGCGCCAAAGTACGCCCGGCAGCGTGTCCCTGCCGAGCTGAAGAGGCATCCTTATCGCTGTCGTTTCATCGACACAACGACGGCCTCGCCGTGGCGTGAATGCTATCATCCCGACCATCCGATGACCCGTGGTGACAGCCGGCACTGGAAGATGGAGCTGCTGCGAGTTATTTGCGAAGATATGAAATTAGTAACCGGCAGCGAGACAGGGCATGATGCGGCTGTGCCGTATGTTCACTACTTCGAGGGTATGTTAAGTCTCGGCCCCTATCGAGTTCCCGAAGCAGGGCGAAATATGAGGAAAATCTGGGACGAAGTCCCCGAGCGGGTGGCCAAGTTTCAGGTGGGACATAAATACCGGCTGCCGCTCTGGGAGCTTGTCTATCACGACTGCGTCGTGGCGCAGTGGTACTGGGGCGACTACAATAATAAACTGCCTGCGTTATGGGACAAGCGGGACCTTTTCAATATCCTCTACGGCACGCCGCCGATGTTCATGTTCACCCGCCAGGTATTCAACCAAAACAAAGACCGCTTTGCTCAGAGCTATAAGAATGTATGTCCCGTCGCTCGCGCGGTCGGCTACGCTGAGATGACCAACCATAGTTTTCTCACGGATGACAGAAACGTTCAGCAAACGAGCTTTGCCAACGGTACCACCATAACGGTCAACTTCGGCAGCAAACCCTATCTCTTACCCGACGGCAAGACAGTCAAGCCTATGAGCTACCATGTTTCTGGGATGTAAAAAGGACCCCGATAAAACGTAGTATGGAAACCCGGATGCTATTGGCAAATTTCACATAGAACTCAGTCAGTTGCCGTAGTTAAGGTCGCCCCCTTTGATGCGTCGAAGCTGTTTGAACCGTCGCGGCCGTTCGAAATCAGGCACCTGAGCGAGGGTCTTCTCATAGATGGTTTTGAGGTGTTTGACAACTTCAGGGAACTTCTTGCTTACATCATGCTGCTCAGCGGGGTCGGCTTCGAGGTCGAACAGCATTATATTCTTTGGCCCATCACCACCGATTACGCCCGGATAAGCGCTGGGCCGCGCCTGTTCGTAGGGAGCGATAATAGTTACGCCATCCGGCCCTCGTGGGTCCACCCAGTCTTCGCTTCGCTTCGGCAAACCACCCGGTGAGCGGACGTGAAGTTTCCATTTGCCGCTGCGAACGGTCATAAGGTTCGGCCCTTGCATCCCGAAAAGTGCATCGTGGGGACTCTCGGCTCCGGCCAGAGTTAGTAATGGCCAGATGTCTTTGCCGTCAATAACGCGGTCTCTCGGCACATCGACGCCCGCCGCTTTGAGGATAGTGGGAAAGACGTCGATAGAACCAGCCGGTGAATTGTTGACAAGTCCGGCGGGAATCTTCCCAGGCCAACGGGCAATCAAAGGCACACGAAGACCACCATCCCATGTCTTACCCTTCATACCGCGAAGCCCGCCCGTGCTGCCGCCGAACCACGGACCGTTGTCCGAGGTAAACAGCACAAACGTGTTGTCATCAAGTCCTAATTGTTTGAGCTTTTCAAGGATTTGCCCAACCGACCAGTCCAGCTCACGAATGACATCGGCGTAGAGGTCAGCGGGCGTATCCGGTGTATAGAAATCCTCCGAAGCTGCCAGCGGTTTATGCGGCATGGCGTGTGGCAGGTAGAGGAAAAATGGACGATTGCGCTTGAAGCTGCGCTCGATGAAATCAAGAGCACGCTGCGTATATCGCTTGGTCAGCGTTGCCTGTACGACAGGATACTCAACGACTTTTTCATTTTCGACGAGCTGCACCGGACGCATATCGTTCGAGTACAGGATTCCGTAGTACTCATCGAAGCCCTGTCGGCGGGGCAGGTATCGGAGCGTATGGCCTAAGTGCCACTTGCCGATACAGATACTGGCATAGCCGGCCTCCTTGAGTGCTTCGGCAATAGTAATCTCAGAGTCGCGCAGCCCGACATCGTTAATGCCGGCATCAGGTGAAGGATTAAACACAACACCGTTTCGGAAGGGATACCGGCCGGTTAGAATCGTCGCCCGCGACGGGGCACAATAAGGCGTGGGTACATAGAAGCTGGTCAGCTTGGCGCCCTCGGCGGCCATACGTTCGAGATTAGGCGTCTCGAAGGGAGATTTTTTCAAACCGAAACCGCTGATATCTCCATAGCCCAAGTCGTCAGCGAAAATAAGGATAAAGTTCGGCTTCTTACCTGTACGGCCCCAACCTGCGGAACCGGGTAGGGCCCCCGCTTTGCGGGAATCCAGCATCATCGCTGCCATACCACCCATCAATCCTAAGAAATCACGACGGCTTAAATTTTTGTCCATGAGCAAACTTCCTCTTAACCTTTCCCTAAAATAAATCTGAACTGCCACCTCCAAACAGAACTCCCTAAGCTGGACAATTTAGTTTATCTTTAGTATTATATAGAACCAGCTCGAACAATACAATTTTTTATTGCTCGTGCTGCCATTCGTAAATCAGAGGACAGATTCTGATTTCCTCATCGAGAGATAGAGCGGCAACGGTCCTGAGCAAGATGCTCAATAAATATTTTAGAATAATCCTTTTTTCTTGCTTGGCAGCCATAAAACAGTTATAATTATTCGGACAAGCGAATTTAGCGTACAATGTTTTTTACTGCAAGCACGTCGAGTAACCACTTGAGATTCGCTGGACTTGCATGATGCTTTATTTAGAAGCGCAAAACGGCTTTAAGGCTTTTTTGTAGTTCATGCAATCGAAAAATTGAGCTTCTTCCGATACGCCGGCATTTTGCAGTTCAGGCTGGACGGAATGTGGGAGCAATAACAGTAAGTACAATTGAGAGAGATAATATGATGAAAGTAAAGAACGCAAAAAAGCAAGGTAACAAAATGGCCGGCAATTTGGGCTTAGCCAGACGATTTCTTCTAATCTTAATTTCTGTGCTCGTAGTTGTTGCTATAGGTGCTTTTGGATTTTTGCGCCAAATAGTGGGCGGCTCTGATGATTCGAATCCGGGTACGGGGCTGTTTACAGTAGAGCACGGTGATTTGATTATCAGCGTGACTGAAAGCGGTGACATCAAGGCGGTTGAATCAGTAGATATCAAGTCCAAGGTGGAAGGTCGGAATACTATAGTCAACATTGTGCCTGAAGGTACCATGATAACCCCGGAAGATGTAAATGACGGCAAGGTGCTGGTAGAGCTGGATTCTTCGAAGTTGAACGAACAAGTGGCACAAAAGGAAATTGATTTTACCACCGCCGAGGCAAGTTTTGCCGATGCAAATGAGTCGTATCTTATTCAGGTAAAACAAAATGAAAGTGACGTTACCGCAGCCGAGCTGAAGGTGAAATTTGCCCTGATGGACTTTCAGAAGCATCTGGGAGGAGGCATTGCACAGGAAGTGATTGAGAAGATGGTTAGCGACCCGAATTCAAATCCTGATATGACATTACTGGTTAACGACCCCAACAGCTTAGGCGGCGCGGCTTCGCAGCGATTGGATACATTACAAGATGTTATTCTTCTTGCCCGGGCAAATTTAGAAAAAGCAACTGACGTGTTAGAAGGAACCAAAAAGCTTTTCGATGCAAATTACGCATCAGAGCTTGAGCTCAAAGGTGCTGAGCTGGATGTATCCAGGTATGAGGTTCAAGAGAGAGCGGCCGTGAAAGATCTAAAATTGTATCATCTTTATGATCTTCTCAAAGAAACGGAGACGTTCCTGAGCAACTATAATGAGTCCAAGCTGGAATTAGTGCGAACTCAAGCACGTGCCCGTGCACAGCTGGCCCAGGCCAGGGCGAAGCTTGTCAGCGCGAAAGCCAGATACGAAATGCAGAAGAAACGATTGGAAAAACTGCACGACCAGATTGTGGCCTGCATAATTAAGGCGCCTGCAGTGGGCCAGGTAGTTTACTGGTCGAGCACGCAACAGTGGAGCAGGGTAAAAATTGAGCAGGGAGCGGATGTACCCGAAGGCTATAAGATTATTACGATACCTGATGCGTCCAAAATGAAGGTCGAGATCAAGATTCACGAAAACTGGATTGATAAAATTCAGCTGGGTCAAGAGGCCAAGATAACCGTTGCGGCATTTCCGGATAAGACCTTTACCGGCAAGGTGCTGAAAAAAGCACCGTTAGCTGAACCTCAGCGCTGGCTGAATCCGGACCTTAAAGTTTACCCGACGGATATTAGCATTGACGGAACGCACGACTTTCTCAAGACCGGTATGACGGGAAAGGTTGAAGTGACCATTGATGAACTGCATGACGTTCTCTATGTGCCGATACAGTCGGTTATCACGGTGGGAGAAAAAGAGATGTGCTATGTTATGGCAAGCAGCCATGCGGAGAAACGTGAGGTTGAAACAGGATTGTTTAACGATGATTTTGTTGAGATAAAAAGTGGTTTGACTGAGGGCGAGAAAGTGTTGCTTAATCCGCCACGATGGATTGAGCCAGAGCCAACGGAAGAACAGGCGGAAACTGAGCCGGAGCCAACGAAAGAACAGGCGGAAACTGAGCCGGAGCCAACGAAAGAACAGGCGGAAACTGAGCCGGAGCCGGAGAAATAACAAGTGGAAACGGCAACGTTGGTTGACAAGCCGGCCGGCAATCTTGATTAGGAAAGCGGCTTAGAGATTATGAACATTCTTGATGATTTACAACAAGTGAAGCAGAATGCTGATTATTGTAACACATGATGGTCATATTGCCTGAAGGGCTGAAAGTACCGTAAATCTTATTGACGGATGAGTTGAACGGTATGAGTATAAACACGAGCATTAATCACTATGCATTGGTTTGGTGTTAGAAGGACAGTTAAGTTAGGGCTTAAGAGCCTTTGGATGCATCGGCTGCGGTCTGTGCTGACGATGCTCGGTATAGTTTTTGGCGTCTGTTCGGTGATCGCTATGCTGGCGATAGGTGAAGGAGCCAGCCAGGAGGCACAGGCGATGATAGCGCGACTTGGCAGCACTAATTTGATTATTGAAACAATTGAGCCACCTAAGGAGCAAGCCGACACCGGCGGGGGAGAAGAAATGCTTATCTACGGCTTGACCTACAGGGATGCCGAATCAATTCGCAACACGATACACGATGTTGAGGTCGTTGTACCCATTCGCGAGATAGACCAGGAAGCACGATATTTTCGTCGCAAGGTGGCGATAAAAATCATAGGTTCTATTCCCTGGTACACTGAGATTACACCTGTTCACATGCTTCGTGGACGGTTCTTGAGCAGCATTGACCTGCATCAGCAGCGGAGTGTATGCGTGGTTGACGAGCAGCTCGTGAGAGGTCTGTTCGGATTTGAGGACCCAGTCGGCAAAGATGTACAGATACAGGGCAATTGTTACCGGGTTGTAGGGGTGGCCGGGGCAACGCCGCTTGGAGGTAATCAGGATGATTTTGGCAATGATATGCTGGCGGCAACGGGTTCCGACAGCGGGGCTACGGGTATCATATATATGCCTTTGTCAACCGCCAAATCCCGATTCACCGAGTTGACCGCCACCTTTAGCGGGGGCAACCAAACTGTAGAAAAAGTACAGCTACAAAAGATCACCGTGAAGGTTAAATCAACCGAGCAAGTGTTACCGATGCGGGATGTTCTGGATAATTTGTTAGGGCGTCTTCATGAAGATAAGAAGGACTACCGTATAGTTGTTCCACTGGAACTATTGCGTCAGGCTAAACAAACCCAGCGTATTTTCAGTATCGTACTCGGTTCAATCGCTGCAATTTCACTTCTGGTCGGCGGTATAGGAATTATGAACATTATGCTGGCCACTGTCAGCGAACGAACGCGTGAGATTGGCATCCGCCGTGCCCTCGGTGCCAAGAAACGCGATATTATCATTCAATTCCTTTCTGAAACTTTAATCTTAACATTATCCGGAGGTGTCCTGGGGATTGTTTTGGGTACTCTTATGCCATTGTTGGTAACCCATTTCGCTCATATGCCTACGGTCATTACGGGTAGTTCTCTGCTGTTAGCCTTTGGAATCAGCGGGTCGATAGGCATAATCTTTGGCTTGTATCCGGCCTATCGTGCGGCCAATATGGACCCAATTGAATCGTTGCGGCACGAATAGGCCTCTGTAGAGTGTTGAAACGGTCATCCACATCCTATAGTTAAAAAACCAACTGCCAATAGTATGGAATTTTGCTGGTCTGCTCAGTCCGAAGGACTCCGCCGTAAGGCGTCCCCAAGCGGACTTACGGAGAGCGCCGCGTGTGCATGCATTGCCCCATTGCCAACGCCAGGTGGATTTGGTATTATAATACCTCAAGGAGCAAATACGAAAATCACAGGTTCACATTATGAAAGGCAGGCAAGAGACCTTGTCTGAAATGAGCCAAAGAACCAAAAAGGCAAACGTGCTGACTCGTCGGCAGTTTTTGAAAAGCTCTGCGGCGGCGGCAACAGGTGCGGTACTGTTTGCACCGACAATCTTACCGATGAGAGTATTGGGTGCCAACGCACCGAGCAATCGCATCACGGTCGGAATGATTGGGATGGGTCGGCAGGCGGTCGGCTCAAATCTGAAGTTCTTCCTGAACTCGCCGGACACGCAGGTGGTGGCGGTGTGCGACGTGGATGCCTGGAGACTCGACAACGCCCAAAAGGATGTGGAGAAGCATTACGCCCAGGAGCGAGCTTCCGGCACGTTCAAAGGTTGTTCGATTTACAAGGACTTCCGCGAACTTCTGGCCCGGGCGGACATTGACGCTGTGATGATTTCTACGCCGGACCATTGGCACGTGCCGATGGCTATCGCCGCAGCCAGGGCCGGAAAGGACATCTGCTGCGAAAAACCACTGACCCTGAGTATCACTGAAGGCCGGGCCCTCAGCGACATAGTACAGAGGTACAACCGTGTGTTCCGCACCGACAGTGAGTTCCGTTCGCACGCGTGTTTCCAGCGGGCATGTGAGCTGGTGCTCAACGGGCGAATCGGCAGGGTGCACACAATCCGCACGGGAGTGCCTGCTGGTGACGAGGCCTGCGGGCCGCAACAAATAATGCCGGTGCCGGAGGAGCTGGACTACGAGCTATGGCAGGGACCGGCCCCGTCGTCACCATACACCGAGACACGCGTGCATCCGCGACACAGCTATGGGCGCCCCGGCTGGATGCGCGTCCTGGACTACTGCGAAGGAATGGTTACTAACTGGGGGGCGCACCTGAACGACATTGCCCAGTGGGGCAACGGTACTGAACGCACCGGACCGGTGGAGGTCGAAGGTAGTGGCCGGTTTCCTTCCGACGGCTTGTGGAACGTGCTGCTGAGCTTTGAAATCAAGTACAGGTACGCTAATGGTGTCCGCCTGTTCTATAATATAAGTCGGCCTTACGTGCGGTTCGAAGGTACAGACGGATGGGTCGATGCCGATTATAACAGCCGCTCTCTAAAAGCTCATCCAGAGTCAATTCTGAAATCGCCGATTGGCCCGGACGAAATCCATCTGCCTCTAAAAAGTGAAAAGAGGGACTTCATCGATGCCGTAAAAACGCGCGGGCGAACGCTGGCGGACGCCGAGGTCGGCCACCGAACCACCTCTCTGTGCCAATTAGGACACATTGCCATCCAGGTTGGGCGAAAATTAAAATGGGACCCGGACGCTGAAAAGTTCATCAATGACGAGACTGCCAATCGTCTCCTCAGCCGGCCGATGCGCAGCCCCTGGCGTCTATAGAATCAATTATGAAAAAACTTGTTATAGGATTAAATACATGAAAAACGGAAAAACTAAAAAGACAAGCATAATAACCCGTCGGCAGTTTTTGAAAAAATCAGCGGTTGCCGCGACAGGTACGTTTCTATTAGGGCCGACAATCGTGCCGTCTTCAGTGTTTGGTACCGAAGCTCCGAGTAATCGCATAACATTTGGCTGTATCGGCGTCGGGCGTATGGGACTCAGCGATTTGAGAGAAATTATGGGATTCAAACAAGCCCATATCATCGCTGTATGCGACGTCGATTCCAAAAGGATAAAATATGCCCGGCAGCTTGTAGAAAAACATTACAGCACTCAGGGGGGAAATGGCAACTACAAAGGCTGTGCGACGTACAAGGATTTTAGGGACCTGGTAGCACAAGATGATATTGATGCGGTTTCAATTGCTACTCCCGACCAATGGCATGCGCTGCCCGCGATTGCCGCTGCCAAGGCCGGTAAGGATATTTTTCTGCAAAAGCCGCTGACTCTGACTATCAAAGAGGGACGCGTGCTAAGCGATACGGTTCGCCGTTATGGCCGTATCTTTCAGGTCGGAAGTCAGCAGCGCTCCGACTTGAGATTTCGCTCTGCTTGCGAGCTGGTTCGCAACGGTCGCATCGGTAAACTGCACACTATCAAGGTCGGTTTCAGCACCGACCCACCCACGACTCCTCAACCACCAATGCCGGTCCCTGATTGGTTCGATTATGATATGTGGTTAGGCCCTGCACCCTGGGTCGCTTATACCGAACAGCGCGTCCATCCGCAAGCCGGCTACGGCCGACCGGGCTGGCTGCGAATCCAGGACTATGGCGCCGGTATGATTACAGGCTGGGGCAGCCACCACAACGACATTGCCCAGTGGGGAATGGGGACCGAATACACCGGCCCTGTTGAGGTCGAAGGCCAGGCCGAATATCCAAAGGATGGTCTCTGGAACGTGCACGGTGACTTCCGCATCGAGTACACATACGCCAACGGCGTAAAGGTCATCTGCGCCGATACCAAAAAGAACAAACAAGGGATTCTTTTCGAAGGAACTAAAGGTTGGGTGTACGTCAAGCGAGGACTAATCGATGCCGAACCTAAGTCATTATTGACCTCAACCATCGGTCCGAACGAAACCCATCTCTACAAAAGCAATAGCCACAAAGCAAATTTCCTTGATTGTATCAAATCGCGCACCGAAACTGCGGCCCCCGTCGAAGTCGGCCACCGCTCGTGCAGCGTTTGTCTATTAGGTGACATTGCTATGCGGCTTGGAAGAAAATTAAAATGGGACCCCGAACAGGAACGATTCACCAACGATGATGGGGCTAATCGGATGCTCTCCAGGCCGATGCGCAGCCCATGGCGTCTGTGAAATTGATTACTGAATGAATGATTATTGAAAAACAGGAGACTTGTATGAATCGCTGGACCGGAGTTGCCGGAGTTTTACTGATAGTTATTGGCGCCTGTTCCTTGGCTCCGGCAGAATTCGATAACGCACAAACAGGCCCACAAAACGTAACGGCAAAGCTCGAAAGGAATCACATCGCAGTTACAGTCGGTGGGAAACTGTTCACCTGCTACAAGTTCGAGGCATCTCAGAAGTATCCGTATTTCTGGCCGGTAAATGGGCCGGCATCGGGCAGGTCCGTTACCACCGAAACATCACAGCCGTATCCACATCATCATTCGCTGTTCTTCGGCTGCGACCGTGTCAATGGCGGCAACTACTGGCAGGAAGGCAACGAACGCGGCCAGATCGTCTCGCAGGGTCCGAAGCTCATCGAGGCATCAGGCAATCGAGTTGTTTTTACTGACACATGCTTATGGCAGTCCGCCGCGGGCGGAGACAAAAAACCGGTCATCCGTGACCTGCGGCGAGTTACTATCACCGCGCCGAACAAAAACCTGCGATTCATTGACTTCGAGATAAGCCTCAAACCGCTGGTGGATGTCCGCATTCTCAAGACGAACCACGCTTTGTTTTCGGCCCGCGTTGTACCGGAGCTGAGTGTCAACTCCGGCGGCACCCTTATCAATGCCGAGGGCAAGACCGGCGAGAAAGACACATTCGGCATTGCCTCGCCCTGGTGTGATTACTCCGGCGCACGCAATAGTGTTACTGAAGGCATTGCAATTTTACAGCATCCGGACAATCGCTGGTTCCCGAGCAAATGGTTTACTCGCGATTACGGCTTCTTTTCGCCCACACCAATGTTCTGGCTCAAAGACGACCGCCTTGACCTGCCTAAGGGTCGGACGCTTACTTTGCGCTATCGTGTCGTCGTCCACACCGGCGATGTGAAAACGGCTGGAATACAGAAGATATTCAGGCGCTACAAACAGTCTTCCAGACGCTACCAGGGGCGAAAATTACACCTGGAGTTTCTGCGACGGAGCATTCTGTCAAGACTGCACCGATAGATTGTTGTTTTATTATCACCCGGGATTCGATATTCCTTTATCATTTTAAAAAGGGGCCTATACCGAATCAATCAGTATAGACCCCGAATTAACGCAAATCTGCTATATCAACCGCGCAATCTTAATTGCCCGCCAAATCTTGACTTAAGGTGCCGGTGGATATAAACGAATATCGTCAAAGTACATCGTACCCGAACCGCCAGCCAATGGATTGTTCTTGTTACCAAGACCAAGGGAAATCAAATTGACATTAGTCAGGTTCACGCCCTGGTCTGCAAACCCCTGCAGGTCGATATTCCATTGGGTCCAGGTAGTTACCTGCGCTGCATTAGGATTATCATTAGTAACGATCGCATTGCCGTTGATAGCAACATATAAAGTCTCAGCAGCGTTATCCGAATTGCCTCTGAACCAAATCGTCAGTGTGTTTACACCTTTCTCGGTCCAGTCACGCGGATAAGTCAACGTCAAAGTTGCCTCAGAGTACCCAACACTGTTGTCGTAGTAAAGCGGCATCGACTGG
>SDBU01007684.1_pt1 | contig 12377 bp, 30 predicted proteins | sample 2277071 | NCBI WGS metagenome assembly SDBU01 (sample SAMN10397929, study PRJNA504765) | marine sediment metagenome | isolation source: marine sediment core GS08_GC12, 126 cmbsf | place: Arctic Ocean: Gakkel Ridge, Loki's castle | collected 2008
AAGTTTTTTGGAATGACTTATGAGCAAGGGATTGAAGAGGCGTTACGTTGGGTATTGGAGGAAATGCCAAATGAGGAGTTTGAATATTCCTCCTAACAACTACAGCGAGTCGACCAGAGAAACATGACCAAACCTAAACACTGCCCCCGATGCCAACAAACCACGACCTACGAGCGCATCGAGACCTATCTCGATAGAGAGATATGGATGTGCCTGGAGTGTAGGAGTCTGACGATTGTGTGGTTGAACCGGCGGACGGATAGGAAACAGAGGTGACTTAGAACGCCTAACACGAGGCCTGCCCGCAAACATTTAAAAGGAGGTAATTATGAAATTCACAATTCAATGTGAGATGAAAGCTCGATGGGTTCCCCACTTTTTAGCAATGCTAAAGTACATGCAGCAGTTGGGAAGTATGGGTGGGAGTCGCAGAGTTGCTTTATATGCTGATGGCGATGGAGATTTCCGACCTAAATTTAAGTGGAGTTCTGCACTTAGAAGTGATGGAAAGCCTGTGGATGACCGGCATGGTGATCGCTTGTATGATGCTGGCTAACAAGCCAATCCGACCGGAGAAAAATGCCTAAACCCTACTATCAAGAGACAGCAAATGCCAAGCATTGAATGGGAAACACCGCAGGATTTTTTTGAGGCTTTAGATAAGGAATTTCATTTTAAACTTGATGCCTGTGCTATTTCTCAAAATGCTAAAGTTTCAAATTATTACAGTCCAAGCCAGAATGCTCTTTATCGAAAATGGGCAGGCCCTTGTTGGATGAATCCACCATATAGCAAAGACATTGGGCGTTGGGTAGCAAAGGCATATGAATCAGCCCAGGAAGGTATAACCGTTGTTTCTCTTTTGCAAGGTAGATCCAGTGACACTAAATGGTGGCACGCCTATATCCTAAAGGCAAGCGAAATGCGCTTTATAAAAGATCGGCTACATTTCGGACTAAATGGCAAATTTACTAGAGCTAATATATCCAGCATTGTAGTTGTTTTCGGACCTTATTGTAAAGGCCCACCGATAGTTTCAGCTATAGATACAAAAGGAATGCCCCTTGACGAACTCAGACAGGAGAATATATATTGAAACTCAACCTAACCGAATCCCAATTAGCTGTCCTCTACCCCACCCGCTACTGCCCTGCCTGTGAACATACCAAGCCCCGGAAGGATTATAATAACAAAAAGGCCACAAAAGACGGCCTCCAGGTATATTGCCGGTTGTGCCAGAGTAAGGATAAAGTCCAGGAGCGGAAGAGTGCCGAGGCGGAGAAAGATGTAGACCGGAAATGCCTATCGTGTCTAAAGATGTTCTCTTCACCCGACCCGGTAGCAACGAACCGGATTTGTAATACATGCACGGCCAGGAATAGGGCCAGGAATACTTACTCTGGGGCTGAGGTCAACCAACAAACAGTGGAGGTAGAATGATGGCCAGAAAAAGCTATGACCAACGCCTGAAGGAAAGATGGTTGCGGAAGCAAAAGAAAGAGAATTATGACCGATTTCCTGGACTTGAGCTTTCTTACATGAGGGATAGAAATCATCATTTAGCTTTGATTCTGCCCCTTCTACTTAGAAAGAGGAATAGGTGATGAAACAAAAACCTCCATCGACCGAGAGAAGGGTTCTCACCTGGGCACGGGATAGGCAAGGTATTGAGGACTGGATGATAGACAGTTACAATAGACCAGCAAGTGGCGGTGATGGTTTCTGGTTCGAGGCCCATGTCTGGGAAATCAAGGTTCTCTGGTGGCAAGAGTTACCGCCGAGGCGTGATTGTAAGGAGGAGTAATGGTAAGTGAACGTATGAACGAACAGGACTTGCAAGTATTGCTGGCACGTAGCCGAGGAGACATTATCGATGGAAATCCGTATGGCAATGATGAGGCAGATCCGGGGCCTGAATCCAAGCTACAATCAAAAATTAAAACCCACTGTAAAGAACGAGGTTGGCCTGTGTTGGCTTTTCCTCAGACAAAGCAGGTAATGACCTACCTCCCCCAAGGGTGGCCTGATATAACCATCATTCTGCCCTTTGGGACGGTATTATTTCTTGAACTCAAAGCGGAAAGGGGTCGATTAAGCCCTGAGCAGAACATAATGCGGAGTATGTTTCATTATCTTGGCCATACGATTCATGAGGTACGGTCTTGGAAAAGGTACACTCAAATTACTGAAGGCCTGCTGAGGAGGAAATGATGTGCAGACAAAATCAGAATATCTGGCGTCAAGTATTCGCTTTCTGGAAACCATTTTGGCATCCTGTTCATTTTTTGAAATTTGGCCTATGGCGTGGTAGTTATTTCTGGCAAGATTCTTTCTGGCAATATTGGAATAAACTGATTGGATGTAAGATCCACGGGCATAGACATATCACATATTTTAAGGAAGGTGATGGCTGTTCTCGTAACGAGGCCCATTGGTATTGCTATAATTGTCAGAGATGTATCGATTATAAGGAGACAGATTAAGAAGAGGAGGAACTAATGCGTAATAGAAAATTCAGAGCCTGGGATAAAGACGCGGAAAGAATGATCTATTCAGACCAGCAGTATGACCTGTATTATTTTGAATTTGATGGCGGCAAACTAAAAGCGTTCACAATCCACGAAAGCCCAGGGACTATAGATGAGCCGCCACAATCATATTCAACAGAATTAGATAATCTTATGGACTACATTGGCCTCAAAGATAAGAATGGTAAACCAGTATATGAGGGGGACGCCCTAAAAGCCTCCCATCCTAACATTGGCCTCTGTAAAGGCACAGTAGAATATGATGAAGAATTAGCTGCTTATGGTTTAAACCGAGGCCCTCAAGGGTGTGATGAATATTTGGCATGGAATTATTTATTTGAATTTGATGAATTGGAGATCATCGGCAATCTCTGGGAAAATAAGGAGTTAATTGATGAAAATCAATAAACAAAAACCAATAGAATTTACCAATAATTGTGGTTGTAGTATAGATATTTCAGCTTTAACAAAAGCTGTATTGTGGTTTGCTAATGGACGACCAGTAGCTAGGTTTAAAACAATTTTTCTATATGGATGTTATCCTGCGGTTAGCATTTATGAGCAAAAAATTCATGTTCATAGACTCCTATTGATGTGGTTGTATGGCAGAGAATTGGATAGATATGAATATGCTCATCACCTAGACGGTGATAAATTAAATGCTAGAATAAGTAATTTAAGAGTTATGTCTGCCAGTGAACATCAACGAAAAGTCAACAAGGGACGAAAACAAACCCCAGAACATATAGCGAAAAGAATTAATGCTACTACTAAAACTCGATATGGGCATTCTCTCTATGAGAATCCAGACCTTTTAACGGAGTAAACCATGATTCAATTATGTGTTGTGAAAATCGCAGATCGACATTGGGAGATAACAACCACCGATGTAATCGATAAATACAAAGCAGAATGGACGGATAAAGAGAGTAAGATGATACCGGACGATAAGGCAGTCAAAAACTGGCTTGAGGATGTAAAATATGGGAGCGAAATCAGCACGAAAGTATCACCGTAATCAAGCAAAAAGCGTTGCAGACAGTATCGGTAGGATAATAAATAGGATTAAGCCTCGATATACCCCTCAATGGTTGCTATCTGAACTGCACAATTCATATCATATAGCACAGTGCATGCAAGGGGAACGGGAACGGGATATGCGTGATTATGGAGATGAAATATAGCCAATAAAGACAACTGGCTTGAGGATGTAAAAGGGGAAAGACAATGACCTATCTAATTATAGTGTTGCTCTGCGGTATAGGGATCGGGTGTTGTTTGTATTGGATAGTAGATAACTTATAAGGGGAGTGATGGGATGAAAATCTACATTGCGTCAAGTTGGAAGAATGAGGGTACAGCTATTGATTTGGCTGGATATTTAAGAGAGTTAGGCCATAAGGTTGATTGTTTTGCTGATATATCTACAGGCCGATATGTATTTCATTTTTCAGAAATAGACAGTCGAGATCAGCTCGATGCCATAAATTTCCTTTGTGATGCCCGGAGCCTTAAAGCCTTTCAAGAGGATAAGAAATGGCTGGATTGGTGTGAGTGCTGTGTCTTGCTTTTGCCTGCCGGAAAATCCTCACATTTGGAAGCGGGCTACATTAAAGGGCAGGAAAAGAAACTAATTATTTTTCAACCTGGCGGATTTCCAAAGGGTGAATTTGACGTGATGTATGGATTTGCAGACTTGATGACTTGTAAACTATCTCAGTTAAGAAGATTTCTGGGATGAGCTAAATGACCAACCCCCCGCTTTTATATGGAAGAATGCTATGGAGGTTAAGATGAAACCAGACCATAATGACCTGAGCCCAGAGGAGATAGTCAAACGTAAGGTTGAGTTGGCTCACCAGGTATTCTTTCTGGTAGTTAAACAGGCTTGCGAGGATTTAAAAAAGAAATTGGCGGAGATAGGGAAAGAGTTGCCTTCCTTGCGGTAAGTGTTTTTTATGGTTGACTATATCTGATATGAGAGGTAGGATGATTATATGCAAACTATGACTATCGTAAAAAGAAAGCTCAGGGATATTTGTAGCTTAAGGCTATGAACGGTTAGTCGCCGGTTTGCTATCCCTGGGCTTTTTTATTATGAGGATAAAATGCACATAAGCCAAGTAATTTATAATTCCCTTACCTTTATTAAAGAGGAGCTAGAGAAAACAATTTCAAATAAGGGTTATGACCAAGAATTAAGCAACAAATTAGATTTCATCCAACAATGGCTTGATGATTCTGAAATAACCATTGCAATACCTGAGCAAATTACAAGTGAGTGGTATAATAATATTTATCTTAAATCTGACCATTGGCATAAGAAAAGGTCGGAAGCATTAAAGTGTGCTAAAGGGTTATGTCAGCTTTGTAATAATGGTAAATTATTAAATGTCCATCATAGAACTTATGAAAATTTAGGCCATGAAGACATTAAAGATTTAACTGTTTTATGTAAGGCTTGCCATCAAACATTCCATACTATTATGGAAGCTCTTCTTATGAAAAAAGCAAATGACAATTCTTGATACTGCCCTCAAATATGAATCAATGGGATTTTCTGTAATCCCTGTTCAGGAAAGCAAGAAACCCTACATTGCCTGGGAGAAGCATCAAACAGAAAGAGCGAACCCAAAGCTTATCAAAGAATGGTGGAAGGAATATCCTGTTGCTAATGTGGCAATCGTTACTGGAAAGATAAGTAATATAGGTGTGGTTGATACTGATTCAGAAGAGGCAAGAGAGAAACTTGAGGAATTACTACCTGATTCAATATTAACACCAATGGCTAAAACTCCGCGCGGTGGCTTGCATTATTATTTTCAGCATCAAAATGGCTTGGGAAATTCAGCAGGTTTTATGGAAAAAACCGACTTTCGGGGTGAAGGTGGTTATATTATTGCGCCGCCGAGTAAGGGATATGTCTGGTTGCCGAATTTAAGCATTGAGCAAATAGAACGCGCAATGCTTCCTTTGTTTTTAAAAAATGCATTATCTTCCTCTTCTCTTTCTTTTAAAGACTCCACGCGCGCGCGTTACGTTACTGAGGGGGGGAAACCGTTACAACCGTTACAAAACGTTACAACCGTTACAAAAATACCTGTTGGAAAGAGAGATCATGTTCTTTTTCACCTTGCTAATTCTCTTGTAAAAGCTGCTATACCACGTGAAGAAATTGAGTATTTTCTTAGACTTATAGCCTTGTATGCTTGTGATGAACCCTATCCTTTAGATGAGGTTCCTATTAAAATTCAAAGTGCCTTTAAAAGGCTTGAAAAAAAGGAAAAACCTTATATAGATGAAATAAGAGAGCTTATAAGCGTTACAAGCGGTTACATAACCGTTACATATGTGTTTCAAAACGTTACAGGCGTTACAAGAGGAAATGTAAGGTTGTGTTTATGGCGAATGGAAAAAGAAGGAATCATAGAACAGACGGGCAGGAGAGCCGGTGAATATCGAAAAGTTGAGAAAGAATTTGAGGTGGTAGACTTCTCAAAAGTAACTGGGCAACCTGTTGATATTAAGCTACCTCTTGAAATTGAGCAATTTGTTGAGATAATGCCAAAAGACTTGATCGTTATTGCCGGTTCCCCTAATGCCGGTAAAACTGCTTTGATGTTAGAGATTGTTCGATTGAATATGAGACAAGAAAAAATATGGTATTTTTCAACTGAAATGGGAAGATATAATTGTAAAAAAAGAATTGCTAAACATGAATTTGAGGATGATTGGGATTTTAATTTTATAGATGATTTTTCGAACTATCTTGATGTAATCCAACCTAATAATTTTAATATTATCGACTATGTAGAAGTATCAGAGGGTGAGTTCTATAAGATTCCTTCTATTCTTGCCGGTATTCAGAAACGCCTCCAGAATGGTATTGCTATTGTTGCCCTTCAGAAAGATCCGGCCAAAAGTTATGGTGTGGGGGGAGAACAAACAAAGGCGAAACCGGCTTTATTTTTAACCATCGATCAAGATTATCCTGGGGCAATGTTAAAGATTGAGAAGGCCAAGAATTATAGAGATATAAACCCTTATGCCTATAAACATAAACTAAAAATTGTGCAAGGAATTAATATTATACCGGAAGGTTTATGGCAAAAATAAAAAAGGAGGCACTATGACAAAATCAAAAGTAATCAAAGTAACCGCCATGCAAAAAAAATGCTTAGAGTCATTGCTCCAAGAGCAAGAGGTAGCAGAGGTGGGTTTTAGAGAGGCTTCGCGATTGCTTCATCAGACCAAACACAACTTTTGGGATAAAGTAGTGGAATTTTGGCCTAATGCAGAACTGGTTAAACACCCCAGCACGGGAAAGTGGACAGTAACTATTGATGAGTAATAAAACATCCCTTAAAAGAAAGGAGGAATGATATGGTAACTGACGATGACAAAAGAATGATTTGTCATTTCATTCGAGAAAAAGGTGATATAACCAGATGGACTGATTGGGAGGAACGAAAGGCAGATATTGGGGTGGAATATCCTGAATTGATAGCTGCCCTTGATAATTTAATAATAGCAGAACGAACATTAAATGCAATTGTCCTGAAAATTAGTGATGAATTCTAAACATCCCCGCCAGAAAAAGGCTAACCTTAAACGATTGCCTTTACCCTTTCCACGAGGTGTTGTTTGGCGGGGATAAGGGAGGTAAAGGAATTTGGTTTTCCATCTATTAATACTATTAGGAGGCACTTTATTATGATTGTTGAAGGGTATTATAACGTCAGAATATTAGCAAAACCAATGCTATCAATCTCTGTTAAAGGTGTAAAGATGCTCTGTGAGAATGCACATTTTGATGCATTGACAGGTAATTGGATAATAGATAGTGAACGTCTCCTAACAAGTCAATCCAGCGGACAGCAAAAACATCAGCACATTCCCTACCATACTGGTTCTGGAGAAATTGTCTGTTCTAAATGTGGCGAAATTTGTGGCTGCCGCTGATTTAAGCGTTAGATTGCTTGAGGTTTAAATGGGAAAGATCATGGTATGTTCGGCCTGCGGGGGAACTATAGCCAGGGCAATTCCCGGCACAGTATTTGACACCATTGATTGCGGTTGGGAATGCCCGCACTGCAAAAAATATTGGTTATCGAGTGATGGATGGATAGAGATAGGGAATTTGGTTATTCCGTTTAGGGGAGAGCAATCTAACAAACCATTTTATTCAGAGGACAGGGATGACAATTCAAGAAAAATTTCGACGTCAAATGATGATTACAGGGTTAAAGGGGCCATCAAAATTTAAATTGACAGAATTAGATCAACAAGATACAATAATAGCCATGTGTCAAGATTGTGCTCTTGAATATGGTTCGATAGATTGCATGGGGTGCGATTATTATTATAACTTAGATTAATAGGGAAATGTGTGCTTCGGGTTGGCGTCCGAGTATAATGCTATCTGCCAGGGTAGCAATCACACTATCCTCTCATGTAGATCAATAAGGCCCGCCAGCATCAGGTTGATGTTTAATCTGCTCTACTGGGTATAGGATGGCCTACATTGAAGGAGGGGGGAGCTTAGAAATAGGCTCCCCACGTATATTTAGAAATGCTCAAGGTTTTTTATTTCTTCCATAAAAGAAATTTTACAACTTCCACCGCCCCAAGGAACGTATTGGTTAGCACAATTCCGAAGTGCTACTGTTAGAATAATTTTAGGTAAGGTATAATCATCTTTATAATCCTCAAGCTCTATAGCATCACAACCCATTAAACGTTTAGATTCATCCCGAAGATAACCTTCGACATCCTTAGCCATTTCGTTAATCTTGTCAATACATGCAAAATATTTTTGGTCTTTTGTCATCGCCTGTCCTCCTTTTCTTTCCAACCTACATTATCCTCAATAAGGGTTAATAAATGCATCATTTCATTAAATAGAACAAAACAAGATTCATCTCCCTTGCCTGCTCTTTGATCCAACCAACCTACATTATCCTCAAAAAAGCCTTTGATCCTAAGGAGTAAATCAATTCTAGTGCATTTCATTTTAGCCTCCATTAAATTTTTGTTATTGTTTCCTCTGGCCCTGGTAGCCAAGTCACTTTATTGGCATGGCGTGAACACATGGCTTGATATGTTATTGGCCCATCTGGCCACTTTTTGGTGTGTATATGAGTTACTGGGTTTTTGCAGAACTCATACCAATGGCCTTTTTTGACAGACAAAGAACAATGTTTTAAACATTCTTTCATTTCACGTTTTGGGACTTTCATCTTTTACCACCTCCTTATCAATTTGCTGCCAAAATGCCTAAGAAAATAAGTGGCCTTATCAAAATCAAATTTGTCATTTTCTGCAAAAGCGTCTGACATATCAGGCTTCCCGGTCTCTTTATAGATACGCTGATCGTTCTTGTCTTTGCCATTATACTCTGTATCAGGGGTTATATATAATAACCTACCATCAGATAATAGAGCAAAGACTGCCTTGTTTTCAATTCCTGGTGTTGGTCTGTGCCATAATGCTGTTATTTTCATCTTTCTCCCTCCTTCCCTGTTTAAATTAAATTAAGCACCAATCTTGCCAAATACCTTTCTGTCTTTGTTGGATAGTAATAATATGATTAGGATAATGGGTTGCCTTTAAATCATCGGCCCATTTACTTACAACGTTTAGGTCTTTTGATTCTGCTGTATATGCATGGCTACCACCGCCAGCATGAAATACTTTTACTCTAAACATTTCTCTTCCTCCTCCTTTAAAAGTTTATACCCATAAGCTCGACCTAACATATCTTGAATCTCAAGCAACAGTTTTAATTCCTTTTCAGTATATTTTGTAATATCTTCCTCGGCCACCTTGACCCCATCCTTAAACATCTCTAACATAGCTAATGGTTTGAATGTCATGGTTTACTCTCCTTTTAAAGGTTAGAATATTCTTGTTTGCTCTCCCTGAAGGAGAATATTAGCTTTCTTACTTGCATTACAGGATAGATGAGCTAATTGTACGTTACTATATATATGCCTACCACCTTTGATTAATGGAACAATATGGTCTAAGCTTGCACATATAGGATCAGGCCATTTAAGTTTTTTATTTACTTTCTTCTTACAATGTTGACAGATCCAACCATCTCGAAGATAGACTTGCTTTTCATCTATGGTTTCATAAGGGACTTTTCGTTCGCGAGCTCGCCGCTTATGATCGTTTGTTCTCATTTTATCAGGGTTTGCTTTTCGCCAAGCCTTACTTGTTGCATTCGCTTCCTTTCGATGAACTTCACAATAAACCTTGTGATATGCTTTTTGTTTTTCTTTATTAGCTAAACGCCAAGCTTTGTTTTTTGCTTTTATTTTCTCAAGATGGGCTTTCCGATAAGCCTTAGCGTAGGCGTTTGCTTCTTCGCGATGTGTTTCAGCATAAACCCTAAGTTTTATTAACAATTTTTCACGATTCTTTTTATAGTAAGCTTGCCGCTGTACTTTTATTGTTTCTTTATTAGCTTTTCGGTAAGCTTGTTTTTGTGCTTTTTGTTTTGCTGGATCTTTGTAGGCCATATTACTCCTTTTTTTCTCATACTATCATATTTAATTGTTAACCACAACAAGTATATTGTGACTGCTACGGTGATAGTGGCTGTGATGTATTGCATGGTTACCTCCATTTAAATGGTTTTTGTTTAGTCCCCGGCCTTGCCACACATATCATATTTTCCCCATGTAGGCCGATCTGAGACTAATACATGGTGATGGGTGTAGGTTGTGGGATCTATAACATTCCAGTAGTGTGGCTGATCTGGCCACCTGGTGCCACCAGATACCTGGCCCTCAATCCATGCTTGGCCAGTTTTGAGTAAGTGTCCTAATTTCCTTAATTGATGTTTTGTCATATGCTTCCCTCCGGTTAAATTTGTCCCCAATACTCTTTCAATATTTCTAATTCTTGTAATCGCTCAATCTCCCAGGCATTTAAGGGCCCTTTGTTTTTTAGCTCTTGATACTCACCTTTAAGGCTTGCATCTAAAAGGGATGAATAAGCTTTTGGGAATTGTGCTGTAAATGTCCGCCAAGCTGTACTATTGATTGTGTCTAATCTCATCTCTAATACCTCCAGTTAAATGGTTATCGGTTAGCATCTAAGCCATACCCTATCTCTAAGGTATAGCCTGCATACTAAGCTTTGTCTTTTAGTGCAGCCTTCATAAAGCGTGCTCCATCAAATCTGGGGTTTGTTTCCATAGCTACCCTGGCAATCATCCGAGCTATGCTTTTTTTGGTAGGGTTATTTTCAAGGTTCCTGATCCCCTCAGCCAGTGCGATAAAATGTTGTTTAGTCATATTCTGTCCTCCGATTAAATGGTTAAAGACTAACAGGTATATGTTCTATAGCAGCCCTTTGAGCAGAAATAGTGTCCAGTACCATTATACTCAAATAAACCACCATATCTATTTACAGAGCCACACCATTCACATTCCTCTGTACTCATATTTTCAAGGTCTTTTGCATTGTAAGCTGTTCTGATATGCTCTTCACGTGTGTAAGGATTACCTGATTCTATTGTTCTCATTTTCTCTCTCCGTTTGATGTTTGCGTCCATGACCATATTTAAAGCAAGTCTCATGCCAGCCATGCCAAACCAAGAATAAATCTGATTTCGTGTGTCAAGTCAGGGAGTTAAGCTATGAACAAATCATGTCACAAAGTCAGGGTATACAGTCGGCATGGATACTTTGTATCCAATTGAAAATAATGAAATCCGCAGAGTCAAGCTCAGTAAGGATTTAAAGTGGATACCTCTTAAAATAAAGGTATACTCAAAATGTAAAAATCATACAGCCTTATCTGTCTTGAGTTTGCCGCCTTGTGTGTCATTTATACCACGATATTTGTTAAAATAATTTAACAAGTTTACATAATTCCTTTCAATCCCTATTGATAAAAGGCAAGATTTATGTTAGGATAGTCAAATGGGAAACATTTAGGTTGACATTTTATGATTTATTGTTTTATGATTAAGACTAATCGGGTGCTGATGCCGTAAATGCCGGCATGGAATTGGTTAGAAAGTGACCAATGTCACCAGCGGCATTAGTACCCATATTTATAGGTTTATGCCTACCTATGCCCACCTATAGTAGCTATAGCAGTTACCCTATAGGAGTAGGTAATAGTAACGTTAGAAGGTAGCTACAGTATCGTAATATGGTTATTATCTTATAGTCGTCGACTATAAGAGATAGAGAGATTTATTAATATCAATAAATTCTCTTATCTTAAGAGAGAGTGTAAGTCACCTTATAAGATATAGCAAGAGGGGGAAATAATGTTAGAAGTAATAATTGTTGCAGGAGTAATAGGAGCAGTAGGGTTTATAACGTGGTATGTGATAGTGTGTCTTTAAGAAAGGAATAAAACCTTGTCTGAAGCATTACCTACCCCAATAACTGTCACCCCTGACCTGCCACGTAATATAAAGCCTAGGAAAATAGACATATCGAAGGCCATAGATCTAAGAGCTAGAGGGCTGTCTCATGCAGATATAGGAAAGCATTTCGATTGCAGCAAGCAGTCAGTACAAGAAGCATTACAGAGGTATATGGCACCTGAAGTCAATATCAGGGCTTTTGTTGATAATAGGGCAAATATATTGGCGAGTAAGCAGGAAATGTTGTTATCGTTCCTGTCAATGGATGAGATCAAAAAGATGTCACCCTATACAAAGGTTACTTGCTTCGCTATCCTATACGATAAAGAGCGCTTGGAGCGTGATAAATCCACAGCCAATATAGATACTCACCTGCTGGTAGAATCAATGGAAAAGATGGATAAGGGCATGATAGAGGACCGGGAGGCGTTGAAGAGGCTGAAGGGGAAATGGGA
>SDBU01007685.1_pt1 | contig 12377 bp, 7 predicted proteins | sample 2277071 | NCBI WGS metagenome assembly SDBU01 (sample SAMN10397929, study PRJNA504765) | marine sediment metagenome | isolation source: marine sediment core GS08_GC12, 126 cmbsf | place: Arctic Ocean: Gakkel Ridge, Loki's castle | collected 2008
TCATAACGCTTGCCAGACACGCAATTATTCCGTCACATTTACTCAGATTGTTCAGTCCGATAGCAAGAATAGCCTGTGCTCTGTTCCTTAGCAACTGCCTATCTAGCACCACTTTCTGGCGTAACGTGCAATGCCCCGGCTCGTATTCACATGTTTCCTCGAATCTTTCTATTTCTCATATAACTGGTAGACTGCGTATAAATGCTCCCAAATATTGACAGTAAGCATAGAAAGTGCCACAATAATGCCAGAAGACATCACGGAGGGCTGACTATGCGGAGAATTGCGGAATTTCAAAAACCTTTAATAGCATTGCTATTCATTCTTGTTCTCATTTCCTGTCTGGGAGCAAGTTGCACTAAGGAACCTCTACCGGATACTTCAATCCAAATACCCAGTAGAAGTGAAGTCTCAGAGCAATACAAGTGGGACCTCACCTCTTTCTACGAAAGCAGGGAAGCCTTCGAGAGCGATGTAGCACTGCTCAAAGAAAAGTACATACCTGAATTGGCAGCGTACAGGGGTAAATTGAATAATGCTGATAATCTCCTGTCTTTCTTCCGGCTGGATACCGAGGCATCTATCATTCTTGAGAATGTTCACGTCTATCCAAACCTTCTGGTAGACCTGGATCAAACAAGTGCGGAGGCGACGGAAATGGTAGAAATCGCTTCCAGCGTTCTAGGGGAGTGTATTAGTACGGTTTCATTTGCCGAACCGGAAATTCTTGCCTTAGATGAAGCCAACAGGCTGGCGGCGGCAGGGCGCTGAAGGTGCAGGTTCGGGGGGCACTAATTCAGGCTCGTCAAACTCAGTCGTTGACTTTGCGTGAGCATAAAATGGGATGGAGCAGCGCCGGATTTCCCCCATCGTACTGCGGCACAACATATAAGCTATGCTGTCCTGCGAATTTCCCGTGCGCGCTACCAGATGCCGGGCAACAGGCGATAGCGTGTTCGGCGGGCGTAATCGTCATAGCCCGGCAATTCGCGCCGTAGCATTCGGTCCTCGAAGACTGTTCGAACGACCAATACCAACGACATGACGCCCACCGGAAAGAACGTCCACCATGACCTGAGAACCAGTGGTATCCCGACAAGCATGAGCATGACGCCCACATACATGGGATGCCGAACAAAAGCGTAGGGACCGGTAGTAATCACCTGGTGGCCACGTTCGTTCTGAATCCGCACGGCCTTTTCAAGATAGGGGTTGACGACCATTGCCCAAAGCACGAAAGCGTCTCCCCCCACATGGAGTGCGCTGCCCGGATACATTGCCCACATTGCCAGGCGCGACCACTGGTAGCGCACGGCGTCCAGCCCGGCGACCACAGGTATGGCCAAGGTAATCGGAAGCAGCAGGGGCAATAGAATCCTGTCGAATTTCTCACTGCTTCGTTGCCGCCTCATGCGTGCCAGGAGAACGGCCCGGTTCAAGTGCAGGAGAATCGTGAAGTTGATGGCCAGTGTTACGGCCCAAATCCCCAGGTGCAACCAGGCGCGTGTCCACCACATAGTGCCCGCTGCCCAAAACAGAAGACCGCCCCATATGGTAAAGGAAAATAGGAATTGTATTAGGGCGCGCACTATCGTCAGCCCCAAAGCTTCACCTGTTTGCTTTGCATCGTGCCCTGCCATCTTTAGCACCTCTCTCGGCATCATCGAGCTGCACTTCCGGAAACAGGCTGCAATTTCGTGTACTTCCGGGGACAATATACAATCGTGGTAAAATTAGGCATTATCAGTGCGGTGCCGCGTGTACTTGTTGCCACTGTGGGCGCTGGTAGGCTGGCGGCAGGCACAGAAAGAGGCCGTTGAATGGTATCTGTCCCAAGTTTTGCGACGGTTAACTCGCGAGCAACCCTTTTCTGTGGGTCACGCCGAGCACCTTTCGACAGTAAGGGCAGCAATAGACGAGTCGCCTGCTCAGCACTGAGGATGTCAGTTGCCGCGCCATGAGCCTGTCCAGCTCCCTTTCGCAGTGCGGACAGACCGGCTGGAAATCATCCCTTTCTTCGACTGGTAGCTTCCCCATTTCCCTCACCTCTCCTGAATTACCCGAACCGTTTCCGTCGGAACTGCTTTGCTTGCCGCATTGCCGGTTCCCCTCAGGTTTCTAGCGGCTACCTGCCTCTGGCAATCCCGCAACAATGTAGCGGATGCGGAAAAGGGCGCGGGGCTTCTGGAGCGTTCTCTGCTCTTGAGGCCGGGTAGCCAGGTATTCCACATCGCCATTGGCATGGAAATAAGGGCGGTTGCGCAGGATTTCGCTGAACCACAGCCTGCTCTGCTGGTCGGGAAAAAACATGGGGGCGCTGGAATTGTGCCAGGTGCGTTCCAGGGGCGCCAATACCACCGTCCAGGAGTCTGTGTGCCAGACCTTGACCGCATATGCCAGCCGCTCACCGTCAGGGGAGAAGACAGGTCTTTCGATGCGACTGGCGCGCAGGATGGGTGCACGGTTCCTGAGCAGCATGGTGACACCGCCTCGGCCGATGAAGCGCGCCACACAGTAAACCTCTTTGCTATTCCGTGTGAAGAGAGGCACACCGGTGAAATCGTGGTAGGCCTGTCCGGTAACGCCGTCGATGACGGCAGTCCAGCCCTTGCTGGGCGGGTTCGAGGCATAACGGATGGTGCGCTCGCTCAAGGCATAATAGATGAAGCGCTCGCTATTGGGACTGAAGACCAGGCTATGAGGCCTGACGTCCCCGTATTCCGGGCCGGCCTTGCCGTCGAGCACCACCTGCCATTTGCCGTCTTTCCTGGCCGCATAGGCCAGCCGGGCGCTATCCGGACTGAAGACGGGATTTCCCCGGGCGATGTCCTCGTAGGCGGGTCCGGCTTGGTTGTCCACCACCACGTGGAAACTTTCCCCGGTGAGCGCTGCGTAGGCCACCCGGAGGCTATCGGGGCTGAAGGTGAGGCTATCCTCCTTGACCTCATCGTAGCCTGCTCCAGGCTTGCCGTCCACCACCACGTGCCACTTGTTCTCCTGAGCAGCCGTGTATGCCAATCGCTTGCCATCGGGGCTGAAGATCAGCGTCCCCCAGCCAATTCGCGCAAACCCAGGGCCTGCCTTGCCGTCCAGCACCACAAACCACCTGCCCTCCTGCGAAGCCGCATAAGCCAGGTGCCTGCCTTCGGAGCTGAAAAGGAGACTACCTTTCACGACCGCATCGTATTCTCCAACCGTTCGGCCATCCAGGACCACCACCCACCGGTCACCTCTGCGGGCAGCATAGGCAAGTCGCTTGCCGAGAGGCTCGAACACGATGTCCGTTCCCCTGATCTCGTCGTACGCCAGCCCCTGCTTGCCGTCCATAATCACAAGATATTGACTGCCGCTTTGCGCAGCATACGCCCAGCGCCTGCCATCCGGACTTAAGGTAAGACTGGCGGGAACGATGTGCTCATATGCCTGCCCTGCCTTGCCATCGATAACCACAACCTGCTTATCACCCCTGATGGTAGCATATGCCCAATGGCAGCCGTCCGCACCGAATGCGGTCAAGACGGTTCTTACGTCTGCGGGGATAGTGTCCACCTGCTCAAGCTGTACCCGAAAGAAGGTCGGCGAATCGTTCGCCCTGCCCAGCGTCGCTGCCGCGAGCATGAGCACGGGCCAGAGCAGTGCAGCCAGTAGGTGTCGCATCTTCAGGTCCTTTCCGTGAAAGTGGTGAACGTGCGCGAAACCGGGGTGTTCCTCAAAGCGCGTCTATTCTTTAACATCTCTCCATTCTCCCCTGCCCTCGGGGAGGAGAGCTACTTGTGCAGCGCCTTTTCCACCTCAGCGGCGAGAGAAAAGAGCTTGTCGGGCAGCTCCGTCCAGGGCGAGCCCTCGCACCATTCGAAACCTTTGTCGCTCTGTCCGATCTCCGCCCCCACGCAGGCGCTGCGAATCAGCCACAGCCTTTCATCGAGCACTGCCTGGGCGCGTTTTGCCAACTCCTCTCCCAGTTGCGCCCGCCTGGCCTCATCAAAGAGCGCCTTCTCGAGGAAGACCCGTGCTTGAGCTCCCTGCACGCCCGCGCGAATCATCTCAAAGCGGTCCGTGGTGATAGCGCCGTCGGGGCCCGGCGCCAGCAGCTCAGCGGTGCCGGTGCCGAGGTTCAGTTGGTTCCAGGTGGTTTCGGGATAGCGTGCGCTGATACTGCGCATGCCCTTTCGTGCCTTGATGACCGGCCAGAAGTCCACACCGGTGCGTCCCAGTCCGTTGAGGTTGGTCAAGAGCGCTCCCTCTGCAATGATGCGATGGACGGCCAGGTGCGAACGGATGTACATGGGGTGTCCGATGCCAGGTCCCACGAAACGGGGGAAGGCATCCATGATGAGGTCACGGTTCCAGCCCAGGAGCTTTTCCTCCTTGCGCCTCTCAGGCAGATAGGCACGCCAGGGCCAATAGACGACGGTGCAGTACCCCACAGCGGTGCCGACGCCGAGCCTGCCAAGCCCATCCCCGGCGCCGTGAGAGTTCTGCACCCAGCGCATGCCCGGGAGAATCTGGTTGAACAGGGTCAGCACTTCCTTGGTGGGCATAAAGTCGTCGCTCAAGCCCAAAAGGAGGTGCCTTCCCAGCCCGCGCTTCTCCAGACGCGCCTTGGCTTCCAAAAGAATGGGCTTCCAGAAATCGTAAGCCTCTGGGGCATCGGCCGGGGGCCCTTCCACCTCCTTGACCCGCCCGGAGACCGGATCTACCAAGGAAACCTTGGGGGGCAAGTTGGGATTGTGGCGGGAAAGCCGACCACCGCCGCCCGAGCCGCCCATGTAAATATCCCAGGCATAGAGACAGACCACGCGCGGCTTGAGGTATCTCTGCACCAGGTTCAGGTAGCGCTCCATGACGCTGAAGTCACCTCGGTAGCTGCCGTCCGGCTCTCGCACCCAGCGCACCATGGACTGGTCGTTGCCGAAGTTGGTGCGGGTAATGAAGGTGATGTAAATGTTCTTGGCACCCACCTCCTGCATCAGCGCATAGGATTTCTCCATATACTTGAAATGCTCTTCACTCCAGAGAGGCACGTTATACTGGAGGGCAATGGTCGTGGGGGATTGGATTAAGCCCATGTAGGGTACGAAGTCGCGCGGGTCAGGCAGCGTCCAGTCGTGCACCTTGAGTCGAATGGGCACCTCAACCTCATCAGCGCCCGCCGCGCCCACCGCAAGCATCCCCCGGTAGTCGCCAGGAGCAGCATCCGCAGGAATGCGAATCTTCAGCCAGAGGGACTGTAACGCTGCCGGTCTCCCCCCGGGAAAGTGTGCCTCGTCGTGCCCCCTTTCACCGATAGGCACCAGCCTGAAGGTACCCGCCCGCTCCGACGTCAGCGCCGTGGTGAGAACCGGGACCACGTCAGGCGGCGTCGCACTGAGCGCCCCTATGTCCCTGCCCCTTCCCTCCAGTTTGTAGAGGATGCCGGCGGCCGAAGCCGGGATTGTCTCAGCACCGGAGATGTGGTGCAAATCACTTGCCTCCGCTTTGAGGTCCTGGATAGCTTTGTCAGAGCGAACCAGGACCTGGGCATTGAAAGTGCCGTTGCGCACCCCCACCAGCCGCACCGGCTGTAGCGGTTCGTAGGGTTCCCGGAACTCGTAAGGCAGCACGCGTCTGAGGGAGTTAGCAGTGAACACCTGCAGGCCTTCGGGTGCGCTCCCTCTGGGTTTGATGCCCGCGCCTGGCTGCGCCCTGAGTTCCAGGCGGACCAGGCCACAGGTTGACCAGTGACTTTGGGTATTGACGCCTACACGGTAAGGGGTGCGATGAAACTCCAGGGCCAGCACGTTGGCACCCTTCTGCAACTCGCTCACAGGCACAGTGATAGTGAGGCAGCGGATGCGCACCGCCTGGCGGTCGGCAAAGGGGCCGTAGTCACCTTTCTGGTAAGAGCTGCCGTCCGGCCTTAAAAAGGCCTCGTCGGGATACTCCGCGCCCAGGGTTTCCAGGGTTATCTCCCCTGGGGGCAGGTGCTGGCGCGCGATTTCTTTGCCGTTCACATAGACAACCACACCCCCGCGGTAGGAAAGTGAGAGTTTCAAGCCCTGCACGTGGGGAGGGTCGGTGACCTCGAACTTGCCCCGGAGACACAGGAGGCTCAGGCAGTGGGTGATGCAGTCGCCATAGCGGACACTGCCCCGCTCGTAAGCGCTCGGGCTGCGCGCGTTGAGTCTTCCAGTTCTCCACAGGCTCCAGTTGGCATCGTTGAAGTCGGCACTAATCCAATCAGCCGGGGGAAGGGGAGACTGACAGAAGAACTCGTCGCTCTTTCTCTTGCCCTGGCTGCCCAGCGCGACGATGTCAGCACCCTCACGGACCAGGGGTGTCCGGAAAGCGTAGTAGGCGCGCCAATAATTCTCTTCACTCAAGATTAGCGTTCCCAACCCTTCCCCGGGCTCGGTGCCCCCGGAACCAACTGCCTCTTCGTGCTGCGCGCACGACAAGCAAGCCAACAATACCCAGCAAAACATTCCCGCGCGTTTCAAACTATCCTCCTCATCACGAGTCATAGTGAAGAAAAGCAACAAACCTCAGCTATTATAATCTGTTCCATGCTCTTTGACCATATGCTTGAGCCCAGAAATTTCGCGGCGGCGGTGCGGCACCATTCACCCCGCTGAAAAGTATCGCTGATTTTCTCACGTTTTGAGATATAATAGGTGTCTTGTGAACCCAGGTGCGCGGGGATTACGAGAAGGTGGCTAGCGTGTCACACGTAAGCGAAGCAGCGGGATTGCCTGATTAGGGAACGGAGAAGACGGATGTTCAGGAGAAGGGCTTCCCGGGAAACCGTGTTGGCAATCTTGGCGGTTGCCCATGTACTTGCCGTCGGCCTCTGCGGCTTCTTGAGCGCACAGGAAGAACCTGAATCCACAGGCACCATCATCCTCGATACCCAAGGCTATTGGCGGTGCCACGTGACACTGCGCCCGCCTCTGGCTGGCACCGCCGCTGACGCCAGGCCGGATCCGAGCTTTATGGGTGAGATGCCCGAGCCCAGTTGGCGGCTTGCCGTCAAGCTCTCTGGAGCGGAGTGGAAAAAGCGGCCCAAAGTGCCTGCCCTGTCCCTGGACCAGCCCACCTCGCCCCTACCCCCGGCGGACTGGATGCGTGTGGACTTCGACGATGCCAACTGGTGGCGTGACCCGGGACCGTTCTTCGGCGGGGGCGGAAAGATTTACCAGCTCTTCAACCCACCCCATGCCTCCCGCTACGGCTTCGTCCAGACGGTGGCGCTGGCGCTGTTTTGCGCGCGGGGGAAGTTCACAGTCAGCGACCCAACACAAGTGCAGGAACTGAGGCTGTCGGTGGAGTTTCGCGGCGGGATTGTCGTCTATCTCAACGGCAGGGAGGTGACACGCAAACATCTGCCACCAGGCAAGATTGATTTCGAGACCCTGGCTGAGGACTACCCAATTGAACTCTCACTGATGCTCGAGCCCAAGAGCAAGAAGCCAAGAGACCGGGGCATCAGTGGTATTCCCAGAGAGGGGGCAGAGCCCATCAGGGAGCGGCTGGAAAAGCGCATTCGCAGACTGGAGAACATCCCGCTGCCTGTGGAGTTTCTCAGGAAGGGCACTAATGTGCTGGCGTTGGAGATTCATCGCACCGCTATCCATCCGGAGCTTCTGGAACTCCGTCGGTACGGGTGCCTTTGGTCACCGGTAGGTCTGCTCCAAGCTCGTCTCACTGCCAAGGGGGATAGTGTGCTACCTAATGTGGAGCGCTCAGCAGGGGTGCAGGTCTGGAATGCCAAGGTGACCGAGACCGTGTTCGACACGGACTACGGTGACCCCAACGAGCCACTCAAGCCCATCCACATCGTGGGAACACAGAATGGCACCTTCTCAGGCAAGGTAGTGGTAGAGTCAGATGTGCCCATTAAAGGCCTGCGCGCTGAGGCAGCCGAGATGAAGCTTAAGGGGGGCTCGGTCATCCTGCCTGCCTCTGCATTGAAGGTGCGCTACCCGCGCCTCGGCAGGGGCGAGGCATACAGCAAGTCCTCGATTCCGAACGTGGAAGGACTCCTGCGCTTCGAAGTGTTTGCTGATGATCCTCCAGCAGAAGTACCCGTGCAAGAGAAGAGAAAGACCATCTACAAGGACGGGCAGAGAGAATACGAATATGTCAGGGTCGGCGCCGTGCAGCCGGTGTGGGTGACGGTGCGCGTGCCTGCTGATGCCTCCCCCGGCGAATATGAGGGCAACCTCAAGATTTACGTGGAGGATACCGACCTCGTCGTGGTTCCCGTCCACTTGAAGGTCTGCGCCTTCAGGCTGCCTGACCCCAAAGATTTCGTCACCCACGCGGACTTCATCCAGTCGCCCGAGTCAGTAGCGCTCTACTACAACGTGCCCTTGTGGTCGGACGCGCATTTCGCGCTCATAAGCAAATCCCTCAAGCTCCTGAGCGAGGTGGGTAACAAGACGCTCTACCTCCCCCTCATCTGCCGCACGAACTTCGGCAACAGCCAGTCCATGGTGCGCTGGCTTGAGAAGGCCGATGGGACGTACGAGCACGATTACCGTCCCCTGGAAAGGTATCTCGACCTGGCTCAGAAGTGCGGGCTTAAGCCCAGGGTGGTGTGCTTGCAGGTCTGGGACTACCACGTGGGCCATGCGGCAGGGATGCGGTGGGGGCACCTGGGTGTGAGCACCCTGGAGCCGGGGCCGAGGCCGGTGCCTGTGAGCGCTCTGGACCCAACCACGGGCGCGGTCTCGGAGATGATGGGGCCGAAATACACGGACCTGGAGGCGCTCGCCTTCTGGACGCCGGTGGCGCGAGGCATCCGCGCGCGTCTGAGGAAGCGGGGTCTGGAGGGCGCCATGATGGTGGGCATTGCCGGTGACAGCATCCCGCAGAAAGAGGTGGTGATGTTGTGGAAGGAGCTGCTTCCCGAGGCGCCCTGGGTGGGGATGGCACATGGCTGGGGGGCGCAGGGCATGGAGCTCTACGGGGAGCCTGTGGGGTATCTGGCATTCGTGTGCGGCTCCTGGGGCGTGGACCCGGCCATCAAGCGGGTCTATGGCTGGCGGAACCCGGAATATACGGCCTATTTTCCCCGCTTGCCGGATGGCCTTCCGATAGTCTTCCATCGGTTGTGTTTTGAGTGGAACCTGCAGTCGGGTCGGCAGGGGATGGGCCGCCTGGCTGGAGACTTCTTCAGGATTCCCAGTGTCAGGGGCGCCGGGGTGTTGAGTCGCCGCTACCCGGAAAGTTCCTGGCATAATATAAACATGCGGTCGGCATGGCTGGCGCCGGGGCCTGAAGGGACAGTCTCGACGGTGATGTTCGATATGGCGCGGGAGGGCATACAGGAGTGTGAAGCCCGTATCTTCATCGAGAAGGCGCTGCTTGACGACAAGTTGCGGGCGAAGCTGGGGGAAGACCTGGCTCAGGAATGCCAGGCGCTCCTGGATGAGCGCACCCGTTATCTCGCCTGGGCCAACGAGCATTCCAACGTGTTCACCACCGCTCACTCCTTCCTGAAGGTGGCAACCGGAGGCGTACTCGGAGCTCAGTGGTATGCCGGTTCGGATTGGCAGCAGCGCTCGGAGAAGCTATACTCTATCGCTGGTGAGGTAATGGCCGCCTTGCAGAAACACTGACCATCCGCCGCACACGAATGCCGCCGGAGGCCGGTGGGGGGCTCGCCCAATTCGGGCGCAACTTTCTTTCCGCGCTTCCGGGCGACAGGGGCTTGCCCGTCTTACCGCGCAGGTAGAGCTTTTCGGCCAGGCTTTCGGTGATGAGAAGTGGGCACTTTGCCGCCGCAATCGAAAGCGCCGCGGCTCCCTCCACAGAGACCGTTCGTCGTTGTCCATCGTTCCTGGCTACCAGAGTGCCTTCGATTCCCCGCCGACGCCGCCTCAAGAGAACTGCTGCTTCGAGCTTGATTCCGGCAGAATTCAAGATGTTATGTACCGTGTTAGGCGTCATCGGCCTGGGAGGCTTCACCAGAAAACCAGCATCAACCAGCCCACGTTGTGAAGATTTCAAGCTCCAGGCGGCTGCTCGGTCTTGCTCGACCTCAAGCAACAGCAACTGCTTATCCCCGTCCTTGGACAACAGGCGAGAGACAGTCTCGATGCGAAGCAACGGGCCACGGTTCAGCCACTGCATCAACTGGTTCATCCGCGACTGGGCCATCTTGCGCGTCCTTCTCAAACTGTACTTGCGAGGCGCCTTGGTCTTCCGCGCACTCGATTTGACTTCGTGTTCTGGGAGGTCAATGCCAATATTGAGCTGAGCCACCCAGAAATAAGTCTTGCCGCTGGGCTCCGCTTCGCCTACCAGGCGTCGATACCGGGGGTCCTGCCACAATCGGATGAAATTACCACAGCGGCGAGCCAGTGACAGGCGTCCCTCGTCGAGCTTCTTCAGGATGGTGAGTGTTTCGTCGCGCCTCCCTGCCATCGCGTACGCTGTTGCCAGGTCGAATGCCACGGCGCTGTCTTGTGGCAGGAGTCTGTGAGCAATTTCCATATACGGGATTGACTTTTCGGGTTCTCTCACTGGCCAGAGATAGACCGCCCCTACCAGGCCGGAAGCAATCCCCTCCAGTTTGGTGCCCTTGCATTTTTGCACCCATGCCTCCAGCTTGTCCATACCAGCCCCAGCCTCTCTCACCCTTGTTGGCTTCATCTGGAAGCCCGGCAGAGCTGTGCACAGGGCAAGCCGCGCCTCGGAGGACTTCGGGTCTCTTTCAAGGGCGCGGAAGACAGCTTCGAGGTTGCGAAAACGTAGGAGCTTACGGGGCATTCCCTGTGTTCGAGTCAGTCGCCACGCCCCCGCAGGTGACATGGGTTTTCCGTCCCGGCGTTTGAGCACGCACTCGTCCATCACGTCTTTGGTCACGAAGATGGGCGCCCCGGCACGGACGGCAAAGTTGATGCCGTCACTGGGTCGGCAGTCCACCTCAACAACCCGTCTATCCGTCTGGACTCTGAGCGTAGCGTAGAACGTTCCCCCTTTCAGTTCAGTGACGCTGACCTTCTTGATCCGACATCCGAACTCGTTTAGCATACGCACCAAAGAAGTGTGTATATCAAGCTCAGCGAGTGAGCCAGCGCCGGAGAGCCAGGGTTCGAGGGCCCGGGTCTCGGAGACACCTATCAATATCGGAAATGACCGTTTCTTGGCATCCGTCAGGAGGAGAACGCCGTGACCCTCACTGGTTAGCCAGACGCGTACCTGGTTGATCTTGTGCACCACGCGCTCGGTAAACTCTCGGCCAGGGCGCGCACGTTTGAGTTCCCTATCTACCATAGCAATCAACTCCTTTCTAAGGCGCTGGCGGGCCTCGTGTAAACGTCGCTTGATGGTACCTAAAGGCGAGTTCGTAAAACGGCTGATGTCTCCCTGGGAATAGCCATTGATGTAATAGAGCGTGGCAGCTTCGCGATGAACGTCCGATAGGCAGGCCAAGGCAGCTATGACCGCGGTGCGCGTCTCCTCCTCGGCAACCAACTCATCGGCGGCAAGGGTTCGCTCCTGGAATCGTCCCAGGGCACTGCTGTGCATCTTGTCCTGCTGTGTGGCACTCCTGAGATGCATCTTCACCTTGTTGAGTGCAATGCCGTAAAGCCAACTTCCGAAACGCTCGGGGTTCTTGAGTCGCTCCAGTGACTCAAAGGCGGCAAGAAACGTTTCCTGTGCCAGGTCTTCCGCATCGGCAAAGCTCTTCGTCTTGCTGAGCGCCACGCCAAAGACCGCGTCCTGGTAGCGCTCCACCAGCCTGCGGAAGCTCTCTATCTTCCCAGCGAGGACCTCTTGAACTAGAGCGCTGTCGGACGGCATCCTGTCCACCTTAATCAGTAATACCTGTTCCCCATTAGTTAGTTGCAGAAGGGAGGCAAAAGGTTCGCTACTAATTATCAGTTTTCGCCTTGCTGCAATAAATATACAACCTGCGCTGATTCCCTCAAGGCCCTTCTGGGATTGTGAGCGCTCAGGATCTTGGCAGAAGGGCTGAGGAACAAGGAGGCACCATGGAAGGCACAGTGCCTAGTGGGGCCCAGAATGCGCCCTTTCAGACCGGGTACCAAACAGGATGAGCTTGCGAAGGCTGTAACCGCGGTGTATCATGGTAGTTGAATAGTCAGAGTAGGTGTTCGATTAAGGCTGATTAAGGCTTCGGAGCCGATGTCAATCAGCCAATAGTGGAGGCGAGATGAGCTTCAAAGTTCAGCTATGTCGTGTGTGGACAGGCACACTTTTCCTCGTGCTGGCGCTGGTGGCCAATATAGGCGCTGCTGAAGTGCAGCCGGGCCCGCAGGCGCCCCTGCACGAGGGGATTTTACTCACTTCTACCACACGCGCGGAGGAGTTTGCCTTCGCTAAGAAACCTACCATCACCACTGAGGGCAGGAACTTTGCCATCC
>SDBU01007686.1_pt1 | contig 12376 bp, 8 predicted proteins | sample 2277071 | NCBI WGS metagenome assembly SDBU01 (sample SAMN10397929, study PRJNA504765) | marine sediment metagenome | isolation source: marine sediment core GS08_GC12, 126 cmbsf | place: Arctic Ocean: Gakkel Ridge, Loki's castle | collected 2008
GGGGTCCTCGACCATATCCGGCAGGGCGTGGATGATCTCGTCCCAACCGAAGTAACCGGAAGCTATCTGCAGGATGAAATATTTCAGGTAACGCGACTTGAGCAGGCGCGGCGGTACCCCGCCCTCGCCGGTGCACATGACCACCGGCATCCCCTCGACCTCGTTGAGATAGGCGACACCCATCGCCAGCCCTTCCCACATATGCGGCGAGAGCGCCCCGATGGACATCGAGGCGATGCGGATGGGGAATATCTCGCGGACAGGCGGGATAAAGGTGCTCGGGCCGTCGAGCAACAGTTTGTCGTCGACCGTCTTAAGAGGCAGGGCCTCAGGCGGCAGATTCCGTCCCAAAAGGGTCTTGACGTGGAATTCATGCCGTCCGGCGTCGAGGGCCGGGTCGGTCAACATCGATATCCGGGTGAACTTGAGCTGGTCCAACGTGGACGTGCCCGGATCGTTGCGGCGGCCGCCCCGTCTGTACGGAACGCCGCCTTTGTTTTTATAGAAAAGGAACTTGTGGTGCGAGTTGTACTCCGGTTCGATGGCCTCGTTCGGACAGACGAAAGCGCAGGTGCCGCAGCCGGTGCAGTACCGGTCGATATCATTGACCTGTTCGACCCCCTGCATCACCTCGCGGGTAACCGACGGTTTAGGGCCGACTCCCACCGAAGTCGTCCGCCTCTGGACGAAGACTGTCGGTTCGATAGCGTGGACCGGGCAGACGGCCGTACACTGTCCGCAACGCGTGCAGCGGTCTTCCCGCCATCTCACTATATAAGGGAGGTCTTGGAGCGTTAGCTCGTGACTCTGGTTTATCCCCGCAGCTGATTCCATACGTTCACCTCCGCGGCATCCGGCTGGACGATTACCATATCATACTTCATGGGAAATATATCCCGGGAACGGTCGCGGTCGGGAACGGCGCTGTCGACCCCGCACTCCTCGGACATCAAAGCGTACTTGCCGGGACAGCCGCCCACAGCGCCCGGGCGCAGTTTCTTGGCGTCCTGGACCATGAAGAGCGAACCGTCCGGGGTAAAGCCGACGACGCAATTGGGACCGTCGATAACGAGCGGGCGCAAGGAGCGTTTGATCAATCTGAGCGCCTCGGCGTCCGAGCGGCCGTCGATCTCCTCCGACCGAAGAGGCGTGATGACGTCTTTATAGTATGTCAGCGGATAGCCGAGGGTCCGGTTCGTGTAATGGAGGATGTGCGTAAAAACCTCGCTGTCGCTGTTGTAGCCCATGTAGGCCGGGTTGCCCCGCCCCTGCAGGTACTCGCGGATCGGCACGAAAGCCGTATTTTCCCCGTTCGTCATAGTTCCATAGCCCTGGATGAAGAACGGGTGGCAGGCGTATAGATAGATGTCGTAATTGGTGTTCTGCCGCCCCTGGGCCAGTATGATCTTGGCGCTGATCTCGTCGTTCTCGAGGCTGAAGAAATTGCTCAGCGCCAGCGGGTCGCCGACTTCTTTGAGCGTCAAGACATCGGGGTAGAACGAGAAGACGAACATCGATTCGTCGGACTCGCCCAGATGCCTCAAGGCGATCCGGGTGGCCGTCAACAGCTCCTCTTTCTCGGCGAAGGGCTGGTCGCGGGCGTCGGCCGGATAATCGTAGACCTTGGCTGTATAGTGGTCGCGCCGCAGTACTCCAGGGACCGGGGTGATCTTCGGCTCCCAGGCGAAGCGGACCTCGAACCCGGCCTTTTCCATATACGTATCAAGGGTCTCCAGGCCCTGGTCGGAGAAGATACCCGAGAGCACGGGGCAGCCTTTATGTTCTTCAAAGACCCCGCCGAGGTCCTTGAGCATCAGCCCCAAGCCGGAGCCGTCATGCCCTTCTTTCATCGTCTCCAGCGCCAGGATATTCTCCATCGGGGAGAAGTATTCATTTGAGGTTATAGCGCTTAACCGGCACAAACTATTTCACCTCCCCCAAGACAAATGAACCGCCCGGCCGTAAGGGCCGAAAACCCGGCCTTAGCGGCCTTTTCACGGGCCGCCCGAGCCAATCCAGTAACTGCCAATGATATATAGAGATAAAACGCTTTGTCAAAGGGGTTTGAGCGAAAAAGTAAGCTCAAGCTAGGAGCGGAATTAATAGGACACCATATTTGATTGTCGGACGGTCGATCAATTAAACAGGATGCCCTCATAATTAGCCTGACAGCGTGCCCGCGTCGATGGACACGGTCATTAGCGAATGGATATAATCTACGCGCTATGGCTGAGAATGCAGAGAAGATTCAGGTCCGGTTACCCGACGGTACGGCGCTGTCGGTAGACGCCGGCGGTACGGTCGCCGATGTGGCTGCCGCCATCGGGCCGGGTCTCGCCGCCGCGGCCCTGGCCGGGAAGCGAAACGGTGCTCCGGTCGACCTGACCGACCTGGTCGCCGATGGCGACGAGATCGAGCTGATCACCGACTCCAGCTCTGAGGGGCTCGATATCATCCGGCACAGTGCCGCCCATATCATGGCCCAGGCTGTCGCCGAACTCTATCCGGGGACCCGTTTCGGCATCGGTCCTTCTATCGAAGACGGGTTCTACTACGATTTTGAACTCCCACAAGCGCTTGGCACCGACGACTTCCCAGCTATCGAGGCGAAGATGAAGGAGATCATCTCTCGGAAAGAGAGCTTCGGCCGGCGGGAGGTCACCCGCGATGAGGCCCTGGCGGAGTTCAAGGAGCGCGACCAGACATACAAGCTCGAACTTATCGACGACCTCGAGGACCCGATGGTCAACGTCTATCAACAAGGCTCGTTCATCGATCTTTGCCGGGGTCCGCATATACCTCATACCGGTCGGATCAAGGCCTTCAAGCTGCTCAAGGTGGCCGGCGCTTATTGGCGTGGCGATGAGAGCCGCCCGATGTTGACCCGTGTCTACGGTACCGCTTTCGCCAAGAAGGCCGACCTCAAAGCCTATCTCGAGCGGCTGGCGGAGGCCGAGCGCCGCGACCACCGGGTCTTGGGGCGGCAACTCGACCTCTTCCATATCGACGACGCCGTCGGCCCCGGTCTGCCGCTGTGGCACCCGAAAGGCGCCATGCTGCGAAAGATCATCGAGGATTACTGGCGCGACAAGCACCTGGCAAGCGGTTACGAACTGGTACTTGTCCCGCACATCGCCCGGGTCGGTCTCTGGGAAACGAGCGGGCACCGCGACTTCTACAGCGAGAACATGTACGCGCCGATGGAAGTCGATTCTTCGGAGTATATCGTCAAGCCGATGAATTGCCCGCTTCACATGCAGATATACCGTTCCCGTCCGCGGAGTTACCGGGACATGCCGATCCGCTGGGCGGAACTCGGAACCGTCTATAGGTACGAGCGCTCGGGCGTACTCCACGGCCTGCTGCGGGTCCGCGGTTTCACCCAGGACGACGCCCATATCTTCTGCAAACCGGACCAACTTCAAGATGAGATAATAAAGGTCATCGGCATGGTCCTCGATTTCCTGCCGACTTTCGGTTTCACCGAATACGATATCTATCTGTCGACCCGTCCCGAGAAGTACGTCGGTTCCCCGGACAAATGGGAGCTGGCCACCAGCGCGCTTGAGGAAGCGCTTAAAGCCTGCGATCTGGAGTACCAGGTCGACCCGGGCGAGGGTGTCTTCTACGGACCGAAGATCGACATCAAGATAAAGGACGCCATCGGGCGGGCCTGGCAGTGCACCACTATACAGGTCGATTTCAATCTGCCGGAGCGCTTTGACATCACCTACAAAGGCGAGGACAACCAAGACCACCGGCCCATCATGATCCATCGGGCACTCTTGGGCTCGCTGGAACGGTTTGTCGGTTGCCTGATAGAGCATTACGCCGGGGCCTTCCCGCTCTGGCTGGCACCGGTCCAAGCCGTCGTCATCCCGATCGCCGACCGGCACATCGAGTACGCCCGCTTTGTCAAAGAGCGGCTCGCCGCGGCCGGCTTGCGCGTCGAGGTCGACGAGCGCTCGGAGTCGATGAACCGCAAGATCCGCGACAATCAACTCCAGAAGATCCCCTATATGCTCGTTGTCGGGGACCGCGAAAGCGAGTCCGAAGCGGCAGCGGTCCGGCGGCGTGATGGGGTCGATCTGGGCAGCCTCCCGATCGCGGAAGTCGTCTCGGCGATGAAGGCCGAGTCGGAAGAAAGGGCGCTCGAGAGCCGACTCGGCTAAAAACCGGCGATAGCCAACTACTTGATAATTTGGTATACTACTCTTGTTTAAGTGGAAGCGGCACGGCTTCTCACCTTGTTGGCGCATGACTGGGCGGCTGAAAGGTTAGTAACGGGCGGCTTAGGCTGCCCTTTTTTATTTTGAAACTGGGCCGCTGATTACAAAGAGTCCTTTAGGGCAAATCTAAAAATTAAAAACTGCCGTTCAATATGGAGGTGGCTTTGGCGCAGATTTTACGAGCACGAGTGAACGACCGGATCAGAGCGAAGCAAGTCAGACTTATCGCTTCTGACGGAGAGCAACTGGGGATCAAGGATACCCGAGAAGCGCTCGACATAGCTAAGGACCAGGATTTGGATCTGGTTGAGGTAGCGGGTCAGGCAGACCCGCCCGTCTGTCGGATAATGGACTACGGCAAGTTCAAGTACGAGCAGACGCAAAAAGCCAAACGGTCTAAGAAGCACCAAATGTTGATAGTCGTCAAGGAGATGAAGTTCCGTCCGAAGATCGATGAACATGACTTCAAGACGAAGGAGAAGCATGTCAGGCGGTTTCTTAAGGCCGGCGCCAAAGTAAAGATAACGATCATGTTCCGGGGGCGGGAGACGACCCACCCCGATATCGGGCGAGGCATATTGGAACGACTCGCCGAGGAAGTCAGTGATCTTGGTACGATAGAGACGCAGCCGAAGCTCGACGGACGCAACATGACCATGGTCTTGTCGCCTTTGCCTGAGATTCTGGCGGAGTTGCGAAAGGAGTAGCAAATGCCGAAAATGAAGACGCATCGCGGAGCGGCCAAGAGGTTTCGCCGCACCGGCACGGGCAAACTAGTCCGGAAGAAGGCTTTTCACAGCCACATCCTGGAGAAGAAGTCTCCGAAGAGAAAGCGCAACATGCGCAAGAATACGCTCGTCGAGGGGAAGCATGCCAAGAACGTCGCCCGCATGATCGGCGGGTAAGTGACGTATGTTGAAGTAAGCGGGAGGTAAAGATGCCAAGAGTAAAAGGTGGGACTACCACCAGAAAAAGACATAAGAAAGTACTGGAGCGGGCCAAAGGCTATCGCGGGTCGAAGAGTAAACTATTTCGGCGCGCCAACGAGCAGGTCCTCCATTCGCTCTCTTACTCATACCGGGATCGTCGCCAGCGGCGGCGCAATTTCCGGAAGCTGTGGATCATGCGGATAAACGCCGCGTCCCGGCTGAACGGTATGTCCTACAGCAAGTTTATGAACGGGCTCAAAGCGGCCGAGCTGGAGATAGACCGCAAGGTATTGGCCGACATGGCCGTCAACGATGAGAAGGCCTTCGCCGATTTGGTCGAGATGGCCAAGAACGCTTCCGAGCAAGTGACTGCGTAGAAGGTCGCATGAAACACGAAAAAAACTCGGCCCGTATAGGCCGGGTTTTTTATTTTCCTGCGCTGCCCCAGGATGCCAATAACTTATCGACCACCAAGCGCTCCGGCGGTTTCAATCTATCCAGCACTTCCTCGTCCCCCGTTTCCAGAAAACGCTGAGCGGGAGCGAGCAGTTTCGCCAGCTCGTTGAGTTCAGGGTTAGCGGTGCGGGTGAAGACGTCGATGGCCTTGGATAGATTCGCAAGGTCTTGGGAGCGCATGAGCAGCTCGGTCAGTGAAACAGCTGTATCATAGATTTCTGTCCCAATATGGAGATTTGCCGCTTGCTCTACCGTTTCGAGCGCCAGGTCGATTTCTTCAAGCAAGATATCGAGTACAATTAATAGCTTCCAGACCATAGGCACACCGCTGTCAATTCCAACGGCTCTTCGTAATGCTTTTTTTGCGCGGGCGAATTCATCTAGCAAAAACAAGATGTATCCAAGACTCACCCAGGTAAGAGCTTTCTCCGGCTCTAGCTCGGTCGCCTTCTTCCAGGCCTCATCGGCTTCAACAAAGCGATCCATTTTATAATAAGCAAAGCCAAGCAGGTTCCAGACCCAAGCATTATTCTCGTTCGCCTTGACCGCTTTCTTCAGCATCTTTGCGCCCTCATGCTCCCGATCCGAGAATATGAGGCATTTGCCTAGAAAAGCATGGATTTCAAAGTCGTCGGCGCCAAGCCTAATTGCTTCTTGCAGCGACTCCGCCCCTTTGGCATAGTCGCCCGCAGTGGTCTCGATCAGACCCAAGAACCTCCAAAGCCGCGCATTCTGCGCGTCATCTTCGAGCTTTTTCATTACCATCGCGCGGGCAGCGTTGGGTCGCTCCGCGGCCAAGGCCACTTCTGCTTCATCCCGTCCGGCATACTCCGGAATGGCTTCCTTGATATACCAGATTTTCTTAAGAGTCCCCTCCGAGAGGGCTGTCGGCTCAGCAATGAACTCGTCGAGGCAGGACTTAAGCCAGTCTTGAAGTTCGGCCTTTGGGTACCAAACCTCAAGGAACCTGATGATAATAGTCAGTCGCCGCCGTCCGGCTTCCACTCGCATCTGTCGCCACAGGCTGAACAAGCGCTCATTTATGTCATAAAGGGCGCGCTTACCTTTCTTGGCGACTTTCTTAACATAGCCGACCTCCTCAAGCCGCTTGAGTTGCGAGTTGACCACGTTGACCGGCAACCTGGCGGCGGTCGCGATCTCGGTCGGGGTGAGCCGCGACTCGGCTTGGGCCATGGCGTCGATGATCTCTTGTTGTTGGCCGGACAAATCGCGCAGTCGCTCTCTAAAGTAAGGTGTCAGCTCATCGAGGAACCGCAAGAGAAGTTCCTCGGTGGCGGTTATGTCGCCTTCCGCCATCAACTGGTACAAGCTTAAGACCAGACGCGGATTGCCGCCGGCTAGTTCGTGGATCGCATGAAGCTTCGCGTCGGCGTCGGGGATCTCCTTCAGTAGGTCTTGGCGACCGTCAAGGCGTGCGAAGTTAGTCATGAGTTGCTTTGTCTGGGTGAAGCTTAATTCCGGCAACCAGATGATGTGAAAGAAATTGTAGAGAGGTTTGTTATGGTTGACTATCGAATCAAAGAGCGTCGGGGCGGCTCCGATCAATAGCACACTGTCGTTCGTCATCAGCAGGCCGCGCAAGGCCTGCTGGTCTTCTCGGCTCATGTTGTTGATGATGTCGTGGATATTATCTGTCAGCAGCAACAGTCGTTTGCCGGTTCGCCTTTGCCAGCTCTCTAAGTAGCCGACCGCCAAGCTTCTTTCGTCCGCGCCGATAGCGACAGCGTTCTCCAAGCCGCTTGGCAGTGGCGGCAGGTTGGGCAGGGCCGCTTGCGTCAGATGCTTATGGATCAGCAAGACGAGCTTTGCCAAGTTCGAGACGTACTCCTCCTCACAGAGGATGACGGGGACGAGCTTCTGCTTGAATTTGCCGAAGCCCCACACTTTGGTGGAGCCGAGAACGGCGCTGTAGACAAGTCTTAGCAGGTGGCTTTTGCCGATACCTTTGGGACCGATCAAGAGGGCGTGATCAAGGCTGCCGCCATCGGCCGCCTTCGTCAGAATTTCCTTAATGGTCTTCAGTTCTTGGGTCCGCCCGACTAGATTGGACGCGAGAATGTCGGGTTCGATCAGGCCGGGCGTGTATTTATAGATGGGCATGACTAATCCTCCACCAGATCGTAGAACCTAAGCCACCAGTCGCGCAGAACATTAGTGGTAAATCGATATACGGAGCTTTCGGGGTCGTAGGCAACATAGAAATCGTTTTCCAGGTCAGTCATCAAGTAGCTGAATTGCATGTTGTTCACTTTGCCCTCGCTCAGCTGCTGGAACAGCTTGAATAGGTCGGCTCGAGGTGCTTCTTGCCGACGGGCGGTTTCAAGGATCAGTCGCTTGGCGATCCGCTCGATATCTTCATCATAGTAGTCCCTGAGTCTGGTGAAGTAATGTTCAAAATAAGTGCGGCTGGCCGGCCCCAAGACTCCTTCCCGGTAGGCGGTATCAATGATGTCCGTGTCGAGCGATTTTCGTTTGCGTCGCCTCATCTCGATCAGGCTCTCGTAGACCAGGATTTGAATGAAGTAAGGCACATGGGCGCCGATCAGCTCGGAGATGTGCTCGATCGCTGCGGCATCGATGCGCTTGAGGCCGCCCTCATTCTTCAATAGCGCTCTAATATACGCTTGGCCTGTCCGGGATTCGAAGGGGTTTACGTTCACGATCTGGAAGTCGTTAATCGTCTTGGTGCCGGCCCCAACCTTTTCGACGACATGTTCGACGCCGATGGAACCGCCCACCAGCCACCTGGTTTGGGCCATATCCGGCATCTGCCTGATTGAGCGGAACCATTGCAAGAAGTCCCGGGCCACGTTTTTACCGGCGTTGGCGGCTATATTTTGAACAAACATTGGTAGTTCATCTAATATGAAGAGAAAGGCGCCGCCTGCATCTTTGATTGCTTCAATGAAGTCTCGTCCCTTCTCCTGCCAATCGTCCGCAATATCTTTGCTGAGCTTAAGGCGGAATTCGGCGGCGCTGATCTCGTCAACGTGCTCCAGCGCGCTCCGCAGCCAACCGGAGGCTTTGGACAAAGCGCTTCTTAACGTTGATTCGCTGATGGCCCGCGAGACCAGCCAGCTTATCAATTCCTGTGGGGCTCGCATCTCCTCCGTGTCATGAAAAAACGCAGTGTAGCCCACCGGTGGTTCTTCGTAGATTCGATACATAATGCTTGTCTTGCCGAAACGTCTGGGGGCCCTGAGGAGAACCGAGTTCTTTTCCAGCGCTCGGATAATCAGCTCGATTTCATGTTCGCGGTCCCAGAGATCGGTGCCTTTGGCGATATTTCCGATGACGAAGCCTGGTTCACCCAAGTTTTAATGTTCCTTTAACAACGATCTTGTTATACAACAATTATGTTATACAACAAGTCTGTTGTTAACACAAGCCTACTTTGCCTCGCCCCAGTTACGGCCGAAGGCCAGGTTGACTTCGAGAGGGACCGACAGCTTAAAAACGTCCCGCATCCGCGTCTCTATCTCGAGGGCAACCACTGTTTCCTCGAGTGGCGGCACCTCGAAGATCAGCTCGTCGTGGACCTGCAGGACCATTCTGGTCTGCAGTCCGCTCGCCTGCAACCAACCGTCGATATCGATCATCGCTAGTTTGATGATATCGGCGGCGGTCCCTTGGAGTGGAGCGTTGATAGCCGCGCGTTCGGCGAAAGAGCGCTGATTATAATTGGCGCTCTTCAGTTCGGGGAGCGGCCGCAGGCGCCCGGTCAGCGTCTTAACATAGCCGTCGCGGTGGGCCTCCTTGATGGTGCGGTCCATGTACTCCTTGACCTTGGGGTACCGGCTGAAGTAGAGGTCTATGTAGGCCTTAGCCTCGTCCTGTTCGATGTCGAGTTGCTGGGCCAGTCCGTACGGGCTCTGGCCGTAGACGATACCGAAATTAACGGCCTTGGCCCGGCGACGTTGTCCCGGCGTCACCTCTTCGGGGGCCGTGCCGAAGACCTCCGCGGCGGTGACCGTGTGAATATCGAGACCGTCAGCGAAGGCGCTGGTCAGCGCCTCATCGCCACTGATATGCGCCAAGAGGCGAAGCTCTATCTGACTATAGTCGGCGCTGAGAAGCTTCTCATCCCGATGGGCCGGGATGAAGGCCTCCCGGATGCGGCGCCCAAGATCCGAGCGGGTCGGGATGTTCTGTAGGTTGGGATCGCTACTGCTCAACCGCCCCGTCGCCGCAACAGTCTGGTTGAACGAGGTGTGGAGGCGCCCGGTGCCGGAGTCTACCATCTTAGGCAGGGCGTCGATGTAGGTCGACTTGAGTTTCGTCAACTCACGGTAGTCGAGGATCATCGGGACGATCTCATGGTCGCCGGCCAGTTTATTGAGGACGGTGGCGTCGGTGGCGTATGCTCCCTTTGAACGGGTCCGGCGCAACGGGGTCAGCCCGAGCTTCTCGAAGAGCATCTTTGAGACTTGTTGCGGCGAGTTGATATTGAATTCCTCGCCGGCGGATTCATATATACGCACAGCGCCGGCTTCGATCTCGGCGCCCAGCTTCGTTCCCAGTTCAGCTAGTCGCTCCCGGTCAAGGCCGACACCTGTCTCCTCCATCCGGGCCAGGACGGCGATGAGCGGCGCCTCGATCTTTTTATAGACCTGCTCTAGTCCCGCTTCGGCCAACTCGGTTTCGAGGAGCTCTCGCAAGGCCAAGGCCGCGGCCGCTCGATTGGCCGCAATGCGTTCACGGTCTTCCTCGCCTTCAATATCGACCCGCAAGTAGCGGCGGCAAAGACGCTCTAATCCATAGTCGAGCGCTTCCGGCTCAAGCAGGTAGGCGGCGACCATCGGGTCGAAGAGGCGGCCGCCGGCATCCACGCCCAGCCCAGCCGGACCCTTGAGCTTCTCTTTAATATTGTAAGAACAAAGCACTTTTTCCGCGAGCATCTTGCTCCAGACCGGGCGGCCATTCGCGTGACTCGGTTGGTCCGAGATCGAGACGGTGAACCCGTCTCCGTCGGCGACGGCCAGCGCCCAGCCGGTGATCTGTCCCCCATCGTCTACGAGTGGCTCCAAACCGAGGGCGGTATTCGGCGGGGTCTTTTCAAGCACAGCGGTAAGCGTCTGGTCGGGAGCGATCTTAACAGCCAGCGTTTGCGTGACGCCATCCGGACCGCCGAGGTTTGCCTCGAAGCGTTCGAGCAAGGTGCGAAATTCCAGGCGGGAGAAGACCTCGCGGACTTCTTCCGGGTCCCAGTCGCCAAGCGTGGCATCGCTCTTTAGTTCGAACGGCAGGTCCGTAACAAGCACCGCCAGTTCTTTGCTGATCAACGCCTGCTCTTTGTTGTCGGCGAGGTTTTGGCGGAGCTTCTCTCCCTTGATGTCTTCGAGTCTCTCATAGACACCCTCGACGGAGCCGAATTGTTGCAAGAGTTTGGCGGCCGTCTTGTCGCCGATTCCAGGGACGCCGGGGATATTATCGGACGAGTCGCCCTTGAGACCGAGGAAGTCGGGAACTTGCTCGGGGGTGACACCATAGCGCTCGTAGACCTTATCGCGATCATAGATGACTATATCAGTGATGCCTTTGCGAGTCGTCATCACCCGCACTCTCTCATCGGAAATCAGCTGGAAAGCGTCCTTGTCGCCGGTGACCACCAAGACGTCGTCGCCTCCCAAGCGCCCTTTGGCGGCCAAGGTGGCTAAGATGTCGTCTGCCTCATATCCGGGAAGTTCGAAGACGGGTATCTTCAGAGCCGAGAGCACCTCTTTGACCAGTGGCATCTGCGAGATGAGTTCATCAGGCGCGGCCTCCCGGTGAGCCTTGTACTCCTCGAAGCGTTTGTGGCGCCAAGTCGGCTCCTTGGTGTCGAATGCGACCGCTACCACATCAGGCCTTTCGTCGATGAGCAGGCGGATAAGCATGGAAGTAAAGCCGTAGACAGCGTTAGTGACTTGACCGGACCGCAAGGTCAAGGATGTCGGTAAAGCATAAAAAGCCCGGTAGACAAGGCTGTTTCCGTCAATCAGAATGGTTTTTCGGTTCACCGCTCAATGATAGCAGCAATCGGAGCAATGGGAGCAATGGGGACACCCACCAAATTATTCTTGAAGGCGGCAATGGGGACACCCACCAAATTATTCTCTACGGAAGATAATTTGGTGGGTGTCCCCTTAATTTATACCGAAGATAGAAACGCGCACTTTCTGGCTGGCCGTCGCCGCTGGTCCCAAGGTCGTTCCCGGGAAGTAGTAGGCGAGTATCTGGGCGGCCGTCTCTCCGCGCTCCGCCCGGGCCCGCGAACCATAGCCGCTCAGCCCAACTCCGTGGCCGACGCGGGTCATCCCGGCTGTGTCGGGATCGGGAACTGAGACAACCCAAGGCCAATCGACATTCCAGCCGGCCTCTGTCGGGCTGCGGGTGCGGCCGCTCGGGCGAGAAGAGTACGGTGTGATGACCGGGCGTCCCTCAAAAGTTACGACAACCCCGGCGGTGTCGGCCGCCGCCTGCGCGATGCGCGGCTGCCTCTGCTCGGCCAGGTATCCCCGGTAGACTTGGTCGTCGCCGTTGCCGTTGCGACTATTCTTGAGCTGGAACGGCTCGCCTTGGTGGCGTCCGCCGTTGGCCAAGTGGTGGACGGCATAACTGCGTGCGACGATAGCCATGACCTTCAAGTGCTCCTCGGAAGCGTCATGTTGCGCTTCGGCGATACCCCGTAGGTAATCTTCAAGGTATAGTTCGTTGACCGCCCATAAGCGGCGCGAGACGGACGAGTAGGCCATCTCTATC
>SDBU01007687.1_pt1 | contig 12376 bp, 13 predicted proteins | sample 2277071 | NCBI WGS metagenome assembly SDBU01 (sample SAMN10397929, study PRJNA504765) | marine sediment metagenome | isolation source: marine sediment core GS08_GC12, 126 cmbsf | place: Arctic Ocean: Gakkel Ridge, Loki's castle | collected 2008
ATAGGCCCTGAGGCGTTGTTGCGGTCTGTAGTATCCGGTACTGGCATGGCCACGGGCGTAGTGTATTTTGGAATGGGTGTTTCCCTAAGGCTACGTCGTTACCAGGTTGTTGGCATTGTTGGCGGATTGTTTTCGGCTGGAATTTTACTATCATCGGTTTCGTTTGCTATGAGCTGGGCCTTGTTTGGCATAATTTGGGGCCTTGTCTTGTTCATCTCTGGTTTCTGGGCCCTCCGGTTATCAATTCTGTCTTTTAATGCGGCTGACCATGAGTGACTTCTCATTGCCTACGAAATTTGATCGCATGATCCATCAGCCGTCGCGGCTGGCGATCATGGCATTGCTCGCAGGGTGTGAAAGTGCCGATTTCGCCTATCTGCTCAAGGAGACAAATTTGAACAAAGGAACACTATCCAAGCACTTGTCAAACCTTGCAGAGGCAGGATACATCGAGATAGTAAAGATTTTCAAAGGGAAGTACCCAAACACTTCAGCTGCATTGACGCCAAAAGGGCGGCAGGCCTTCAAGAAGTATCGTCGGCAGTACCGTGAATTCAGCAAGTCCATAGACGACGACTAGTATCTAGCAACCGAATCATTTAGGAATAGCAACACGAAGGACTTCTCCAGCAATTTGTAATCGGCATCTCGAAGAACCCTTTTTAGCTCTATGAGACACCTGGATGTTTGGTGGCATCTAACGGCTTGAGCTCATCGGCTCGGTGAGACTCCGCACGACTTCAAATGCTCCCGCGCACCGAGTCCGATGCAGCGATATGTTAGAAAGTGACAAATCAATACCAAGATTCATATGTGATTGAGGTTTCTGTACTTCGTCCGCCTTTTGACAGATTACATTCAGAGCACAAAAGCTGTAAATTGGTGACGTCATTCGCCCCGCCACTGCTCAATGGGATTATGTGGTCAAAATGCTCAGCAGATTCTAAAGAGAGGATTCCCGATAAATCCTTATGACAAATAACACACCTGCCCCGGTCGCGATAATAGACCGCCTTTCTCGCCCATACCGGAGGCCGAGCTCTCTCTAAAACCCCATTCTTGTTGAATAATCTCGCAATTTCATTTGGCTGTTCCGAAACCAATGCCTCAGATATCCTGTATGAGACCATTGAATTGAATTCTTTAAGAAAACCACGATTGAGAAATAAGATAAAGAAAACTTCGCCTGAGATTCTTTCGAACAAGGAACTGATAGTGCCAGACTTTTCTAAAAAGCTCAGAAAGTCGAATATTGTATCTCTATTCATCTGTGACAATTCTAGTGAATGACTGATAAGCCATTCCTTGAAACCAATAAATGGTATTTGGTAAGTATCAAGTGCAGGCTCAATCCAGATTCGGTAATTGGGCTTATGGACTAAAGCATCTTCCATGACGTCATCAATTGATTCAGAAAGATCCGTATCAAGTACAAAATTAATAAACCTGTGTAGGTTGCTACTCTGTGGATAGGGTGAAACAAATGACTGGTATCTAAAATCACCAAAGAAATCCTCGAGAGAACGTAAATAAGGCGCTGGGTCTCGAATCAAACCATGCACGATATTGGAGTAATAATATGTTTCATAGTACTCCATTTCGAAATGGCGATTTCTCACGGTGAGATCCTAATCAGATACGCTTTCTAACAGTTTTGAGCTGAGCGGCCCGCCTTCATCTTCGATAATACATCAAGTCTTGAGCAAACTCGCACGCTTCATGGGTCCGCTCCAGCGGTTAGGCGCGCCGCTTTGAGATATTTCCATGATCTACGGGCCACGAAAAACACGATCGACCAGTGAATCCCACCATTTGGTCCATTGCTCCAAGAAGTAGTCAAACATCCAGATTGAAGCAAGACCACCAAGAAACGACATAGTCACTGAATTCCAAAACCGGAATCGCAATGTATCTGCCAGCAATACGGTACCAGACAGGATTGAATCCGAAATCAGCCAGCCAATCGGCCACATGCAAGCCAGCACGACAATGGCAAGTACGATTGTCTTGAGAAATAGACCTGGAATTCTTCTAAAGATCGAATAGAAAATGGCGCCAATGAAGCCGGCCGAGATCACAATTGCCGCATCGGCCATTCGCTCTCTGCCTAGCCTTGCAACTACATCGAGAAGCCCGGGCCACTCCTCGTAGATCGACTGAACTTGAGGGTCTTCAAAGAGGCGGCTTTCCAGAACTGATTCATACACATAGTCAAGAATTGGGATAATGATTCCCGCAGCAAGAGCAAGGCGGATGAAGTCAAAGCACCCAGGTTGATTTTTGGCTTCGCTCATAAGACACACTCGAATTCCTCATGGTCGGCAGCAAATTAGAAGATGAATGTGCGTTCGCCGACCATCGAATACCCTCATGCACCGACCGGCGCTCGTCCTGGGCAAATTAACCTGATATGGCGATTTCCCTAGCGGAGCTCAACCATATAATCGGTACGCCAGCTAACAGCCTCGAGCTGAGGCGCCGGGGACATGCCCCTTCGCCCGCTCATTTGCTTTCCCAATCATATACTCGCTCTTGCATTTCGCGCTGCATCCCCGGTTCGCGCCAACGAGAGGCTGGGCCACAGCGAACAATAACTCGAATCGGAACTCAAGATCTTCCGTAAGTACCTCTCTTTTGGTATGTGGCGATTCCAATGAGCTGAAATAATCCCCCAATTGTGGTGAAGTTGCAGCTTCCTTCAGATGAACAACCCAGGAGATTATTGTCGAACCAAGATTTCGTAAATGATCCTGAGGAAATTAATTGTTCATATGCTGTATCAAATTCACTCTTTGTAATTCCCTTCTGATAAGGACGATCTGGATTTTTATGATTGGGAATCAAGTAGATTAGCGCTTCCTCACCCCTTCGAGTACCAAGGCCTTTGACCACAAAATTGGCAATTGCCCTTGGCTTTGGTATGACTGTACCGGGAGGAGATTTCTCAACTATTTCATTAAATATCATTGTTTATCCGTTGAGAACGAATTTGTCCCTTAATGGTTACAAGCTTGGGTGCCTCTCTTAACAAGATTCCTTTTTCTGGGCAGTTACTTCCAAATCGCGAGAATCGCGGGATATGCTGCTGCGAGAGTGTATAGACCCCACTTCTAGCTGCAAAATAGACCGCTTCAAAGACTGCTTCAATTCGTGGAGTAGCACATACGCATCTCGCATTATTGGGGAGGACGCGCCATCTGGAACACTGCTTGAACCAAGAGAGAATGAATAGATTCCTGCCCTCTTGCAACGGTTTCATAATCCCCATACTCCACTTTGAGTTCCCATCCGCCATCTGGATTGTATTCAATCTTGAGAACTTTCTCTTCAGGATTACTTCCAAGGTATTCTATTTGATTGTCAATGATTTCAAGCAGGTCGTCTGCATCGGGCACAAAGGCTATACTGGAATCAGAAAAGGAAATTTTTTCTAATTCGGAATGCCCGACAACACTTAACTCCAGGGGGGCGCCAGATATATACCAGTCGCCCTCTTGCGTGCTCTTCCCGCTCCAGAGTTCACGACCTTTCCAGCACATTTCCAGATAGGTAGTTGTGAATCCCATCGGGGCTTCCTCCGAAAATGATCTTCTTGGGCGACCTGTTTCAGGTCGCACGTAAATGGACGCAGATTGGTACTAACTTTGTCTTGCCACATCACTTGTTCGCTTCAGTGATAAAGCCAATCTGATGAGACTGTTTGATATCGAAAGACAATCTGGAGCAATTAGCTGTATATGATGCAATTATCCTTAGAAAAATCATGACCGACCAGTATTTCTGCGATAACCTTCGCGATCTTCTCTCCTCCCGATGCTGACGGCTCGATCGATGAGATAGCTGAGTAGTCAGCTGGATCGTTGCAAATGATACGAAGATCTATTACTGGCAATTTGTTCTTTGCTGCCTGATGCAAAATCATTTCATTGAATATTGCTAATGCGGTTTTTTTTATTGCATCTAATCTTGGGATTGAATCGTAAATTGTACAAACGGCGGTCGGTCGTTTTAAGCTAATTATGCATGCGAGCATGTTCTCGTAGTCTCTTTGGAACTCTGCTCGAGCTTCCGAAATCATCTGCAGGACACCTGGATGATCGTGGTCGCCCTCATCAAGAATTCCGCTGTATCGAAGGGCGTCATTCCCGCCGCAACTTATGACAAGATGTGATGTGTCTTCTGGTAGTTCTTCGATCTGTCGTATTACATCTACTGTAAAATCCCCGTCAACTGCCAAGAGCCTGACCTGCCAGGCATCCAAGAGAAGGGCTTGCAGTTGTTCATGAACAGGAGGTTCGCCCGGAATATAGCTCGCATTATCAAAGATTGAATCGCCTAGCAATGCAACTCTCTTCATAATCCCGCCAAAATTATATTATGTTGTCTAAGATCTTTTTGACTAGTACCTTGGTTTTTATGCGATACATAAGAAGCGGTCATTTTTTGATCTTACAACTAACAGTACGTTGTGGTTTTCCCAGAGCGAACCAATTAGTCTCTGCTCTTTGGTGTTCTCAAGACTATTAAGTATGTTTTCTTCTTTGGAAATATCAATCAGGAGATATATTACGAAATCATAGTCAGTTGAGTACACTATGCATTGTCCGAGACCATCCCTCACGGATTTGCCGTCCTCGCCACGCTCAACCTCAAGTGCAATCTGCATACCTTCAATATTCACTAAATAGTCCGCGATGTTTCTGGTACCAAGTAGATTCACCGCCGGGATGAAGGTGCTGGAATCCGGACCCCATACAAGAGCTTCGTTCGCTTTTTTTTCATATGTGCTTTCCTTTAGGCCTGGTGATATATCCTTGTAAAGATCCTCCAAGCCTTCCTCGAAATATCGCTTCATAAAGCCCATGATCTTGGCTTCTGACATGTTATGGATATCAATTTGTGTAAAAATTTTGTCATCAGTTATTACGTCTGAAATAGATCGGATGATCTTCAATCTCTTCGTTGATTTCTTTGCCAGGTGTTTCTTCTCCGCGTAGGCCATTCTGTAGTCCTTTTATTGATCCATTATTGCAGCGATCTACCGGTTCACCAGCTTGTGTTCCTCAAACGAAAGAAAATTTGAAGTCTCATGGTTTATCTAACCAGCATAAAATATTCTATGTTGCCATACAAATAGGGTGCTTGGCCTATACAAGCGAGATCGAAGGAAAGCTGATTCTAGTGTCCAACATTACACAATATAGGATGTTCATTTATCTACCGGGCTTGAGCTTAGCCGCCCCAATTTCTATATTGCTTCCTTATCAAGTATCTCATTGCAAGATCCTCGCTACCAAATTGCCCTGCCCGCGGGGTCGGCTGCAGCGAATAGGCATCGATATACTCGCCCTCTTACTCATTCGGACTTCTAAACCAGATCCATCCCTCTTTGCGCGCCAATTTCAAATCAACAGGGATAACGCACTCGCCATTAAGAAAATCAAATGCAGCTAACGCGCAGATTACCGCATCAAACATGTTGTCATCATTCACGATAATGCTATTATCGATCGTGATATCAAGCTCATTTTGAATTTGCTGCAGGATAGATGACCTCACATTGCCCCGATCTTTGCCCTTATATCCCTCCGACTTGACCGAGCGTGCCCTCAATGTTGCAGATGGGTAAACTTCAATGGCTGAGAGTGGAGGTAATTGATTGTGCTTCCATACGAGAGGGATTTGGCAGCCTTTGATCTCACCAGTTTTAGATAAGAGCCCTAGAGCTGCGTGAGCTGTGCGAGCAATTCGGTCAGCCCCTACTTCAAGAGGGCGTTTGCCAAGAATTTCTTCTACGATCAGATCTGTGTGTCTTCGAAACAATAGGTCCGGCTTAAGATGAATCGGCTGACCAGCCTCATGCCGCGACAAAATATTAGAAAGAGGCAATGGCCAACCCAGGGGAGCATCGAGAGCCAGCATTGTTGTTCCTTCTCTCCCAATCCACGCGACGATTTGGTGAATCGGGGGGACGTTCCCCTTGCCCGTTGCAACTTGGAGAATACGGAGGCGAGAGGCACCCGCCTCGGCCAGGCACAAGCCGACCTTGGGATCTTGCGTAGCACAATCAATGCCAATAATGTTGACTGTCATTTCAGAATAGAACGCTTTCGATGCATAACCGGGCGAGATGAGCGGCGCCGCAAGACACCATTCATTCATTTTCGCGCAGCTGCATGCGTCCGCTCCATTGAGATGCTAGGCGGATTAGACCTATTTATAGATCGGTTCATACATTTTGCAGGTAATTCTGGACACAGGTAACCTCTATCCTATATGACCGACGGAGATGCCTAACTATTGGTCCATTGCCTGATGTCAGAATTCGAAAACGACGTTTTCCAGATGCGGTAGATACCTCTTGGGGGGAATGAAAGTGCAAATCTTCGCTTACGATAAATGCAAGAGGGTTTCTGCCAGGAGGTATCGGCGTGACATCATCTAATACGGCTTTTGATGTCCGAATGTACCAGAAGTCCTTTCCATGCTTGCCTCTAGTGGGGAATCCAAAGCGATCGAGCTCAGCTCTGATACGTTGACAGGAGGTAGTAGGAATCTCCCTTGCTGCACCGGAGGTAAACAACTTAGCCAGCCATGGATCGAACCACTCCGAATCCACCGGCTCTCTCCACTCATGTTCTATTTGACCACCCTCATCGAGATTAACCCTATCGATTTCACCGAGCCGGTCGAAGAGCGGTGCAGTATTCTCAGTTAACCCGTGTGGAATTTCCAATACCGTCTCATCGAAGTATGCCTTGACAACCTGAGCGTCGATTACCAATTCCATTTCTCGAAATGCCCCCTTATTAACCTTTTCTTATTTTTGAAAGACGTTTTGCCTCTTCAAGTCTCTCGGGGAAGAAGCCTTCTGGCCAGTCGTCAATGAATCTCCCTTTGTCGTCAAGCCTAAGTGTCTTTACAACCTTTCCGACAGAAGTGGGATAAACATAAAGGACTCGAATATCATCAGGTGGTATGGAACCTTGAGCGACATATTGCTGCATTCGAAGAATGAGATGCTCGCTATGAGTCTCGACAATTGTGTTAATTCCACGATAATAGAGATCTCGGAAGAAAGTTCCTAACTCCGCCTGAGCTCTAGGGTGTAAATGGATCTCTGGCTCTTCAATAAGGTATGTTGAGTCAGCATCCAGAGAGTACCCACCAACGAGAACAGGCAAGACCTGACTAATTCCATATCCGATGTCAGCGAGATTCTGCGATTCCTTTGTAACAGGATGTTGGACACGAATCTCATAGTGCCTATCTGAGAGTGGGTTGATATCGAGGGCGGCTCCTATTTCAGCTTTCGTTAACCAGGTAGAAATGGCATTGACAATTGGCTCTATTCTCGAACTACGTCTCTGCTTGTCCATAGCAATAAGGTTGATTGCGTTCTCGCCTCTCAAGCCGATTCTCCTTCTTCGTTCTCCTGTGAATAGATACGTCCTTGAAGGCGAGGCTCTTAGGGGACCAACGTACTCAATTGATTGCAGGTCATTGGCGATCGCTCTTGCGATTTTTTGAAGTGCTCGGAATTCATCCTCGATCTCCTCGGAGATAAATTCCTGAGTAGCACTATCACGCTTACTAGATCCAAGGGCGAAGTGTGGCGCAAGGAACGGTACGAAGTTCTGCATCCTTAGTGCTCTTGAGACCGTCGATTTGATTGGAGTAGGGACTTCTGTTTTACCTACCCGCTCCAACAATTGCCGTTCAGACTCCTCTGAGTAATGAGTGGACAGTCTGACATGACCACCAATTCGCAACTCACAACTGCGAAGTATTATCTCTCGTCGACGAGTGCGGTATTTGAAATCCAAGTCCAATCGAACATTACCCTCAAGATCCCTTGAAAATACCGTCGAAGTTCTTCGCGTATCATCTCTCCTATCACTTGATGTAAAACCGATACCGATCTTGATCGGCCTCCCACGGTGATTCCCGTGGACAACGTCACGATATGTGCCAAAGTCACCAAACCTGCCGTTCAGTAGGAGAGGCACCAGACGATCGTTTGAGTCAATTGTTTGAAAAAGGAGACGCAGGGCAGCTATGATAGCTGATTTTCCTGAGTTGTTCGGTCCAAGAAGGAAAGTAATCGGACTTATATTGATCGACAACTCTTCGAAAGCTTTAAAATTCCGTAGTTCGAGCATATTTATCATGACGAAATCCTCTGATTCACAGTAGTCTAGCAGGTCGTAGTCTACCTAATGAGTAGTAATCCGGCTAATGGCCCCGATCTGAGGCGCCGAGGGTCGCAACATCACCGGCGATCCCGGCATCCTGGTCATACCATACAACTTGACCCGCAAATCGCGTCTCTGGTCGTCTCCAACTCATCGGTAGGCGGCAACATTTCTGGTTTCTGCACGGGGCGGGTAAGAAAAAGTGCGTTGGAATAGCGTGAGATCACGTATGACCAGTGCCATCGCTGATAAGGTAGAGCCACCGAAGATCCTTCTTGATTGATTTCTCCACCGCCGATCCGACAATCTCTGAAACCGCCGATGCGGCAATGCCAACGCCAGGAACCGGAATGAGACCTATAGCGGAACTTATCCATCCGGCTATTTGTCGTATCTTGCCTAGCCGCCTCTCAAGGTGGAATGCCTCCTCCAATACCCGTTGCGGATAGCTGGGATCCATCAGGTCACCGGTCTCGGCTGCGTTTCTTATTTCTGATCTAAGTTGAGTGATCCTCGGGTCACTCCGCAAGCGTGAAAGATGATCGACTGTGCTAGGCGAATACCGAGGAAAGGCCACATCAAAAAACAACCTGGCAGCCCCTGCATTCTCTTCAATCGACGTGACCTCGCTTGAAATCTCTGATTTCTTGGCCAAGTACTGACGGTAAGGAGCCCAGTACATTGGGGCAGCGTTCAATTTCATCGATAGTGCAATACCTGCATTAATTTCCCGGAGCTGCATACTGACTGCATTTAAGGCCACCTCATGAAGCTGATGATGCGGATGATCTGGATCATCACCTGGATCGATCAAAGGTGAGGCAGAAAGCATATGTGTTTGGTCATCTGATCCGAGAACACCTGGAATACTTTCGACATCAAATCTCCAATTCGGAGTGCGAGCATCTTTGGGGCTTTTGCTATAGGCTTCATTTGCAGACGCCATCAAAGCATCATGATAGGCCATTGCGTCAGACCATATGGTAGGATCTTCCATGTCCCGCCGAAGCATCCAGCCCCGCTTGTGGGACACAGTATTCAGCTCTGAGTCGATATCGACTGTTGTCAGGGCTCCCTCACTCTCAAGCAGTTGAGTAATTTCCGGCCATGTCCCTAGCCAATCTGGAGCAGATTGCGAAAGGATGTGATCATATGCTTCCCCCGAAATAGTAAACTCGTCAAACATTGTAAGAAGCGAAAAATCTGGAATGAAACCAGTGCCACTCTCATAAAATCCCAATGGTGGCATTGAGCGGAGTTCGTGCTGCCACACCCATTCATCTGGGTGTTCGGAATAGTACATGCTAATGCAGTGCTTACAGAAAGATTTTATAAAGTAGAGCGGAGCAAGGAAGAGTTTCATAATCTGACCATATTGGTATCAAACCCTAAATTCTTATCACTTGCAGTAACAATGTTAATTAAGCTTGAGAGGCGAGCTTCGCAAATAAAACATGGCAGGGTTACGCTTGCCGCCCAACGGCTTTGAGCTGAGGCGCCTGGGATCGGACCACTGCCGGCTTTTCCAGCATCTCCATCATACAACTTTCACAGCAGATCGCGCCGCATCCCAGGTCGCTTCGAGCGAATTGTTGGGCAGAATCGTTTCTCAGTCTGTAGTTATCTCGAAGCTCTCGCCCGGGCCAAGCTCGATTCTTTTCGCTCTTGCATCCCGAGAGTGGCCGACTAGACAAGAGAACATGTACCGGATTGTCTCACCGACCAACCTTGGTAGCTTGTCTTTCTCATCAATGAGAGGAAGCAGCCACTCGCCCTTGAAATCCCGCAAGGATTCGCGATCAATCTTCCCATTGTGTGCCGCACAATTCCTAAGCTTGACGAGGACATCAACCATATCTTTGCCAATTGGAAAGGAGAATTCCAGATCACTTGCGATGAAATCAAGATCACCCATTAACGAATGCTCTAGGCAGAAGTTCCTTAGTCGCTCAGCAAAGCTAGCCCCACTTGATGTGTCGGAGGCTTCTTCTAGGAGGATAAGCTGAAAGAGCATCTGGTGATCTGTATCCGGCTCTCTCAGAGAGGCCTGGTAAAGCCTCAAGAGGAGAGCTAGCTTTTCATCATTCATGGCAGCGTCTACAACGGAAGGAAACGCATCAATGAATCCGTGGATATTAGTGCCATGTCGGATAATCCTGTCCGGAGGAAAGTAGTACTTCACGCCGTAGTCTGTGTTGCTTGCAGCGTAGACGCAAAAGGGAATTGCGGGATTTGCCGAAAGTACCGAAAGGGCTCCTGAGATTATCTCTGCTTCCTTCTCCCTCTCCTCGATTGCCTCCGGATACGAGTTTGCTTGAGTATTCGGAAAGCGAATGAGGGCACTGTGCCCCAGTCGCGAGAAGTTGGCCGTATGATTCTTCAGATCGGTGTTGGTAAACCTAAGCCCCGCTTCTCTGAGGAATTTCTTAACGGTAGAAATCTCTCCAGTCATGAAGCTCGGGCGTAGCGGTAGAACCTGCAAGCCACCTTCCAATGCCAACGGTTTCTGAATAAAGCATCTGTAGAAGAGGAAATCAACTCTGTAAATCAATGTTTTGTCCCTCTAATCGATCATATTGGAAGCATTCAACTAGCGATTCTGCCTACCGGTTTCGAGCTGAGGCGTTGGGATTCAATCCGGCATCGGCTCGTCTGGCACCCCTATCATACAATGCAGCTAGCAAATCACGCCGCATCCCCGGTCCGTTCCAGCGAACGGACCAACAAGTAAATTTACCTTTGTCGAACGAATATCAATCAGTCGAGTGGCCAGCTGAAATAAATCACTCGAAAAGCCTAAGTTGCATTAATTTTACCCAGCATCACTTCGGCTTTCTTTATCTTAAATTGTCGAAGTCGACGCTCCTTTATCGAAACAAATTTTCTCAACTCTCGGAAAATTGAGTTACATTTGATTAATTTATCTGTTATCCGATTTGAGTAAACTTCTTTTATCTGTTCGCTACTCTCAAATCCAAAATGAGCACCACTCGTATTCCATTCATCCATTGCCCTAAGGTATGAATCAAAAATCATGTCTACTTCTGTCATTAATGAGTCAAACGTTTTCATCATTACTTCACTATCCGAGGATTTTAGTTGTTCAATTGGCGGTTCGGATATACGACTTAGCTTTCTTATGGAATCTAAGATTTCTTCAAGGAGTTCTCTATCTGCCCTTTCAGCCTTCTTTGGGCTTGAAGGTTTTGGGACATTTTTCATTTCTTTCTGGAATATAGGCCAAAGAGAGTCATAAATCTTATCTAGGGTTTTCTCCGGTATTGGATTCGGAATTTGGTTATTAATTGATGCAAGAAGTTTTCGCACCTCTTCCTTAGTAAATTTTGTGTGTTGAAAAGCTCCCAGAGGTTGTTTCACATCAGCCGGAGACAATTCATATAAGAATGTCCACAATCTTGATTTATCCAAGGCTTTTGCGACAGCACCAGCTTCGAAATGAATATATGTTGAAGACAAATTATCTGGTGTAAGACAGACGATTCCAAAGTCTGTCTCTGACAGCTTGTCCGCAATGTCTGGTTCCCACCTACGACCCTTGTCAACATCAAGGTCACTCATCCAAGGCTTAGAAGCTTGAATAATAGTAGGTAGCCATCCATGTAAAGCTGTTGCAATAGCTTTTGACCGAGGTCCTGACCAAGCCAAGAATATATTCATTTGTCCCCTCCTATTTATTTCAGTTCTTTCGATTAATATCATTCAAGTCTATTATCACCAGCATATTTATGCTAGTCTTGAAATTAGAGATATATCTAATAAGGAGGGACTTAAGAAATGACCGAAGAAAAGCCCCCAAAAGTTCCAGCTGTTCCGGCTCCAGAGCCGATAATTGATTTTGATGAGGATGAAATTAATAAGGTTTTGGAAGATGAAAACCAGCTTGTGACCTTGGTCCTCAGGTTTCACTTGCACGTTGAACAATTGCTTGACCAGTTAATCCGCCTCAAATTACTAGAAGCGCATCGGTTGTTAGACATAGAACAAAATCTTGGCTTCTACTGGAAGGTACACCTTGTTGATACCTTTGATGTTCTCTCGGAGAAAGTAATTAAATCCTTACTTACATGAGTTTTGACAAAAAGTCGGGCGGCTAGCGACTCGCGCTATACCGCCCATCGGTGTAGACTTTTCTTATGACAAAAGAAATCAACACCGAAAAG
>SDBU01007688.1_pt1 | contig 12376 bp, 9 predicted proteins | sample 2277071 | NCBI WGS metagenome assembly SDBU01 (sample SAMN10397929, study PRJNA504765) | marine sediment metagenome | isolation source: marine sediment core GS08_GC12, 126 cmbsf | place: Arctic Ocean: Gakkel Ridge, Loki's castle | collected 2008
CCTTCATGTTGGACGTATGACCAGTAGAAAATATCAGCTTATTAAATCCATTGTGAATAAGACAACGCCCTATTTCATATAAGACGTTCTGATAGGTGGCCGCACTGAAGGAAACCGTACCCGATCCTATTCCCGCTGGATGAAGATGCTGTGGAGAATACCCAACGGGTATCAGTTGGTAATAGGGCACATTCGCCATCTCTGCTGCAATCTGACATGGCAACTCCGTCGCAAGACTATCCGTACACACCGGACAATGTCTCCCATGCTGCTCCGTGCTCCCCAGCGGAATAAGTATGATGTCTGTCTCCTTTAACCACTCCCTCACTTCTAAATAACCACACCTGAAAAAGTTGTAAATCTTCTCCTTCTTGATCTCTTTTTTCTCTTCCCATTCCATAATATATCCTCCTGTTGACTTGAAACATATCCGGTAAAAATGCCTTAGACATTATCAAGAGCTCAGGACTCAATTTATATATCTTCTCCTTCGGAGAGAATGGCGACCGCCCTTAGAGGAGAGCCCGTACCCCCGCGAATTTTTAAGGGCAGAGCAATGAAGGTGAAACGTTGCCCTACGACCTTGTCCAAATTGCAAAGGTTTTCGATATGGGTCACCCCCCGCTCAGCGCACACGCTGTGACAAGGGTAAGTCTTGTCGTACCACATGTCCGGACTAGCTGAATCCACGCCGAAATTTACGCAACCCTGGTCAATGATGAACTCCGTGGCCTCCCGGTCCAGGCCAGGGTAGTCGGTCATGTATTCCGGCTTACCGTAGAAGTGGTCATAATGGGCAGTAAAGAAAAGCAATGTGTCATGATTTTTTGTAACAAAAAGATCTTGCATCACATCTTCTGAGCTTTCAAGCGATGCCATACCCATTTTACCTTTTCCACCACGATGCTGAACACCATACGTTTCAAGAGACACGCGCTTGGTGTAGCCTTTCACCGTCAAGGTAACCACAACCTCTTCATCTGGTATCAAGTCTGCTTCGGTAAGAATATCTATAGCCCCTTCGATTCTCGATCGCCGATCGTCACCGTACTGCTTTTTGATATCCTCAAGTTCAGTAACTACTTCTTTTTCCAAAATCGATTCGTCTTCAATAACTGACGTCAAATACACAATCAATTTTTTGATCTCTGCAATCTCATCACGAATTTTTTGCTGTTCCATGCCCGTCAAACGTTGCAAGCGCATTTCAAGAATTGCTTTACACTGCATCCCACTCAAACCAAATCGATCATGCAATTTCTCAATCGCCTCACTGGCAACTTTTGATCGCTTGATAATTACAATTGCCTCATCAATATTATCAAGCGCAACAATAAAGCCCTCTAGCATATGCTCTCGTGCCCGTGCCTTTTTTAAATCATATGCACTACGACGATATACCACTTGCTTACGGTGATACACAAACTCTTGAAGCATTTTGCGCAATGTAAAAATCATTGGACAATTATCAATAAGAGCCAGCATGAAAATGGAAACAGAGGTTTGCAACGGTGTATGTTTGTATAGTTGATTTAAAATAACCTGCGGAATTTCTCCCCGTTTTAATTCGATCAACAAGCGCATGCCACGCCTATCCGTTTCATCTTTGATGTTAGTAATACCATCGATTATTTTATTTTTAACCAAATAAGCAATTTTTATTGCCAGCTCAGCTTTGTTAACTTGATATGGCAACTCTTTAATGATAATCACTGAACCCTTTTTGGATTCTTCAATAGTAACCACACCACGCAAAATCACATTGCCACGCCCTGTTTTATACGCTCTCACTGCACCAGAACGCCCGCAAATAATGCCGCCTGTTGGAAAATCAGGAGCCGGAATTATCTGAAATAACTCTTCCTCGTCGATCTCCGGATTAGCAAGCAATGCCAAGCACCCATCAATCACTTCACGCAAATTATGTGGTGGAATGGAAGTTGCCATACCAACTGCAATACCAGCAGTACCGTTAATCAATAAATTGGGCAACCGACTTGGCAAAACAGTTGGCTCTACCGTCGATTCATCAAAATTAGAAACAAAGGGAACCGTCTCTTTATCAAGATCGGCAAGAATTTCTTGCGCGATTTTTTGCATACGAACTTCGGTGTACCGCATCGCTGCTGCATTATCCCCATCAACCGATCCCCAGTTTCCTTGCCCATCTAGCAACGGATATCGTTTTGAAAAATTTTGCACTAGGCCAACCATCGATTGATATACCGCTTGATCACCATGCGGGTGAAATTTACCAAGCACTTCACCAACAACGCGAACTGACTTGTGGTAGGGGCGGTTATGGAAAAACCCGAGCTGGTGCATCGTGTATAACACACGACGGTGAACAGGTTTTAAGCCATCGCGAACATCGGGAATTGCGCGACTAACCACCACTGACATGGCATAATCAAGAAATGACTCTTTTAATTCATCCTCAATCAATACCGGCTTAATGCCTATATCCTTTTCTTCATTTTTACTTACCGGCTCCATAAAATATGTTCCTTTTGATAATATGCGGAATCTTATATGATTGGCTCTTTATTCTTATATGTATATAGTACCCTGAATAACAAGATAAGACAAGAAACACCCATAAACAACCCCAAATAATACCTCTTCGTGGACAGCGCGTTTCCTTGCGAGTATAATCAATAGAAATGAGTACATTGCATCGTAATAAACAATTATATGCCAACCCATAACTTCTATACGTATGGACCCGAAAAAAATTAACTTAAATCAATTCTCTCCAGATGTTATTCGCAATTTTTCCATAATTGCCCATATCGATCATGGCAAATCGACGCTTTCAGATCGATTGCTCGAGTATACCGGCACGCTGTCCGATCGAACAAAGCGCGAACAGTTCATGGATAAATTACAGGTTGAACGAGAACGGGGCATTACAGTCAAAGCCCAAACCGCCTCTATGTTTTTTACGCACGAAGGAACAACGTATCTTCTGAACTTAATCGACACACCTGGCCACGTTGATTTTAGTTACGAGGTCTCACGCTCACTGTATGCGTGCCAAGGCGCACTACTGTTGATTGATGCTGCCCAGGGGGTGCAAGCACAAACAATGGCAAATTTTTATCTCGCTTTTGATCAAGATTTAACAATAATTCCCATCATTAATAAAATCGATTTACCAAATGCCGATACAGCGAGAGTAACACGAGAGCTTGACAGTTTGTTTGACTTTAAATCTGGCGAAATTATTGCCGCATCGGCAAAAACCGGCATCGGAACGCATGATATTTTGGATGCTATTGTCTCTCGCCTGCCGAGCCCAGACGGATCAACTGAAAAACCACTCAAGGCGTTACTTTTTGATTCCTGGTTTGATGAATATCGGGGCGTAATTTGCTTGATCGCATTGCATGATGGCATAATTGCAAAAGGCGATTCAATTCATCTTGCACAAGCAAAAAAAACCTATGAGGTCTTAGAGCTTGGCCTCATGTACCCAGAACCAACACCAATGCCTGCCCTATACGCGGGACAAGTTGGTTATTTAATTACCGGCATGAAAACGGTCAAAGAAGCACGCGTTGGCGACACAATTTATCACACAAAAAAAGCCGTCACGCCATTTCCCGGATTCAAACCGGCAAAACCAATGGTATTTGCGGGGATGTATCCAGTAGTCAGCGAAGAATTTGAAGAATTTCAGGAGGCAATAGAAAAACTCACGCTCAATGATGCAAGTGTTAGCTTCGAGAAAAAAACTTCCGCAGCACTCGGCTTGGGGTTTCGATGTGGATTTCTTGGATTACTCCATATGGATGTATTCAGGCAACGCCTTGAGCAAGAATACGATCTTGCTGTTATCGCCACTGCACCAAGCGTGCTTTACAAAGTTGAGCTCAAATACGGCAAAGGAACAATCGATATCGAAAGTCCATCCGATTTTCCTGATCCAAGCCAGATTGAACAAGTGCTTGAACCGGTTATTAATGGAACCATTATTACCCCCACAGAATATTTGGGCAACATAATCAAACTATGCGAAGAAAAACGAGGCATCCAACAAAACATGAGTTATCTTGATGAAGCGCGAGTAATCTTAAAATATCGTCTTCCACTCAATGAAGTGGCAACCGATTTTTATGATCAACTCAAATCATTAAGTTCCGGCTACGCAAGTTTTGACTACGAAGAAGCAGGTTATGAGCCAGCTGATTTGGTAAAAATGGACGTTTTGCTCAATGGCAAACCAGTTGACGCTCTTTCAACCATTGCACATCGGGATAAAGCCTATTATATTGGCCGAGAACTGGCTAAGCGCCTCAAAAAGGCAATCCCTCGTCAGCTTTTTGAGGTCATTATTCAAGCAGCAATTGGAGCAAAAATTATTGCACGAGAACGCGTGGCGCCACTACGAAAAGACGTCACCGCAAAATGTTATGGCGGCGATATTACCCGAAAACGCAAACTACTTGAAAAGCAAAAAGAGGGGAAAAAGAAAATGAAACAAGTTGGCAACATCGAAGTTCCACAAGAAGCGTTCTTGAGTATTTTGAAAAAATCGTAACCGTTACCCAATACTCAAAAGAGGAGTGCAATTTTTATGGAAGAATCATCCAAAGTAAAAAGTATCAGCGATCAGTATGTGTTTTCAGGCCACATCTATATTTTTCACGCGTTTGATATAGGCGATGATATTCATCTTGAAAAAATTGAACAAATGAGAGCAATCAAAACAATACCGCTTTCATTGCCAAAATACTTCAAAAACTACCATGCGCCTTTAGCTATTGAATTGCCCCACCCTAATGAAAGCGCCCGGTGCATCAGTTGTAAAATTCACAATTTTGGTGCCATATCGCTAACTTATCAAATACCATTTACCGATACCCTCGAGAATATTCGCAAACAATTTTATAACCTCTATTATCAGTATCAGGAGCAAAGTGTCTCTGATGTGAAACTTGTTTTTAAAAAAATTGAAAAATATATTAGCCAGCCCAAATTCTTTCAGACAAGATCGTCGTACAGCATCATACAAGTCAATCCTGAACCAACAAAGATTGACCTCGCTCAGCTGCAGAAACAGTTTGGTGGCCTTATTGCCGCAACACTTCGTTTCGAAACAGAAACATTATCTGAATACCAAAAAAATGAAATGCTTGATTCTGCAATTGGCTATTATCGAGGAAATCTCGTCATCGTCGACACCGACGTAACGTTCATTTACGACGATGACTACAATGATTTACTCGCATTTATCGAATTTGCTAATTTGCAACAACTCGAGTTACAATATTTCGATCGTTTACTCGACAACAAACTTAACATGATTTATGAAACAGGCGGAGCACCCCACATATCCCTGCTCGCCTATTTTCCATTTATCGATAACGTCAGCCGTGATCCCGTTGCCACACTTGGAAAACTAAAAGTGGATATTTCTGTAATCACCGAACGATTAGAAGGAAGCATCAAAATTGCTGGCGATCCCTATTATTCCGAATTTTACGATCAATTAATGAAAAAACTCGATCTTGAAAGCTGGCAACAATCTATTGAACGTAAGCTGGAAATTATCAAAGATGTTCTTCTCGTGTACCAACACAAAACAGACGTTATTCGTGAAAACATACTGGAAGTTTTAATCGTCATTTTGATTTTTATCGAGCTGATTATTGGAATACTTCACTACATCAAAGAATAACCATTCTATTTTGCCACACTCACCTTGGCCGGCCGCAGCACACGATCATTCAGCATGTATCCTTTCTCCATCACCGAAACAATCTCACCCGATTCGTGCTCATCAGAATCAACCTGCATAAGCGCTTCGTGATAGATCGGATCAAACAATTTACAAGGCACTTCTTTCACCCCGCTATCAACAAGAAAGTCCTGCAGTGAATTGTAAATCATTCCAACACCATCAATCCATGAAGCAAGGTGCTCCGGGATATCTTGATCTTGATGTGCCATTGCCCGATCAAAGTTATCAATGATGGTAAGCAATGCAACCAGAAGCTTTGCCTGCGCAGCCTCAGCCCAATCGGCTTGCTCCTTTGCAATGCGTTTTTTAAAATTTTCAAGGTCAGCACTGAGGCGCATATATTTTGCCTGCCATTCTTGAAGAGATGCATTGCACGTATCAAGTTTTTTGCGGCACTCGTTATGCGCAGGTGATTGCTCCTGATCTGACATGGTTGATGCCTTGAATCCCCTTTTTATTCGTTTTTGTTTTTCAGTAATCATGGACCTTAAACCCCATTTTCTCTATTTGTATCCCACATATACTAGTAAGTATAACAAAGCCTTCAGGCTCGGCAAGATCGGCTCATCCAATTTCCGCCCCTTTTCTTTTTGATCTATTTATTTTATAACTAAAATCAATCACCCAAAGAGCCTTTTGTCAAAAAAGGAACAATGAATGAACCAGTATATTCGTATTATCATGAGCTCTGCATTCACCCTCATACCAGCCTTAAGCCTCGGTTATGACAATGCTCACTTTTATCGTGCAACTAATCTTTTTTTCGAGCCACGAATCGAGCGAGACTATCTGACTACCCTCGATTTTTTTATAGAAACCGGATCAACAAAAAAGGCATGGGATCGCAATCACGATTCGGTATGCCTCCTTGATGTCTACGGTGTCCATGACATGCACGAACTTGCAATTGGCGTACCGGGTAAAGATTTAAGTAACCCGCTCGATATGATTATCACCCAACTATCACTTCTTCCGTCTCGCTGTACCACGTCAGCTGATGCATGCAAAACAGTATCCCAATTTGCCACCTATTCTATTAGCGGCAAGTTTGGCATCATAGAAGGAATTATCTCAATCGTACAAAACATTAAACGTGGTTTTTTCTTCCATCTTCACTTTCCAATTCGCCGATTAAAAACAAACAATATTTGTTTTTGCGATATCTCACCGACTGACGGCGCTTGCCCCGATGTCAACACACCAATTTGGCAGGCATTTAAAAATAACTTCGACGCTATTCTTTCACGGTATGATCTGAGACGAGATGCCATCTGCAAAACAAGCATCGGCGATATCACCGTCTTACTTGGTTGGACCCATTCCTTTAAGGAACCCGCTGTTTTAGATTTTGTTGACACTACATTTAAGGTGGGAGCGCTGATTCCATCAGGCGAGCAACGATGTGAAAATCAAATTTTTTCACTCCCGTTCGGCTATGATGGACATATTGCAGCAGCCATATCAGCAGATTTTGCATTTGGCGCCTTTGATTGGTTTTCTCTCGGTGGCCATTTCGATACGTTGGTATTTGGCAATAAAACGAAGTGCATTCGACTGAAAACAGGGCAATATCAAAGTGGAATGATAAAACTAGCCAAAGGCGAAGCAAAACGAGAAAAGGGAACAATTTGGCAAGTTGGCGCGTATCTCAAAGCAGATCATTTTGCTCGCGGATTGTCTTTATTATTTGGCTATAGCTTCGTAAGCAAAGGTAGAGACGAAGTAACTCCATGTGATACTGAAAAATTCTCACCATCTGTGGCAAGCAGTGATGAAATGCTCCTTGGCTGGAAAATGCACACCATTAACCTATGGCTTGAATATGATTTTTCGAGAGAAAATTCTGTAGTTGGACCACGCATCAGCTTGTTCTACAATCGCCCCTTGGGAGGCAAACGAGTTTATACCACGGATACCTTTGGTGCAAACTTCGGAGTTGATTTCGCGTGGGATCTGTAACTAAAACGATAAAAAGGAAGGTAATGAATCGCGCGATTTTGTGTAGTCTTATTATTTCATTCTTGTGCTGCTCTTTTTTACAAGGTGTTGTGGTTGTACAAGGTCAGGATTCAAGTGCGCCCAAAGCATTTGAAACTGACGTTACAACGAAAGCGTACAATCGCAAGACAGGCACTTTTTTTGTTGGTCTGGAATCAGGAACTGATGTATATACCATTTCAAAAGCAACTCGCCCAACATTCTCAAATACACCAGCATTCTCTGCTGTGCTTGTAAGCGGTAGCAACTTAACTACGGCAACCATAGAATTTCTTGCCTTTTCGCCACAGACAACTGATCGATCAGTATTGGCTACTGTTTCCGAAAGTAGTAGTGCAAAAACAGCAAACACAATAATCGCACTCTTTACTGATGGAACGGCAGAAACGTCCGCAACAAGCGCGTTACACGACGCCGGTGGAACAGCTGACTCAGATGGAATCGTACAAATGACCGCAAGTGATGACTCCATTTTTGCTGCAGTCAAACCAGACGGCAGTTTTTTTGGTGACGATAATACAGGCATAGCCCTCGTTGGCATCGGTGCAACAGATACAACACTCGCCTTAAATATAAAAGATGCTACAGCCGGCGTGGACGGCAATAAGGCAGCTGAACTCCAACAAGCATCAACAGTATTGAAAGGAACAAGCGGCGGCCAAGATGTGGTATTCACCGATACACAAGCGGCAATGCATTGGGACAAAGAAATGGAACGACTATTTATTGGTCTAAACATTTCAACCAATACCGGCGCATCCGATATTGCAAAAGCAGTCGTGGTTGGTCGGTTAAGTAGCGGCATTTTAAACTTACAAGCCATTGCTCCTGATGGAGCAATTAGCGGTGGAGGCGTTGATGAAATTGTAGTTGCAACCGGCGCTAATATCACCATAAATCCACACCATATCGGTGTGATGCACACAAGTACCGGACCTGATTATTTAATTCTTGACTGCACCACTACTATTACATGTAATCGCGTCTTTGCACTCCCGTTGGTCAACGATACAGCCAGTCCAACCAGCAGCACCAATGGCACACTGGCCGCAAAAGATTCAACATTAAACAGCAGCTACAAATTCACCACTGATGCATCCATAGCGGGAGATTTGGCCGTTAATAACCCAACTACCGACCCGGAAGCAGTAGTTGGTGCCGGAGATTTGCCGCTTGAAGTACGAGATACCATTTCTGATCTGATTGTACTTGGTGATGCAGTCTACATTTCCATTTCTAAAGCACCGGATAGTAATAATGATTCAGGTTTATGGTATTCGCAAGCACTCTTTGACGACGAAGGAAAAATAATTCGATGGACACCATGGACCAAACGTGGCGTTCCACTCAACGCATTCCCCGGCATCACACTCCCCGGTGGCGCCACACACAACGGTAGCATTAAATTTTTAGAAGTTGACGGAAAAACCGGCAACATTTGGATTGTAGAAGGAACCACAGAACAAACCGTCGGGATTACTTCGTGGAACACAGGAACAGTATCTACTGACATGACCACCAAAATAGCCGCAGCACTCACATCAGGTTGTTATTCAGTGCTAGATCTCGATCAAGCAACGCGAGGATTTTTAAATACTACTGCACACAGATATGCTCTATTCGGGGGCACAAAAAAAATTGTGTTCACTCGAACGAGTCAGGCAACCAATCCGGCAATTGCATCAAGTCCCCAATCTGCCATCACCGATTATTCATCAAGTGAAAATTTATTGTCAACGTCGCTACCCGATAGCGCTGGATGTTGTCATGTACTTGAATATACCAGGACAAGTACAACCGCAGACAGTGATTCATCGCGCACAAATTATGGTTACTTTTTTGCAGGAACTGGCACCGGATTATTCGTGTTTGCCGACACCAATGGCAATGGATTTAATTCTGCCAACATGAGCACACTCAACGTTGCACCATTCAGTAATCGTACATGGCAAAAAGCAGATTCGATCACCGGAGAAGTTGTCGATATAAAAACGTCAGGAGCTGGAGATACGCTGTATGTTCTTACTTTCGAATCAACCGCAACTGCACCACTAAAAAGCACTCTCTATAGTATCCCATTTGCAGCAACAATGAGTGCCATGTTTTCATCAGGCAACATTCGAACAATTGCACAAACAGGCATCGGCGCCTTTAGTAATGTGGTTCAGTTTTTTGGCATACAAATTCTCGCTACGGCAGATCCGAGAGCCGCTAATCCCGAAAACAAAGAACAACTCGTCCTTGCCACTAATCAGGGATTATTCCGCTCCAATGCCACGCAAGCTGGAAGCGCCAGTATTGCAACAGCCACCACACAAACCGCCGCTAATTGGCAACTCGTAACGGAAAGTAATAGCAAAACAACACTAACAACAGCATTTTATGGCATTGCAGGTATGGATACGCCGGTACGCAATACCAGCTGGCCGTTTAGCATTCAAGACCAAAGTGGCTTTAGCACGTTTGATCGTGGCAGCATTCACCAGTTCAGTGGCATTGGCAATAGTGGAGGAACTGCAACAGCATTTAATACTTTTTTTGTTCCAGAAAAATTTAACGCACGCCCACAAAGCGCAACATTCAAAACGTTGCACCCAATCATTTATTTCTTTTCAGACGGAGGCAGAAGATTCTTTATCTACAACCGAACATCCGATCCAGCCAACCAGATTAAGATTGGTGTGCTCCCATTTGATGTAACCGATTGGAACGTTGCACAAATTGATATTCTCAATAATCCAACGCTCGAAAACGTGAACCAAATCTATTGGTTAAAACAAATCGGTGCAACAGGCATCCTCATGGCAGGAACCGGAACAGGGGTTATTGGCTTGGATTAACGAGTTGTTTTTTTGCCATCAGTTGCTCAAGTTTTTTTCTTACGTCAGCCACTATATTTTTCAAGCACTGAACACGATCTGGCTCCAAAGTACCTGGCAATCGTCCACACAGCTGGTCAACGGTTGCCACCACACGTGACAGATAAATAAGATCGTCATGCGGCACTGCAGGATTTTCTTTCGTTAAACGATCAATACACGAGCCAGCAAAAACCAACCGCCCAATAGAAACATCAATGATCAATATTTTTTGCAAAGATGTTCCACTTGTTGAAAGAAGATCACCCAAAGATTCGCAGACCTGGGCACAACTTTCCTTTGCTTTTGTATACCAATTTTCTGGGAATAATCGATCAAGAGAATACCGCTCAGATGCACTATGTATCGTGTAACAGATAGGACCTATTAAAAAAACTCCAAGAAAAAAAAACGATGTGAATAACTTGGCCAGATACCGCTTCATACAGACTCCTTCACACCACCCTCATTTTACCACATTATTTGGCACCACTCCCCACCTCCTTTAGCCTTATTCTCGTACTTTTTGCCCCTTTTTGTCAACAGATTGCCCCCAGAAAACTAAGGGCTATCGCATTTAAAATGCTGTAGATGTAGCAAACGTTGTTGTCTGAGAAAGATACGCCTACTACATACAGCAGGCCCTAAGACGGGAAAATACTCCTATTATCCTTCAAAAAAACCAAAAGTCGTCACGTGTTCCAGCCGCAAGTATACCGTGCGGCCGTAAAAACAGAGGAAGAAATAAAAAAAGTTATAACCACCACCGACTTATAGATGGTGGTGGTGGTTATAACTTTTACCGCTTATATTCTTCGACAAAAAACAGAGTGAGTGCCTACTAAAACGGAAGCTCATCCTCAAAAGGCGGCTGATCTTTGAACTCAATTTCCCCTGTATTCTTCTTTTCATCCTTTGAAAATTGGGCCTCAGCGCCTTCCTTCTTTTTTGCGTTCTTCTCTTTAATAGCATCAATTTGATCGTAAAGTTCTTTTTCTAACGCAGATTCAGGAGCAGATGCTCTTTCATTATTGCGAACTGCAGCCTGCACTTTATTATCAGATGGTGACGAAGTCACTCCAACTTCGCTTTCATCAGAATCCGCTGCCGATGATAAAAACACTACACGATCGGCAACAACCGAATGCTTGCTGCGAGTTTGACCATTTTGATCTTCCCATGTATCAAACTTCAAACGCCCTTCCACTAAAATTGATCGACCCTTTTGCAAATATTGATTGCAACTTTCAGCTTGAGCACCCCAGACATCAATGTCGACATAACAGACTTCTTGCACCATCGAACCGGTCTGCCTGTTTTTGAATTGACGATTTGTTGCCAGACCTAACCGACACACAGATTGCCCTGATGCCAATTGTTTGTGATCTGGGTCACGTGTTAAATTTCCAACCAACACCACACGATTGTAACCAGCCATACGTAAATCCTTTCTAAAAAGTATAAATTTGTGTGAGTAAAAAAATGGTACCACTTCAATTACTGTGGTACCACTGACAATTATAGCATATATTTAGTTATTGCCAAATCATATTACGCCGCTGCAGAAACATAACGAAGATCAATGGTTAAAAATGAATATTTTTTGTACATCAAATCAATAACCGTTAATTTTTGTTTTGCTGTCATACTTGTTTGCAACAAACGTGCATCATACAAAAAGGCCTTGCGATGCGCTTTAGGTACATAATACGCCTCAAGTTCTAGCTTGTGCACTAGATAGAGCAATCGTCCAAAATCATGAGCTGCCATCTCT
>SDBU01007689.1_pt1 | contig 12375 bp, 9 predicted proteins | sample 2277071 | NCBI WGS metagenome assembly SDBU01 (sample SAMN10397929, study PRJNA504765) | marine sediment metagenome | isolation source: marine sediment core GS08_GC12, 126 cmbsf | place: Arctic Ocean: Gakkel Ridge, Loki's castle | collected 2008
TTGACCAGGGAGCAGGCGTTCTTTATCGCCACGATGGAAGAGGCCGACGACACGCTGGCGCGGTTGGGGGAGGAGGTCATACCGGAGGCGACGCGGGCGCAACAGGAACTAAAGGTTGCAACTGAGAACGTCAAAGAAGCATGGGGTGACTTTGTAACAAGTCCGGTCATTATTGGGGGAATGGAAACCCTGGCTAGGTTGGTTCAGGACTTGGCAGATGGGCTTGACGCCTTCTTTGACCCCGAAATAGCCGCCGTCGCCGCGGAGGGCCTGCTGAATGCCGAGAACCTGGAGGATGCCCATAGAGCGATCATAGATTATTCAGGTAGCATGGTGGTGCTGAAACAGGCGTTGGTCAACGCATCGGGCAGCCAAGAGGAGTACAACGCGGCACTCGACAAGCTGGGTCGCTCATTAGCGCCCACGGCAGCGGGCTTACGGCTCCAAACCGGCGAATGGGAGGCGCTGACGGACGCGCTTGGTGATTATGCCGATATGTTCACGCGGGTAGAGGGTCTGAGGGCGGCCATGGCCGGCCCTGATGATCGCCTGCGCTTGCCTGACTTCTCCGGCTTCCAGGACTTCGCCGACCAGTGGCGGGCCATCCCCGACCAGGCCGTGGAAATCTTCGTCGAATTCCAGACCAACCTCAGCGAGTTGGTGGCCGAACAGCAGGACGCGCTCGACGCGCTCCGCAATGAATGGATGGCAGATGAAATCCGCGCCAATGAATCCTATCTGGCAGCGCTGGCCGCATCCACGGAAGATTTCCAGAATGGCCAAGCGCGGGACCTGGAGAGCTTCCAGAGCGACCAGGCCCGAGACCTGGAGAATTTCCGTCAGCGCGAGAGCGAGATTGAGGCCGATTACTACCGCGACCGGATGCGCTTCGCGGAGAACCACAGCCAGGACATGGCGCGGCTGGAAGAGGATCACCAGACGCGCCTCCGCGAGATGCGAGAGGACCATGAGTTCCGCCAGGACGACGCGATCGCCTCTCGGGACGCAATCGCATTCATCCGCAACCAGCGCCGGTTTGAGCGCGACAGACGGCGGGCCGAGGAGACTCACAACACCGCGGCCGGCCGGCGAGATGAGGACTTTGCCCGCCGCATGGCCGACATGGAGGCCGACTTCCAGACAGAGCGGGCGCAACGGTTGGCGAACCTGGAAGAGCAGCAAGCCGACCGGACGGAGGCATTTCGGGAGCAGCAAGCCGTTCGGGCAGAGGCATATCGGGAAGAACAGGCCGACCTGGCTGCGGCCCATACGGAGCGGATAGCCGATCTCAAAGAGCAATATGTCTTAGAGGAAGGGCTGCTCAAGGAGCGGCACAAGAAGGAAGAAAAGGTCCTCAAGGACCGGTTCAAAAAGGAGCTGATCGCGTATGGAAACCAGGCCGACGAACTGGAGGGCATCCTGGGCGATTGGCACATGCGGGAACAAGAAATGGTTGAGGCGCAGTTGGGGAGCCACTTGGAGGCTTTCGAGGATTGGTTGCTGGGGATTGGGGAAGGGATAGCCGGTCTGCCGATCGTGGGCGATGGTGGGGGCGGAGGCGGGGGAAACATTCCGCCAGGCACACCAGGCGACCCGCCGCCATACCCGCCATTGGGGCCGGGTGTCAGAACTGAATATCCAGCCGGGAGCGGGATCTATTGGTTCTCCCCCGATGGCGTTACGTGGGTGCGCGAGACGGCCGGGGCTAGTCTGGTGGACGACGGGCAATCATTATCGGGCGCCGGCCTATCCAAGCTAACTGCCAGGTCGGGTCTGAACCTTGCTCTATTGGCTGCCAATCAACCGGGCGGCCTGACTGGGGCGGCTGGAGCAGTGATGTCATTCACGCAGACCAACAGCTTCCCAGGCCTCGACGGTGCCACGGCGGCCGAGGTGGCGGCGCTGGTGCGGCCGCAGACGATTGAGCTACTAGAGCAATACTCGCGGGGGTACTGATGGCATCATATTCCTATGAGATCGGCACCACCTCCAGCACGACCAATGTTGAAAGCCTGACGGTGCCGGTCAAGCCGCCCAAAGGGGACTATGATGAATGGTCGGAGAGCTATGACCAGGCCGATGGGGGCATGGCTGGGGACGGGTACCCGGTTGCCGTTTGGACATTCGATGTCCTAACGGCCGCCCAGGTGGCGCAATTACGAACGTTCTGCTCGGGCAGGAGCGCGGTTGCCTACATCAACACGCGCATAAATGACAATACGTTTGACAAATTCTCCAGCCGGATGATCTGGGACCCCGATCAGCAGGAAAAGCGGCGCTTTGGCGGATATGTGATGGGCCTGCGGCTAGAGTTCCGCAAGCTGGTGGCAGTGTAGGTGATGGGATGGCCGACCGAATAACGGGTGCAGAGAAGGCGCTACTCAGGGCTGACGGGCACAAGGCAGCGCTGTACCTCTCTATCCTGGTGCCCGATTCGATCCTGGTTGCTCGGCTGAACAACGGCGACGCGGCCAGAGGCGATCGCAGCATCGTCTATGACGGTGGCAGCGGATCCTCCGCAGAATACGCCCGAATCCAGGCTGGCCAGCCGCTCTGGGTGGGCACTGCGGCTGGCCTTCATGACCGCGGCATTACGCGCGTGAAATCCATCACCGGCGATGAAACGAGCGGCACTATTACGGTGGCCGAGAACGCCAGCATCGGGTGGGCTGACGATGACTATCTGACCGTCAAAGAGGAGTACCCGCTGTTCCCCAAGTTCCCGCGGTTCACCTCAGTGGGGGGGACCGTCACGTTCTACAAAGATTACGACACCGCGTACACTGATGAGAATGAGGAACCTCCCCCAGTCGGAATCATGGGGCCCCACCGGGCAGGGATGCTATCCGGCGGCACAGTCCGATTCTATCTCGATTCCAGCGACAGCTATGCAGTAGCGCCGGGCGCAACCATCGCCAGCACGGCCTGGGCGTCCACTGGCGGCGGCGACACGACGATCGACAGTGCCGCATCGGCCGCGACGCACATTGACATCACGGCCGCCGACTATTATTGGATAGCCTGCACCGTTACCGACGACAATGGCAAGACGCAGACCACGCGGCGCTGCTACCTTGTCCACAATGCGACGGTCGGGCACGCGGATTATCCGCATGTCGATTTCGAGATCACCACCTTCAACGGCAACTGGAATCGTGGCGGGTGGAACATCGGCCTGAATGTGCGCGACAATGGGACTCTGACTGACATCCCGGACAAGGCGCTCATTGTCATCTGGCAGGACGCCACCTATGGCAGCACCAACCAGGACATCGGCGGATGGAAGCTGAACAGTGCCGATGCGCGATTTGTCCTGTTCGCCGGCTATGTGCGGGGCGACACGGTGACGCGGGATTGGGCGACCAGCCGAGTGCAGTTCCAGGCGAGCAGCATCACCGGACTGATGCAAAAGACGCCTGCCGATGGGATCTATCTTGGCGCACGAGTTGACCAGACGCAGGACTGGAACAAATACACCAGTCTCACATTCACCAGGGCCTTGCATCATCTGTTCAAGTATCACTCTACGCTCCTGGAAATCGCCGACGTTTACATGCCGAGCAACAGCCTCTATCGGTTTAAGGATTGCGAGGAATTCTCACCTGGCACTCTCTATCGTCAGGCGGCTGCCTTCGCCAAGAGCTTTTCGATCTATGCCGGACTCTGCGCAAATAAGTCGGGACAGATCCACATAGAGCGTGACATCAACAGCATCAACGCGACCGACCGGGGCAACGTGCAGGACGTATCCGATATTGGCGAAACTGATCGGCGCGACCGACCGGACTTGACCCTCCTGCGGCAAGAGGAGGCGCGGGTGTATTCAGTGAGCACCAGCGGGTTCTCCTGGGACGGGACAGACGCCCTGCCGTTCATCTCGAATGCGCCCGGGATCGTGAAGAACGATGAAGGCCGGGGCATCCGCAATCTGGAGAGGCAGATATTCGCCGACCAGGACAACGCCAATGAATTCTGCGGCCGCATCATGGCCATCGAGAACAACGACATTCGGGAGATTCGGGTCCCGTTCAAGGGCCATTATCTCGGGGTGCTGGACATCGTGCCGCAGGAATGGTGGCGCATGAGCCTGTCGTCCGGCGACACCGAGCGGGGAATCACGCTATCCAATCGCCAGATGGTGCCGCGAACGGTGACAGCCTCGTTCGACATGGCGAACGGCGTGATCAAGGCCAATGCGATCATGGAGCCGGAGGCCGCAGGCGTTGACGGGCTGACCAGCGACTATCCGAGCGGGCCGCCCGAAGACCCGCCGCCCGACCCACCAGCACCGGATCCACCACCAGGCGCCGGTGACGGCAATACCGTCTATGTCCAGGTTGAGAATGCCATTGCCCGGACGCTCAATTTCCTGGACACCAGCCCGAATTGGCTGAATGTTCCCATCAATACGACGCTGACCGGCACGATCTATCGGCTGATCATTGACCCGTGGGTAGTATCGGCCGGGGGCACGACGGCGGTCTGGTTGGCGTGCGAGAATGGTGTCTGGATGACCGGCGACATGAACCGGCTAACGCCCACTTGGGTGCAAAAGCTGACGGCGGCCACGTTCGCCACCGCTACCGGCAAGACGCTTTCGGCCGTGCGGAATATCAAGGCGACGATCGCGGAGCAGAACCGATTCTACATCCACGTCTTGGACACCGAGGACACGCTCTATGTCGGCATGACTGCGAGCGGCGGCGACACCTGGACATTCACGAGTGTCGGGACGGTCACGAGCACGACCGTTGCGCTGGGTTTTGCGGTCAGCACGCACGATGCGCTGAAAGTGTGGTCATGCGGCGCGGATGGGGTGCTAAAGGGAAGCACCACCGCCGCGTCATCGTTCTCAACCCTTCACACTGTTTCCAATGCCGTTGGGCCAATTAACTCCATCGAGGTTCCGTATGCCAGCAATCCTACAGATCAGACCATCTATATAAGTGCCGAGGCCGGATCTGACGGCGGTGGTGCGCCCGGCGGTTACGACGGCATCTTTGAGGTTGAAGAGTATGGCCCAGATGTCTTTATAACGTCCGACCTGGAATGGGGAAATACTACTCAAGCGGAACTGTGGCGGTGGCTTGTTTACAAGGTCACATTGAATTCAGGAACCTTTGAACAGGGTCATATCGAAGTGGATGTGTGCAGGGTTTCTGGAACTTGTGCGTTAGCCTCAAACAACCCAACCGTGATGAGCTCGCTTGAGGACGGCAGTCAAAGCCCAACCATCAGCGGCAACACCAGCGGTTCGGGCGTGGCCGGCTGTCCAGGAGGCAGCACGATAGCTGGCTCAACTAGAACTGTGGCTGCCAGTGTGGGGTATTTTGGGATGAGGTGGGGCTGGAATTGCTATGGAACTTGGCGTGTATCCGTGCCGATGCGGTGGGTGCTGGATGCAGGTGGAGAACTTGATCTGTTTGCAGCAAGTAGCATCAATGCAGTCTATCTTCTCAAGTCAATTGACGGCGCCGGCACATTCTCCGACGTGACACCATCCGAGGGCGGGTCGTCGGCCTTCTGTAGCATGGAGGCGGCAACGCTCGATGGACAGACAATCTATACCCTGGTCCGCGCGAGTGATGTCGAGGAACATCACGCCGTTGTCTCAGCTAATGGTGCGGGAAGCTGGACCGAGCAATCGGATTTCAACAGCGTCGATCCTGCCGACGCTGACGGTCAGGCCAGTCTCGGCGCATGGCCGGCGGATTCGGACATCATGTACTGCCTACAGCACAGGAACCCGGGCGGGACGCCGGCAGACATGATCGTCTACTCTGACGACCAGATGGTGACCTGGGCCGATAAGGCGGGCGATTGGAGCTCGGCAATTCAGAGTACGTTTGGTCTGACAAAGGCATACGCAGGGACGATCGTGCCAAATTGGATGAACTAACCCCGACGATGGCAGAGAGAATGGCAGAGATTGCACAAAGGTATCACATCAAGCCGATGTTCGCGCTCATAACTTTCATGGTGATAGCATGTTGCTTGCTGGCCACATCCCCGGCATTTCTGGGTATTGGCTGTTGGAAACCCCTTATCGCGGATAGCATCACTAACTGCATAATGGGCGCGTTTAACTTCTCTATTCTGGCAACGATAGTTTTCATCATACCGCCTCTGAGTGTTGCGGCCACGGCCACTTTGCCGATAGCGATCTTTGTTGGCCTTGATCCTGCCTGGGTTATCGCGGCACCATTGCCTTTGATATGCTCTCCATTTGGGAGTGCATTGCCTCAGCCGCTCTCTGGCCCGGGCCGCTGGGGACCGCCTGTATTCCTGAGCGCATCCTTTGCATTTGCTGGTCTTGCCACCAAATCTGCTTTTGTCATTATAGAAATCATCAAGCAATTTAATGGCGCCACACGCAAGGCACTTCTTGAATCCGGTTTCAAACAGTTCTTGGCGGCGCTTCCAAGCCTCAATCGTCAGATTGCCATATATCTTTGCCATATCACCTCCAAACAAAAGAAGCACCATCGGCGGTTGCCATCGTTGTCACGCAACGGCTTTCCAATGGTGCTTCCAGTTCAAGTATATTCTATTATGAAGGTTTCGCAACCCGCCGTTACGTGACATGAACAGTATAGCACAGAACCGAGAACAGAGCAATGCCCATCCGTGACGCAATCCTAGCCCAGCGCGAACAGTCCGGCGGCGCATTCGAGCAGCGGCGCGATGTACTCTATTGTGAGATGGTGGGTATTGATAGCAGCACCGATCCAGGTGTGACCGGCAAGCTGGCGTTCATCTGGGCCAAGCAGAACGGGCGGAGCGGTGGGATCTTCCAGGTATTCAACCCGCATGTCCAGCGACGGGTAGGACTGCCCATTCTGGTCGGACCCAGCCCGCAGAGGCCGAACCGGCTCATGGTACTGGGGGTGGACTGGCAAACACTGGCTGCGCACCCGGACTATGGCGGCGGGGATTATGAAGGCGACCCGTATCTGGCGAACCACGCGCCCAGCCATGAGCAGCCGGATTTCAGCCCGGGCGGGGATGCAGTCAACGTGTACCCGCGGGCATTCACACAACTCAAAACGACCGGCGGCACAAGCGGCCTGACGGTGGACGTGGCAGCCTATCGGTACAGCTACAATTTGACGACAGTGGATTACGACGGCGAAACGGCCATCAGTATAAGCACACATCAGCCGGCCGCCGGCGCCCATCTGTTTGTCCTGGTTTATCTCGATCCAGTGACGAACACGGCAGCCAGTACGGCCGGAGATGCAACTGCGCTGACGGTAGAGGCCACAAAGCCAGCCTCTCCAGCCGGAACCATTACGTCAGCCTACATCCTACTCAATGGCGCGGCTACGAGCATCACCGAAAAGATGATCTATGATGGACGAATGCCGTTTTGCGTCATTGGACCTGACTCAGATCAGATAAATGAAGGGCTTGCATTGATAGAGGCCCAATGGGATTACGCCTTCTCGCGCCACATAACCGGGTGATGAGGCAGGAGCGATAGCTATGTTTGGAAGCACGGTCAAGGGCGGACCTAGCGAGGGGGGAACCAGGTATTGGCTCCTGCTAGACAGCAGCGGCCGGCAGATCATAGTCGGCCAGGTCGCCGAGGATGCGGCGGTATCCGGGGATGGGGCGCCAGTTCTGATTGCCGGCCGGTACGACGCCAGCCCGCGGGCGGTGGATGATGGCGACAAGGTGACGCTGGCCTTGACGGCGGCGGGGGCTGTTGAGATTTCGTCCGAGATGCCTGCCGCTGCGGCCCTGGCAGACGGGGCCACGAATCCGACCTCTCCGATTGTAGGAGCGGCCGGCCTGGTGTTCAACGGCACGACCTGGGACCGTCTGCGGGGGAACCAGGAGGTGACGTTGCTGGCGTCGGCGGCCAGGACGGCAACGCTCCAGAGCTCAGACATGGTGAATTATTCGCATTCTGGCCTACTGGTATTTGTTAGCGTCACTTCCATCACGTCCACGCCGGTGCTGACGCCGTATTTGCAAGTAAAAGATTCGATCTCGAGTTCGTATTTTACGATTTGGACAGCCTCGGTTGCGCTGGAGTCCGTCACCACTGCGGCCTATCTGTTCCAGCCGGGCGGAGCGGGTGGGAGCTATAGCGAGGCCGTCAATCTGCGCGTGGGCCGGACATGGCGATTCGGGATGACACACGCAGATGCAGATAGCGCGACCTATAGTGTAAGTGCCGCCCTTTTGGTCTAATCAGTTGCTTGGATACTTTCTGGCTAGAAGCGATAATACGATGTTCATATCCGGCGCATGGAGAAATCGAGTAAGAGCACCATGGCAGCCGCGGCATAATACGATAAGATTTGTAAGCGCATTATTGGGAATCTCATGGGTTTGATTTCGGCCTCTTCCATCTATATGATGAACCACTGGAGACTTTTCCGTGTGGCAGATTTGACATTGATGATTGTCCCGCTCAACAACTGTAGCTCGATTGCCGCCGAAGCGCCATTTATGTGCAAGGCGCAATCTCGATTTGCCCATTTTGTCCAAGCAGCGGCGGCAATTTTTATATCCAGATTGAGGCTTGCGTGTACCACAGCCCACACAGAGGCCCCGCTCGAGTCTCTGGCGTTTGTATTTCTTTGCGCGCTTGGCAGTTTGAGCCAGATGTTTTGCACATCTTCTTCTATTGGGCACAACTGGCGTATTGCATGAATAGCATAGACCTTGTTCGCGGCGGCGGGTTATCCACTCTCTCATATAAAGCCGATGTTTTTCCGTATCCCTTTTTCTCATTGCCGACCTCTAGTAAATGAATAATGGATTATATCACCTATGGCATAAATGGTCAAGCCGTAGGTTGCATAGACACAAGGGAGATAGAACAATGAAGAAAGAAAAGCGCTTTGATTGGGCCGTTGCCGCCTGGATCCTGGCGGCGGTTGCTATCCTGGTGATCGCAGCCATAGCTATACTGACCCCCGACGCCGACATTGCCCCCCGCGCCTCTGTCGCTGGCTGGATGGGGGAGGAGTCTGTCACCGTGTCGGCCACCGGTGGGGCCGGGGCGGCTACTGGAAGCGGATCAAGCACAATCGCCGTCCGGGGGCATCTGATGGCGATTCATCTGGATTTTACCGCATCGATTAGCACCACGACCGATACCGCTATCACCCTGGCAAGCCCGTCGCTGGCCGTGTTGACCATTACGGATTCCGCCACGGATGCCTGGTACTATCCGGTCGTGACGCAAACAATCTATAGTGGCGCCGCCGCCGCAGATCGGGTTGCGCTTCCCATCAACGGACCGCTGGACATCGCGGTATCGGACACCACCAGCGGCACCGTCGTCATTGTCACGTTCTGGTGGGGCGAGTAGGAAATGCTGAATCATCACGTCGGGTTCTATTACAACGGCACGACGGCCGAGCGGAATGCGCTGTCCCCGCAGACGAGCAGCGTATTCTATGATACCGACGTTTCAGAGTGGTTCATCTGGGACGGCTCTACCTGGTCCAGCTACGTCCATCGATCACAGTGGCTACAGAACGGATTCATTGACGCCACCGAAGTGTCGCTGGCCTGGGATGATGCCTCTCGGACGCTGACGGTGGATGCGGTGGGGGCGAACTTCAATTATCTCCACGACGGACTTCTCTACACCAAAACATCAGCACAAACAAAGCAAATCACCAACACTGCAGGCTTGTGGATATTCTACTTTGACGGCGCGACACTGGACGCGGCGCACAATCCCAACGATGCCAAGATTGACGACGTGCATCTGAACGAGGTCGTCGTTGCATATGTCTACTGGGACGCAACTGTTGCCAATGAGGATGGCCGATTGATTCATGATTCGCACGGTGCCAGAATGTCGCCGGTAACCCATGCCTATTTCCATCACAACTTCCGCGCGATTTATGGTTTGGGCATGGCGCTGGCCGACTTTGTGATTGATGATGACGGCGATGATGCTGAGGACGCGCAGTTCAGCATGGCGTCCGGCGAGTTCGACGATGAGGACCTAGAATTCACTATTACCGCCATAAATAAAACAACAGGGGCAGAAATCTGGTATCTCGACGGAGCTAATTGGCGGTGGCAGACCAATGCCGGTTACAGCATCTTGACAACTGGCACTGGCCGGATGGCATGGAACAACGCCGGGGCACAGGCAGAGGTCGGCAACACTCAATTTGCCCTATGCCATATTTTTGGCACCTCTATCGGTGACGATGCTGGAGCGAACCCCAAATACATAGCCATCCAAGGCCAGGCCACATACGCCACAAAAAAATTGGCCCGCGCAGGAGCCGAGACCGAGATCAATGCACTTGTCTACGGAACACTTCCCATCCAAGAGGTCGTCCCGGTCGGTACAATTATCTTCCAAAGTGCTAATGGCTATGGCAACGCGGTCAAAAGCCGGACCGTCAGCACTGACGCCGGTGACAATTATGTCGATTGGCGGAAAAGTGGCATGACGCCGACTGGCTCAGTTGCCGGTCACACGCATGATCACAACACCGATCTATTCGGCCACCAGGGCGGGTCAGCCTCAGAGCGCTACCACCTGACCGCTGTCCAGCATACCGCCACTGCTGCGATGGTTACCGCCGGGCTGGATGCGCTGACGACGGCAGAGGTCGATCAACTAGAGAACATCGGTGCGGAAACAATCTCGGCGGCGCAATGGGGATACTTGGGGGCATCAGACCAGGGTCTAGCGCAGGCAGACACGCCAACACTTGCCGGTCTTACAATCGTCAATGCCATTGATGAATTCTCTAAAGACGGCACGCTTGGCGGGAATTCCGACAGTGCCCTTCCGACAGAGAAGGCGGTCAAGACGTATGTCGATGGTGCAGGTGGCGGAACCGGACAAGCAGATACACTTATCTGGATAGGATGGTAAACCATGGCAATAGCGGGAAAGGCACTTGCAGACGGGCAACTGGCGGCCGCGGAAGCGACCATCTATACCGTGCCGGGTGGAACCACGACCTACATCAAGAGCATCATTTGCACCAACACGGGCGCGGGTCAGAACGTGGTGCTGCTGTACCTGCGGGTAGATGGCGCAAACTCCCGGCGCATCATCCGGGTGCCGCTGGAAACCAATGAGCAGTTGTATTTTGATGAGCCTATGACGCTAGAGGCGGCTGACCTGGTGAGGGGAGAGGCCACAAACGCGACCGAGGTAGACTACATTGTTAATGGGGCCGAGGAAGCATGACGCACGTACTGGACGCCAACGGTAGAATCAAACGCTCGGTCACCTCAACTGGTCCCACTGCCTGGGATGTCACCACCGTCGAGGTGGCGGGGTGGGAGGAGCTGGACCGGGATACGCTGGTGGGGGCACAGGCCAACTTTGACTTCGACGATATTTCTCAGGATTACGAAGATTTAAAGCTGGTGGTCAGGGCGCGAACCGATGTGGCTTCGAGTTTCGATTCTATTAACATCGCTCTCAACAACGACGCTGTTGACGCAAACTATTATCGTGAGAATGTCCAGGGTCAGGCTGCTGTTGCCAGTGCCGGACATAGGTCAGACCGCATAATTTCCGCTGCGCTGGGAGCCACCTCTGTGGCGGGCGATTTTGCTTACAGCGCTATTATGATTCGACGCTACACTGAATCAGAGCATCATCATGTCTCCGGCCACGTAGTAGGTCGGCGGACGGCCATCCTGCAATTCAATGTTTGGTATAGTGTCCAGTGGGAAACGGCAGACCCCATCACTCGCGTCACGCTTGACCAGGGAACTGGACCCAACTTCATCGCCGGTTCCGAAGCCATTCTCTATGGCCTTCGCAAGCGCGATGTGGTCACGGCGGTGACGGGCGAAGTCAGCATCACCGCCCTCTCCAGCGACGTGTACGGCGGCAACATCATCAAGAACTCGCCGGGGCAGATACCAGTTGACGGTGCAGAGCCCCAGTGGTGGGATGATGGCGCGAACGCCACCTTGACAGACGAGGACACGGCTGGCGAGGGCATACCGGATAAGCACGAGCGATGCTTCAAGCTCGTCACCTCAGCCAACGACGCCTACGGGTATCAGACGCATACTTTCGCTGATGAGGAGTTGCTTGACGCCGGCGTGACCGAGGTCTCTTTCTCCGCCCTGGTCTACTGTGCGACCGGGGCCAAGGCGAGCATCGGAATCTATGGCACGAACCTTGGCTTGCAGGAATCGTCACAGGCGACCGCCGGCAGCTTGCAGTTCCTGAAGGTCGAGGGCATTACGCTGCATGCTGGTGACACCTCCATCCAGACGCGGCTGATCTGCGACACCGACACGTCGATTTTCTTGATGCCGATGCTGAACGTCGGGCCGAAGGCTATGCCGTGGAAGGCGCGGGGAATGAGGCATGTGCCCATAATTGCTGCCCCAATGATAGAGGCAGTCGGCGTC
>SDBU01007690.1_pt1 | contig 12374 bp, 12 predicted proteins | sample 2277071 | NCBI WGS metagenome assembly SDBU01 (sample SAMN10397929, study PRJNA504765) | marine sediment metagenome | isolation source: marine sediment core GS08_GC12, 126 cmbsf | place: Arctic Ocean: Gakkel Ridge, Loki's castle | collected 2008
CGAATCTCTAACGGAGCTACTGCTTTGCAACGAAACTGATGATGTAGATGTTGCCATAGGAAAAACTCCTTTTTATTCATGTTATGTTTTATCAGCACCCTCCAACAATATCTTGTGCTTCTTGGTTTTTGCGTTGAGACTCAAGACAGCTCCTAATGTTACCTAAACTTGTAGCAATATCTGGGTGATTGGGATCCAGAGATTTTTGCCGTATCTCCAAGGCCCTTTCATGTTTTTCTTAACCGACAGCCTAAGATAGCCCCGTCATCTCCAATCTGCACATCCTTGTTTTGAAGATTAGATTTTCGCAAATTTTCTGCACTTTTTATAGACTTTTTCATCAATAAAAGAGGAATCTCCTTAAGGGCTTCACCACAAGATTTTAAGTCGTGATTATGTCCCGAGAGTTTTCTTCTGCGGAATCGCAGTCCATTGCTATATTCCCCCCCTTTCTCCTTATAAGAAAGAGTATCGTGAACACCATCGGTCATGAGGAGAATGGTCGAATCGCAAGGAAGGTGCTCATCAAACACAATGATTTCTTCGGATCTATACGCACTTGGAAAAATTGCGGTCCCTGCTTCAGAGACACGGGCAGGAGCGAGCGTTTTCAGTTTGCGCTTTGTTATGTCCCAGTAGCAAAGCATCGTGTCACCAATGTTAAATCCGACAACGCGATAGCCTTTTTCAGCAAGAAAAACTCGGCAACATAGAAGAGTAGTCCCCTCGCCCCAAATTCTGTTTTGGATAGTAGTGTCAAGAACTGAAACGATGCTGGGGATGGCTTTTGTGAGCTCATTAGGATCCGTGTAGGAAGAAAAGATTTCAACGCTCCACTTTGTCGCTAAATGGGAGACCTTGGCAATCCGTTTATCTTGGCTGCTATCTCCAAAATGTCCTCCTGATCCATCACCGATAGCAAGGGCATACCCTTGGAAAGATCTGTCTCGGGAGAGGCAGATCCCTGCGTGTGCGCTATCAAGAAGGTGATCACCACTAAGGTTGAGACGATGTGGTTTGTTTGTGGCAAATGTGCTTCCAAAGAGGGCGGTCATTTCCTCATCTTGAAATGTTTGGACTCGCTCTTCATACGTCAAGGGTTTTTCGAGATTATTATCGTAAGATTGAAAGGGGAAAACCACTTTGATCTTACGTTTAAAAAATGGATTGAGTAAGGCACTACGCCATGATTCAGCTAGGTTAATCTCCTTTAGTGCATGCTTAAATGTTGCAACAACTTGTTTGTTGCTTCCTTTCGATTGCAAAATCCCATCGATTTGGGCAATAATCTCAAATCTCTCTACAGGGGATCTTTGTTGTATAGATGAAACAGTTTCTTCAATCCTTTTTTGTGAGATTTCAATGTCTTCTTCGTTGAGACAGATTCTTCGAACCAATGCTATAAGAGGCGAAACAGGGGATGCCATAAAGCTATTTAGATTAGTTCAGCGATAATAAAATATTTGGAAAGAATCCCTCTTACCTCATCCGGCTTATAACGAATGTCCATAATAACAAGTTGTTTTAAATGGTTAATGTCGGATTCATTCTCAGGATTTTTCCATGAGGGGTGGGCCATGATCAGAGGAATTAGATCAACTAACCCATCTGCTACAGCATACCAAAGAGGTGTGCGACCTGCATCATCCCTGACTGTGACATCGAGTTTATTGCTCTTCAAGAGTTTTTTTGCAATGACATCATCTCCATGGATGACAGCATCATGAAGAGGAGTTTTACCGTTTTCAGCTAGACTGTTTGGGTTGGCCCCTTTCTGAAGAAGCAATTCGCAGATTTGAGGGCGATGGTTAAAAGCAGCCATGTGGAGAGGGGTGCGTTTATATTCTCCTTCGGCATTTGAGTTGGCTCCTTTCCCAAGAAGGATTCTCACAGAGACTAGGTCACCTGCTTTTGCTGCCCAATGGAGAGCTGCATACCCGGCAGTATCTCGAACATTCGGATCAGCGCCGTCGCAGAGCAGAAGCCCCACAAGTTTAGGAAAGGAGTGATAAGCGGCGAAATGTATGGGACAGAAGCCTTGTTCATTGGGTTGGTTGAAAAATTCAGCTCGATTCTTTGCAATGAAGAACGATCGGGAGCTTTTTTCGACATATTCGAAGGCACCTATCTGGCACGCAATAAAAATATTATCGACCTTTTGTGCCACAACTCCTCTTCTCTTCTTTAAGAGTGCGATTTTGTCTTCCTCAAATTGAATTTTTTTATATGTATGAGGGGCTTTACTATCCAGCAAGTCAAAATAGGTCTCATTCCCTCTACTAACCTCTTCTTCTAATGCTAGGATCATTCTCTCATAGACAGTATCTTCATTGACTGCAAATCCCTCTTCATGTGCTTTTATTTTTTGTTGTAAATGGGAGCCAAATTCATTGTCAAGTTCTGTACGTTTTTCACTTGTCAGAGCAACAGTACGCCCTGCATCTAAATAATGGTCCCTAACAGATAAGAGGGAGCGAAAATTGACAGTTAAGTCATAAAAAAGGCCTCTAAATTCTCGGTGTAAATCTTCTTTCAGCTGACTGAAATCTCGCTGACTGGGCTCAACCTCCAAATATTTCCGCAAGGTTTTTAATTTACAACCAGCGATTTCTGTAGTAAGACCAATCCTTTCTCGCATTTGTTGATCGATGAAATAAATCATCGAACAAACACGGTCAATTTCTCTATCCAGTGCTTCCATTTGAACACTCATTTGATTATATTTCTCAATATCTTCAATGACTGGTGGAATCATGCTAATACCCCTTTAGATTTTTTTTTCGTTTATATTGTTCCTGTTTTTAAAAAAACGCAAGGAGATTTTTTCCCAGTTACTAACTCGAGGGTCAAACAGGTGACTGCTCATAAAGGCGGCAGAAAATGTTCAGATTAAGGCGCCGCCAAGGGCGGGAACCTGATGCAGGCAAAAACCCAATTCTTGAATTGAGATGTGTATGTTCTAAAGAGTATTCACATTCACTTCTATGAGTAAGACCTTTGTTGATTCAAGAGTCTGCATTTCCAGTCGATCGCTCTCAGTAACTTCTGCCGAATCTCCTGATTTGAGGAGATGATCTCCAAGCGCTAGCTCTCCATCGATCACAAAGATATAATCGCAATGTTTGCGACTTTTCGTCGTATGGACAATCGTCTGCTGCGAGTCAAATTGACCTAAGTAAAAGGTTGCGTCTTGATGAATGGAAAGGGTCGTCTCCGATGGGGTTTCTGCAACGATTTTCTGAAGGCTATTTTTCTGAAGTGGGATGGTTTTTTGCTCATAGCCCGGCTGAAGATTGCGCTCTTTGGGATAGACCCAAATCTGCAAAAAGCGCAGAGGCTTTTCTTGCGAAGCATTAAACTCAGAATGCTCGATGCCAGTCCCTGCAGTCATCCGCTGCACATCTCCGGGTTTGAGAATGCCGTGGTTACCCTGACTGTCTTTGTGCTCAAGAGCTCCCTCAAGGACGATGGTCACAATTTCCATATTTTCATGCGCATGGGTCCCAAAACCTTTACCGGGCTGGACGATGTCGTCATTAAAGACACGCAAGGTCCCAAAATTGAGGCGTTTTAAATTGTGATAGCTTCCAAAACTAAAGCTGTGCTTGCTATCGAGCCACTCATTTTGGGTGATCCCCCGCTCCGCGGCCATAATCACATCTACATGCATGACATAACTCATCGTTCTACCCTACCCTATACATTGTAAGAAGAAGAGGTCACATCGCCTCCTGTTCCTGTCCAGTTGGTATGGAAAAATTTCCCACGCGGCTGATCGACCCGCTCATAGGTATGGGCACCAAAAAGATCGCGTTGCGCTTGCAAGAGGTAAGCTGGGAGTCGCTCCGTCCGATAGCCATCGAAGAAGGCAAGTGCTGTGCTAAAGCAAGGAACGGGAATCCCATTTTCTACAGCGGTTGCCACAACTCTTCGCCAACTGGCCTGGGCAGTTGTGATTTCATTTTTGAAAAAGTCATCAAAGAGGAGGTTTTCGAGTTTTGCATTTTTGTCATAAGCCTTTTTGATATCATTGAGGAAACGGCTTCGAATGATACAACCCGCACGCCACATGAGGGCAATCGAGCCATAGTTGAGATCCCATTTGAACTCGTTTGCAGCTGCGCGCATGAGCATAAACCCTTGGGCGTAGCTGATGATTTTGGAAGCATAGAGAGCTTGCCTAACATCTTCGATGAATTGGCCTTTATCCCCTTTGAAAGTGATCTTGGGGGCTGCATATACCTGCGATGCTTTTACCCGTTCGTCTTTCAGGGCGGATAGGCATCTGGCAAAGACTGCCTCTCCAATCAGCGTAACGGGAAGTCCGATATCGAGAGCGCTGATACCTGTCCACTTTCCCGTCCCTTTTTGTCCAGCAACATCGAGAATCTTGTCGATCATTGGTGCACCATCTGTATCGCGATATCCCAAAATACTACTTGTGATCTCAATGAGGTAGCTGTGGAGCTGCCCTTTGTTCCATTCGGCAAAGATTTTTTGGAGCTCTGCATAATCGACTCCAAGAATACTGGTGAGCAGATGAAAGGCTTCGCAGATCAGTTGCATGTCGCCATATTCAATTCCATTATGGACCATTTTGACGTAATGGCCTGCACCCCCGTTTCCGACCCAATAACAACAAGGAAGCCCATCTTCTTCTGCTTTGGCACTGATTGCTTGTAAAATTTCTTTCACAAGTGGCCACGCTTCGGGGTTTCCTCCTGGCATGATGGAAGGACCATGACGGGCACCTTCTTCTCCGCCAGATATTCCGGTCCCAATAAACAAGATTCCCTTTTCCTGTAGCATTTTGACACGCCTATCAGTATCGGGGTAGTGGCTGTTGCCCCCGTCAATCACGATGTCCCCTTTTTCCAGGAAGGGAAGACACTCTTCAATGAGCATATCTACCGGATTACCCGCTTTGACCATGAACATCACTTTGCGAGGCCTTTTGAGAGTTTTAATAAGTTCTTCCAATGAGTGTGTGCCGATCACCTGGGTATTTTTGGCAGGTCCTGCCAAAAAGTCATCCACTTTGGATACTGTCCGATTGAAGACGGCTACCTTCCAACCATGATCGTTGATATTGAGGACCAAATTTTGCCCCATAACGGCCAGGCCGATCAGGCCAAAATCTGCTTCTTGTTCTGCCATTGACTTTCTCCCTTCTCTATTGATAATATCTTCATGCCTATTGTCCTCGTAGCTCAGTAGGATAGAGCGGTTGCCTCCTAAGCAACAGGTCGTGCGTTCGATTCGCGCCGGGGACGTTTCTTAGTATAATTTATTTTGCAAATTGGTGGACTCCTATAGCAATTCCTTTTGCAAGTTTGTCCAGATAGGTTTGTGTTGCCAAAAGTTCTCGTTCCTCTCTATTCGTCAGAAAACCCGCCTCGATCAAAATGCCCGGCATTGTTGTCTCGCGAATGACTTGATAATTTCCTTGCTTGATCCCTCGCGATTTTGCTTTCGTTTGGCCAATCGTTTGATTCAATACCGATGTGGCCAATTGTTTCGATTTTTCTCTCCTCTGCTGCTTTCCCTTGCTGTAGTAATACACCTCGATCCCCTTTGCTAAGGGACTTGCTGCTGAATTATAATGAATACTGACAAAAATGGAAATGTCTCTGCGATTGGCAAGACCTACTCGTGTCCCCAGAGGCAAAAAAATGTCCTTTGCTCTTGTGAGAATCACCCGATAGCCCAATTCTTCAAGATGTTTTTTTGTGAGATATGAAGTGCGCAGCGTGAGTATTTTTTCTTCGAGATTTCGCACCCGTGCACCTTGATCTTTTCCCCCATGTCCCGGATCGAGGATGATGATGGGCTTTTCTTTGGCAAAAGCACATAAGGGAAGGAAAAGCAGTAGCCAAAAAAATCTTTTTAATAGGCGCATGCTCCCTCATAGAGCTTTCTCACCACCTCTGCATCGTCAAAGGGGAGAACATGATGCGCAAAAATTTGCTCCTTTTCATGTCCTTTCCCTGCAATGAGAACAAGATCTTCTGGCTTTTTTATCGCAATAGCAAAGCGGATCGCCTCCTCCCGATCAAGTTGCACAGAAACGGATTTGTCGCATCCTCTTAAAATGTCTTCAATAATCTCCTCCGGGTCTTCGCTCCTTGGATTATCACTTGTGACAATCGCCATGTCAGACAGCTCTGAGGCGACCTTTCCCATTTTGGGTCGTTTTTCACGATCTCGATCTCCCCCACAGCCAAATACGGTGATGAGCCGCCCTTTTTTGATTTCATTAAGTGTTTGTAAGACGTTGGAAAGTGCATCTTCGGTATGGGCATAATCGACAAAAATCCCCTCCTTGACTTTCTCGAGGCGCCCCGGCACTTTTTTGAAACTCTTCAGCGCCTGCAAACAGGTTTCAAGAGAAAGGCCATAGCAAAGCCCCGCAGAAATTGCCGCAAGCAAGTTATAGACATTGAATTTTCCCACTAATTGTGACCTGCACTCGAGTTCTTGCCCTTGGTAACAAACTAAGAATTGAGTTTTCTTATCGCTGAGCCGAATCTCTTTTGCCTGTAGATCTGCATCCGCGTCGATCCCATAGGTAAATACGTTTGCTTTAGTGGCAAAGCGCATGAAGTCATCGGCATTGAGAATGGCCCATTTATCCCGCGTTAGGCCTGCAAAGAGTTTTTCCTTGGCCTCGCGGTAGGCATCCATATCCTGATGGTAATCGAGATGATCCTGTGTCAAATTGGTGAAGACGGCTAGATCAAAATCGATTTCCCCAACTCTTCCTTGGTCGAGCCCATGCGATGTCACTTCCATTACGGCTGCACTGCACCCTGCTTGCACCATATCGCGCAAAAGTTTTTGATTGGTGATCACATCAGGCGTTGTCATCGATCCTGGGAAGCGATGATCCCCAACGATCCATTCGATTGTTCCAATCATCCCTGTGCGAATTTCTGCCTTGCTGAAGAGAGCCTCAAGTAAGAAACTCACTGTTGTCTTTCCATTGGTGCCGGTCACACCAACGACTCGCAAAGCGTGAGAGGGATTTTGGTAGTAGCATGCTGCCAATTTCGCTTCAATGGAGGAAATATCGGGATGAATCAATTGCACTGCAGAAACAAAAGGATCATACATATCTGTGAGAATCGCGGATGCTCCTGAAACAATGGCATCGGGAATAAATAGGGCGCCATCATGCTTCCGACCCTTTTTGGCGATGAAAAGATTACCAGGCGCAACCCTTTTTGAGTGGGCGGTCAGCCCCGTTATTTCAATTTCTTTTGAACCTTTGACTTCAAGTCCATCGATTTGCTGTATCAAGCGTTTCAATCTCATCAACGATTCCAGGTTTCATAAAGTTTTTTCAATGCATCTACCTCTTTCAGCCAATCCGCTTTCGTCCTATCCCGCCTGGGGTCTCCGACAGGATATCCATATGGATCATCTCGTTCAACCCCTAAATATTCCAAACAGCGCCGTCCAATTCTCTCGAAAGCTGGGGCCGCACAATTCCCACCGTATTGATTGCCCCCAATTCCAGGAATGTATTTGTAGGCGGGTTCATCCATCACAACCATCAGAACAAAGCGGGGGTGATCAGCAGGAGCAAAACCAATGAACGTCGAGATGTGATCTTTTTTTGAATATTTTCCATCGATGATTTTCTCGGAGGTCGATGTTTTTCCCGCTTCCGTATAGCCGTGAATATCCGCTTTCCTTGCAGCTCCCCCAATTTTTGTCACATATTTCAACGCACAGGTGAGCTGGCGTACAATTTCGGGATCGAGAAGGCGTCTTTGTTTTTTTTCACCAAACGTATTGCAGAGAAGAATTTGCTCTGATCCATCGGGCATACGCCTAGAAATCTTACGAACCAGGGTCGGCTTCACATCATAGCCTCCATTGGCAATGATGGCAAAATTGCGCACTATCTGAAAACTATTTGCTAAAATATTGTGCCCCATTGCCAAAGAATAGGGCGTCGGTTTTGACCATTCGAGGGTTCCATTGGGATGGACCTTTCCTGGGGTAGGAAGCAGCCCTGGACTCTCACCGGGAAGCTCAACTCCTGTCTTTTGCCCAAACCCAAAAACATTTTCCAAAATATTGCGGTACCACCTCTCCCCAAGTTCTTCGATCACCCGATGCAAAATGGCCGACATGTAGACATTTGAAGACTTTTGGATCGCCATATACATATTCACATAGCGATGCGCTTGGAGATCTCGAAGCGGCTTACTTCTTCCTGGAAACATGGTCGGCAAGACCGAAACTTTTTCCATCGGATCAAAGATGGGTGGTTTCCCTTGCTTTTTCATCTCTTCATTTGCCATCAGACAAATCGCCATGGTGATCATCTTCACTGTTGAACCTGGCTCATATGGGTCTGTGAGTGCTTTGACCTGCGTTTCTTCCAAAAGCTCTTCGTCATTGAAGTATTCGCGATAGGAAGAAGGATAAAAGAAAGGGTATTGGGCCAAAGCCAAAACTTCGCCCGTATAAGGATCGAGCATGATCCCCCAGCCGCGCTTGGCTTCTGCGATTTGCACCTGTTTTTCGATCTCTTCTTCGACAATCGCCTGCAAACAATGATTGATCGTCAAATAGACATCGGCCCCATCTAGAGGAGCTTCGATCACTGTCCCCACATCCATAGAATGCCTGGGAGAGCGATAAAAAAAACGTTTGCCACTGCGCCCCTGTAAATACTTATCAAAGACATATTCAAGACCGCCTGTCGGAATGCACTGCTCTGTCACCTCATCGCGGAGTTCTCGCACCGTATGCAGCACATGTCCCAGTAGTTTTCCAAAGGGATACGATCTCTGATAATCCTTCTCGAAAAAAATCGCATTGCGGGCAATCTTGTTTTTTTTCGCAACCTTTTGCCACCACTGCTGAATTTCCTCTTTCTTTTCTCCGGAAAGCCACATGGCAATTTTGCGACTGCGCGACTCTTTTTCAAACTGCGCACGAACGTAGGTTTTTTGCTCATTATCATCGAGCTGTAAAAGTTGATTGAGCGAGCTCGCAATTTCTTCTCTATCTTTTGCCGGAATGCTTTTTGGATCGATATAGAGATGAAATTTCGGAACATCAATGACAAAAGCCTGTTGAGCTGTAGGATGAGCCGATTTGATCGACGTATTGGAGTAAAACACCCCTCTTCGAAAAGGCTCTTTCACCACCACCGTATGCTGGGCATAGGCCTGTTTTTCCCATTTTTCATGTTGCACAATCTGAATGCGGAAGAATTGGATAATCAAAAGAGAAAATAGAACTAGCAAGAAAAGAGCGACTCCAAGGAGTCGCTGCTGGTCTTTGGAAGTGGAAGAGAATGTTTTTTTCTTAGAGGGTATATGCGAATTCATTTGGACGACAGGATTTTGTCTTTTTCATCTCAATTTTTTGGCTCAAATTCGCTGAATGAATCCATTCAGCTCCATTTTCCGCCAAAAACTGAGTCAAAAAATCCTAAAATCTTCGTCTCAAAGCAATTCACATATACCCTCTTACGGGCTACCACCGGTCGCAAACGTGATGCTAGGTTGTTTTTTCAGCGGAACGTTTCTGTTTTCTTGCTGCAGCTCTAAAGGATCAGTTTGCCTCATTGTGATGACTTCACTGCAAATCGGAAATTTCATATGGGAAAATTCCTTAGCCATTGCCAAATTCATCAAATTTTCCGGATTTACGAATGTTTCAATTTCATATTGATAATGGGTATTTTCCTCTTGGATGCGACGAACCTCGCTCATCAGCGCCGGAATGCGGATGCGAAGTTCTGTGATCTCATTTTGCACATTGAGATAGGAATAGAGACAATATCCCAAACTGACAATGCAGACAAAAATCCGAAAAAACATCCCCTTATTCATCGCATCACCTTTTCTGCAAAGCGGAGTTTGGCACTCCTCGCACGAGGATTCCTTCGAATCTCCTGAAGCGAGGCTTGCAATGGCTTTTTGTTCAAAAGCTTGAGCATGGGCTTTTGGACATATTCTTTGTATTTGTTCTGCGCCGGGACAGTAGCCCCCTCTTTAAAAATCGCTTTTGCAATCCGATCTTCTAATCGATGAAAACTCATCACCCCAATGCGCCCACCAAAGCTCAGCACCTCTAACGCCTTGGGAAGAGCCTTTTGGATAGCTTCGAGTTCTCGATTCACACAAATTCTAAGCGCTTGAAAAATCAGCGTGGCAGGATGCAACTTCTTCTTAAATCCCCTGCCAAGTTGTTCTGCAATGAGATCGGCCAATTCCTTTGTCGTTTCAATAGATTGCGATTTTCTCGATTCAACAATCGTTTTTGCCGCTCTTCTCCATCTCGGTTCTTCGCCAAACTCACGGAAAATTTCTCCAAGTTTTTCTTCAGACCATTCATTAACAATTTCGCGCGCGGTCAAATGTTCACCTGGATCCATCCGCATATCGAGCGGTCCTTCCTTTCTGAAGCTAAAACCTTTTTCACGTTTATCGAGTTGCATAGAGGAAACTCCTAAGTCAAAAAAAAACCATCTACTGTGCCGAGCCCTCTCTCATGAAGATGCAGGTCGAGATCGGCAAAGTTGCCCTGAATCAGCTCTACCTTTTCTTTCCAAGGTAGAAGCGTCTTTTCAGCAATTTCCAAAGCATCTGGATCTTTGTCACACCCGATATAGCGCTCGATTTCTGGGTGCGCCTGTAAAATGGCTTTGGCATGTCCCCCTGCGCCAAGGGTTCCTTCATAAAAAATCTTGAGGTTTGCCCCCATAAACCCCTCAAGCACCTCGCTAATCATGATCGAGATATGGGGCGGTTTTTCATTCGAAGACGGGGATGTGTGTTTCATCCTCTACCTCCAATAAGGCAAAAGCCTCTTCCGTCATTTTCGCAAGATCTGAATTGGACCCGAGATCAGAGAGCTGGGCCACATATTTTTCTTTCGGCCAAATCTCAATCTTATCGAGGACGCCGGCAATCACAATTTCACTTTTAATTCCCGCTGCTTTCTTGAGCAAAGAAGGCATCAAAACCCTTCCAATCTTGTCGCACCCCAACTGATGCAAATTGGAAAAGAAGAGGGTGAAAAACTTTTGATATTTTCCCACATGTTGCTTTGCTTGAAACTTGGCCACAATTTTCTCAATATCGCTCCTTCGATAGATCGCAAGACATCCACCAAGACCAAGGCCCAAACTGAACTCGAGCACACCATTTTCCACCAACCCAAAACGCATCGCCTGAGGTAGTACGAAACGGTTTTTGCCGTCGAGTTTTGTCTCCTGTGATCCACTAAAAAAGAAACGCTTCATCACCAAATTTCCACCTTTTCCCACACTTTAACAACGGACCCCAAACTACGCAATCTTTTTTGCATAATCCGGCCCCAATTTTTGGCCTTTCGACCCTCTCAAACCATTCATTTCAAAGAGGATCAAAAAAATATATAAAATGTGGGAATTCGTGGGAATACAGACACAAGACATTTCAATAATCGGGTTTTGCCTTTGCTTGCCTCGCAATCTTTGGCAAATTCCCGATTTTTGAAACGCCTTGTACATAAAACTTTCTTGATAATTTCGCCCAACCCGATTAAATGAAAGGTATGGCCCGTACGATTGACAATCTAGGCGTGGAGATCTCCACCCGCTATGCAGAAGATCGCGAACTCTATGATGAAAGCCTCATCAAAGACGCACGACTCATCCCTGCGCAAACTCGGATCACAACCACAGTCCCCTCCTATACATCTGAATTCGAGCTTCTTTTTGAACTGGGAAAACGAAGAGCCCTTTGGGCCCTGTTTCGCGCTCCCCCCAACTATTATGTTTACCGGCGCCGACTCTTTGCTGAGCAAATCATCCCAGATCTCGGCAGTCCTGACCTCCAAGAATCCCAACTCGAGAGATTAGAAGCATTAGGAGAAGAAGAAAAAGAGCGCCACAAGGAGCCCCGCGATGAAGAAGAAATCGAAAAAGAGAAAAAAATCCTAAAAAAACTTTTGCAAAACGTCCTTCTCTTCGACCAGCTCCTCATTGACATCAATTCCCGCAGATCCCAATATCAGAAGGGATGAGTGACGTAAATTGGCTAGAAGTCCTTGACTGGGGCGAAAACGAATTAGAAGACCTGCGCTTTGTGGGATTTTCCTATCTCAAGCAGGGCAAATATGACATTGCCCTCACCTTTTTTGAAGCCTTAGTGGTTCTCACCCTGGGCAACCCCTACGACCTCCAGACCCTCGGCGCAATCCACCTCCAACAAAACAACAACCTCCAAGCTCTCAACTACATTGAAAGAGCACTCAAGATTGACCCCGACCACCTTCCCACCAAGCTCAATCGCGCCAAAGCCCTCCTCGCTCTTGGCTACAAGCGCCAGGGCATCCGCCAAGCCGAAGAGCTTTCCAAAGTG
>SDBU01007691.1_pt1 | contig 12373 bp, 10 predicted proteins | sample 2277071 | NCBI WGS metagenome assembly SDBU01 (sample SAMN10397929, study PRJNA504765) | marine sediment metagenome | isolation source: marine sediment core GS08_GC12, 126 cmbsf | place: Arctic Ocean: Gakkel Ridge, Loki's castle | collected 2008
GCTAGTCCAGTTCCAGGGCAAAGTCATGAAAAAAGTATATAGAATTATAGCCGCTGCCGCAACAATTATGGCGGCTTTTTCTTTGCCCGCCACGGCGGAGCCTTCCCCCCGGGCGCTACGGTTCGTGGGGCTGTGCGACACCCACGACGGCATGACCGCCTACCTTGCGGATCGGTACGGCGAGTCGCCCGCCGTGATGGGCACCGTGGACGATGCCTACGTCATGGAGATGTTCGTCAACCCCGATACCGGGTCATGGACCTTCGTGTTGACGACGCCTGACGGGAACACCTGTGGACTTTCGTCGGGAGACAATTACGATACCCAGACGCCCGCCGATCTGACGGACCCCCGCCTCTGAAACAACCGGAGGATGGTTGATGGGGACAGGATTCGAGCACCTGAAGACGACGGTCCACGCACAGGCGACGCCGCACGGGACGGTGTTTCTAACCACGGAAAGCAGGTGCACCATCGATAACTTCGAGGGCGGGAAGACCACACATGAAATGCTCCCCGACCAAGCCGTGGCCCTCGGGCATGACCTTATCGCGGCGGGCGAAGCCGCGTTGGGGGAAAAGACGAAATGATCCCACCTGACCAGTTCCGCGATCACATCATCCGGCCCGTACTTTTCCACCTATCGAAGACCGACAAGCGCCTGGGGTCTAGGGCCGCCGAGAACCTTCTCCTCGGCACGGCATTGATGGAATCGCGCCTCAAGCACCTAGAACAAATCCGGGGCCCGGCGCTATCCATGTTCGGGTTCGAGCCGACGACATTTGATGACACTTATGACCGCTATCTGTGGATCGAACGCCGCGACCTATATGCCGCGGTGAATGGATTCGTCTTGCCCGCCTATCCGGCCAGGGACCAGTTGGCGGGCAACCAGCTCTTCGCCTGCGCTCTTGCCCGGATCAAATACTGGATGGCCCCGGAACCGCTCCCTGAGCACGACGATATTGACGGGCTGGCAGGCTATTGGAAGCGCATCTACAACGCCGGCGGTCGGGGCACTCCTGATCGCTGGGCGGCGGTGTATCGGAAATACGTTCCATGACCCCCCTTTACTTCGCCGAGCGCAGCCAGGAAGCCTATGAGGCCAGTACGTTTTCGGAGGCCGGCGTCGAGTGCCACCTGACCCTGGAGGATGGCTGGCGGTGCCTGGCCTTCCGCGGGACGGAATTCGATTTCGCCGACATCCTGCGGGATCTGCGTGCCGTTCCCTGGTACGACCGCGACAACGGTTTAGGATGGTGCCATTCCGGCTTTCTCAAGGATGCATGCCGATTGAGCTTCGTGACCAATTTGCCGTCCGGACCAAGAATGCGGACCACCGCATCCAATGACTTGTTCTCCAGGCCGGCAAGCGGGAAAGTCGCTGTGGCCACGTATCGCCCGCACTCTTCGAAGGCTTCTGTCAGAAGGACCGTCTGGGGAGTGACTCCGTTTGTGTAGTCGCCCTCCAGCAGCGTCATCTCCGCGATGTGACCTCCCTTGCAGGACAGGCGCACGGCCACGACGTCCTCGTACCAGCGCGTCTCGACAGCCAGCTCATCCGCTCGACCCGGAGGAGCCTCCCGCCCCATCGCATGCGCCGCGATCTCGGCGGCGGTGAGTGCCCGCCGGTACAGTCGAAGCTCGTCCACGTCAAGCGGCATCTTCTCAGCGATGTGCTTCGGATTGTTTCGACCTTTCACGATGCCCGGAAGCGGCATGTACGCATCGCGGACCAGCTTTCCGTTGTGATAGAACCTGCAGCGGGGATACTCCACCACGATAGCGATATGCGACCACTCGTAGCCCAGGATGTTCCGGGTCACCGGGAGCAGCATGGTCCCGCGCCCGTCGTGGCACCGCACCGTCAAGCTGGTCCAAGCCTCCAGGCCGAACTTGAAGCTGGGCGCCCGTGTCTCTCCGAAGATCGTCCCATAGGCGGCCTTCGGTATACTATTGAGCCTTACCCACATCTCGAGGGTCATGTCCCCCTCGAAGTGTAGCGACTCCGGATTGCCGCAGTTGACGTAAGTCTCCACGCCCCCGAACCGCAGCACGCCGCGCCGGCCGTCGAGCTCTCTCAAGGCTTCGGGCTTATTAACGATCTCCCCGTCATTGCCGTATGGGCTATGGTCCTTGACTATCCTCTTCTCGCCAGGGAGGCCCATGGTATCCGGGTAGTCGAAGGTATAATGCACGACGAGCGCAGGATCCGTGGGCGATCCCTCCCCATGGACCTGAGGAGCGACCATCCCGCCAAGAACGAGCCCAGCCACCACAAGCGCCAAAAGCCTCAGCCGTGCGTCACGCAACATGTCCGCCTCCTTTTCAGCTACAATTCTCCCAATGAACCTGAGCCCGAGACTCTACGGACCAGCCCGCCCCGCGCAACGGGTGGAAAACCAGGGTAGGACGTCTATGCAACATACACTTTCAGTATTCGAATGTAGGTGGTTTTCCCGTTGCTGACCCAGAACGGAGCGAGGACTTCATTCTCCGATAATCTCAAGACCGTGGAATACCCGAACGTATATTTCTCGTAGCCTGCAAATGGATTCTTCAGGTCAGTATGGTGTCCCGCGGGCCAAATCAGCGTGTCGGTCCCCCCGTCCCAGGTCAGGCCGTCGTCATAACTCAGAACAGCCCGCAGTCCTGCATCGTCGCCGAAGCGCCTCTGATAGACCGCGAGCATCAATCCCTGTCGCAGGGAAGCTGCGTTGGCAATCTGTCCAATGAGCTCGGTGTTGTGTACGGGGCTCCAGGTCCGGCCATTGTCCGAGGATTCTGCTCGATGTACTGGCAGGTCCTCTTCCGTGTCAATGTTGTACACCCACAACAGCACTACCAGCCGTCCGTCAGGCAGCAGGGTTGGTCTCGGGTCGCCGTAGATGAGTTGGCGAGCTTCGTCGCGTGCAATCATCCCGGCCTCAGGCCAGGTTTGGCCGTTGTCCTGGGAGAGTATCAGCCGTGTCGAGGGGCCTTCGCGGAACCCCTTGTCCCATTCGTGCCAGACCTCGCACGGGATCCCCAGCGCGCCGTTCGGCAGCCTCAGAAACGGTCCGGGCGCGATCAGGTCGGGCAGCCGATAGTCCAAGTCCCTCGGCTCCGACCAGGTCTGCCCGTTGTCCCGCGACTCGGAAAGCCGGACAATGGCGTACTGCATGCCGCTGGTTTTCGGATGAAAGAGAGGCTCGTCCGGGTTGAAACGGTCCGTTCTCAAGTACGCGGCCAGCAGGCGGCCCGGAGACGTCTCCGTGATGTGGCACATCATGTAGCCCCAGCGGGCGTTGGCCTTTTCATCCCAGACGGTCGGCGATGGCATCTCTTCCCATGTCCTGCACGCGTCCCTGGACTTGAGCACTTTTGTCCGACCGTCCGGCCCGGACTTCTCGCTGCCGACCAGAGTGGTAAACAGGAAGGATCCGTCTGAACATCTCATCAAGGACGGACGCGTGTGGAACCTGGAATCGTCCTTGGGCGCCTCGTCTCCTGCCGCCACATAGCTTTCAACGACACGTATCCTGCCTTCGCTCATGACTTCCCTCCGACACAGCCCTTAGTGTTGTGGATGGTCTCCACCATGGTCCAGATATTCTCCATCGGCATCTGCTCGTTCAGGTCGTGACTGGAGGAACAGATGTAGCCGCCCCCCACACTCAGCCTTTGGATGTGCTCGACCACGTCCGCCGCGACTTGTTCCTTCGTACCCGAGATGAGAAGCTCGCAGTCGATGTTCCCGTGCAATGCGACCTTATCCCCATAGAGCGCCTTCAACTCGTAGATGTCCTGTCGGCCCCCGCAGGGCTCAATGGCCTGGATCCCCTGGATGCCCATTTCGATGAGTCTCGGGAAGAACTTGCGGTTGTCGCCGTCGCAATGAAAAGACACGGGAATGCCTTTGGCGCGGATCATATCGAGGTTGCGCTGCAAGTAAGGGAACTCGAACTCTTCGATCAGCTCGTCGGACATGAGGGGCCCCGAGCTCATGGCCAGGATGTGCACGATGATGTGCGCGTCGATCGGATAGCTCAGGATCACCTCCAACTGCCTGACGATGATCTCATCCACTCTCTTGAGACACTCTCTGACGAAATCCGGATCCGACAACAGCGCAATGTAGTAGTCCTGGTATCCGACGGCCGTGGTGACCGTGACAGGCGTGTTCCAGTGGTTGTACATAATGCCGATCCCCGTGCCGTCAAGGGCGGGCACCATCTCGTCCAGACACCTTCTAATCTCATCGTCGCCCGGGTCTTCAATCCGCTTCAAGTCCGCGCGCGTCTTGATCGTCCCGTCAACGTAGAGCGACCTTCCGTCGGCGTCCAATCGCTCCTTTCGTCCCAACTTCCACCGCACACCCAAGTAGGCCATATCCATGCCCATGCGCTGGAGGAACTCGACGTAGTCCTGAGGAGGAAGTTCGTAGGACTTCTTCACGCCGGGGATCTCGCGGCCGAGCACTTTCTCGACGACCGTAAAATCCGCCTCCGTCTCGACGAACGGAACTTCCTCCTGCTCCACAAGATTCATGGCATTGAGATAGCGTGCCTTGTCGGGCCTTCGCGGATGCATCACGCGGCTCTCCTCTTGATCGGCATTATCCAACTGAGCCTTTGTTCAGATGACGCTCGGACAATCCGGTGGATCGCCCTCGCGGCGCACGGTCATCTTCACAGCCTCATCCCATCTGCGGCTTCGAAGAAGGCCACGATATTCTCCCATGGCACTTCCGGACTGAGGACGTGCGCGGGGGCGAGAACGAGTCCGCCATCGTACCCGACGGTGCGTATGCGCTCAAGCACCTCCGCCCGGACCTGGCCGGATGTGCCGCGCGGCATGCTGTTCTGCACGCTCACTGTACCGAAGAACGCCAGTTGACGGCCGTATTTCGCCTTGATTTCGGCGGGGTTCACGCACTCGGGCTGAAGGGGATTCAGCACGTCAATTCCGGCCTCGATCAACTCGGGGATGAGCGGTTCGACGTTGCCGTCGGAGTGATAGAACACCTTTACGTCAGGCTTCGCCTCGTGCGCCGCGCGGCAGGTGGCCGCCAAGCGGCCTTTCAGGAACTCTCGCCAAGTGGCGATGCTCATCATTAGTCCGCGCTGCTGGGCCACGTCGTCGCCCAGGATAATCATGTCCACTCCGGCCTTGGCCATCTGTACGGCACACGCCTTTTGCAGTCCGGCGGTCCGGTCGAGGAGGTAATGGGCGATCTCGGGCCGGAGCATCATGTCGATCAAGAGGTTTTCCATGCCGCGGATATGCCAGCTTTGCTCGAAGACCGAGCCGGCATAGCCGGCCACGGCCACGCCCTGCTGCTGGAGCTTCTGGACCTCGTCCTTCATGCCTTCGTAGCGATAGGATGCGTCAACGTCCGGCCAGGGGAACTGCTTGATCCGTCCGAAGTCATCCGTGCCGGCAAGGGGCGATTCGATGTGGGTAAAGTGCTCGAAACCGCCGGGGCGCCGCCAAACGCCCCATTCGTCAACGGGAATGCCGCCTTCGAGTCGCGCCTTGTCCGGCAACCACTCGCGGAAGCGCTCTCGAGGCAGATGCGTCGGCTTGGGATTCACAGCCGTCATATCCATCTCGAAGTACTCGCGGGGACACTTCGGCCCGCAATGTGCCTGAAGGAGACCGGCGATGGCCGGGACGTAGCCGATCAACTCGCCGTACAGCAAACGAGGGGTTCTGTCCGGCTTGCGATGATTCAGCGCGGCCGAGACGCGCTCGCGGGATGTCATGGCATCCTCACTCCTACGTACACAGCCGCGTGCTTCGCTATATTTCTTCATCAGAAATGAAAAGCCGCAAGGAAGAATGTGGACGACCGGCCATCGTGTGCCGAATTCTGACGAAACCATTCGGCGACATCGTACTCTGAACTGTGCGAGATGCGCAAGAATGGCGCCGTGGGGGGCTCTGTCGGCCATTCCTGTCGGGCGGCTGTCGTAGGGGCGCACGGCCGTGCGCCCCTACATTGTCGATCAACGAGAGTTGCCCCTTCCGTTCCATTGAAGTCAGAGCCTGAAGTCACTATATTTGTGACGCGGACGTAGTCCGCGGGGGGATAGCAAGCTCGAACCTTTCAGCCGATCCGGCGGGGCGAGTGAACGCTCGAAATGGAAGGCTCCGCGATGAACGCTGACAGAGCAAAGACCAAAGAGCAACTCGCGGAGGATATCGAAATCCTGCGCCGGCGTGTGGCAGAACTGGAGCTCAGAGAGGCTGAGCGGAAGAAACTCCAAACCGCCCTTCGAGAGGCCGAAGAGGGACTGCGGCAGGCTCGCGCGCAGCAGGAGTCATTGATCGGCTCGATTTCAGCCCTGTTTATCAGCGTGGATGCGCAGGGACGGATCACCAACTGCAACTCGGAAGCCGAGCGCATATTGGACGTGGCAGCCGGCCATGCCCTTGGAAAGACGTTGCCCGAGTGCGGCGTCTCCGGCGTCTCGGAAATCGCCGGCTGTATTATGGAATGCTTGAAGTCGGGAACGCCGAAGCGACTGGACGAGATCCGGTTCACAACGCAGGCCGGAAAGGAAGTGCTCATTGGCCTCATCGTAAGCCCCATCAGATGTAAGGGAAACGCGGTATCCGGCGCGGTCGTTCTGGGCAGGGACATTACACAGATCAAGGCCATGCAGGGTCAACTGGCGCGTCGACAGAAGCTCGAAGCGATCGGTCGCCTGGCCGCAGGCATTGCACACGAAATCAATACGCCCACTCAGTATGTGGGAGACAATACGGTTTTCCTCCGGGACTCCTTTTCGGACCTCATCGGCCTCCTGAAGAAGTATCGTCAACTCGTGTCTACAGCGAAGACGGGACCTGTTCCGTCGGAGTTACTGGAGCAGGTCGGGACCCTTGAAGAGAAAGCAGACATCGCCTACCTCGCTGAAGAGATACCCAAGGCCATTGAACAGTCGCTGGAGGGCATTCATCGCGTCGCCGACATCGTTCGCGCCATGAAGGAGTTCGCTCATCCCGGTCCGGACGAGAAGACCCCCGTTGACCTGAACAGGGCAATCCAAAGCACCATCTCCGTGTCCCGCAACGAATGGAAGTACGTCGCCGAGATGAGGACGGAGTTGGCTTCTGACCTGCCTGCGGTGTCATGTTTCCCGGCCGAGTTTAATCAGGCCGTGCTTAACCTGATCGTCAACGCCGCACATGCCATCGCAGACGTGGTCGGCGACGGATCCAAACAGAAGGGCCTGATTACGATCCGCAGCCGTCGCGACGGAGATTGGGCTGAAGTCTGTGTCGAGGACACGGGCCCCGGAATTCCTCCGGAGATCAGATCCAGGATTTTTGAACCGTTCTTCACCACTAAAGACGTCGGCAAGGGGACGGGCCAAGGCCTTGCTGTAACTCATTCGATCATTGCCGAAAAGCACGAAGGCACACTGACCGTCGAGACACAGGTCGGCAAGGGCGCTAGATTTATTATTCGCCTTCCGATCGCGTGATTTCGCCGGGGGAAGGAACTGGAATGGCCAAGAGAATTCTGTTTGTAGACGACGAACAAAACGTGCTCGACGGGCTGAGGCGAATGCTCCATCCCATGAGCGGGACCTGGGACTTGCGATTTGCCCTTGACGCTCAACAGGCTCTGGCCGAGTTGGCGAAGGAACCATTTGACGCGGTCGTGACCGACATCCGTATGCCCGGCATGGACGGCTTCGCTCTGCTGCTCGCCCTTAAGGAAAACGAGAAGACGAAGGATGTCCCTGTTATCGTCCTGACCGGAATCGGTGAATCCGACATCAAGCTCCGAGCGCTGGAGTTGGGAGCCTCCGACCTGCTCGCCAAACCGGTCAATCGGGAGGACTTAATCGCGCGCCTCCGCAGCGTGCTAAGCCTGAAAGCCCGACAAGACGAGATCAGGGCCTTGAACCGGTCTCTGGAGGTCAAGGTCAAAGAGCGAACCGCAGAGCTGGAACAGTCCCAGCAGGACATCATCTGGCGGCTGGCCAAGGCTGCTGAATACCGGGATACAGAGACCGGAGATCACGTAATGCGAATCGCCTGCTACTGCCAGGTCTTGGGCGAAACGCTCGCCATGCCTAAGGATTTTGTCGAGAGGTTGTTCATGGCAAGCCCTTTGCACGATCTGGGAAAGATCGGCGTACCCGACAAGATCCTTCGAAAGCCCGCAACACTGACGCCCGAGGAGCGCAAGATCATGGAGCGCCACTGCGCTATAGGCGCCGCCATTCTGGAAACGTACCCCAGAAGCATGCGGGCGCTACTCCTTTTCCGCACTGCGCAATCCTCCCCGGCGCGTCGCGTACCCGACAATCCCATCCTGAAAATGGGCGCCTCCATCGCAAGGACACACCATGAGCGGTGGGACGGAACCGGCTATCCCAAGGGCCTGAAGGGAGAAGCCATTCCGATTGAAAGCCGCATCGTGGCCCTGGCAGACACATACGACGCGTTATGCTTTGCCAGGCCCTACAAGCCTCCGTTTTCCGATGACAAGACGCTGGCCATTATGCAGGAAGAAGCCGACCGTCATTTCGACCCGCGCGTGTACGCCGTCTTCGAGAAGCAGATCGACAAGTTTCAACTCATCAAGGAGATATGTGCCGACGAGACGGCTGACTCGTCGCCCGGGACCGATTCAAGTGAAGAAGATTCTGTTCGTTGATGACGAATCCAACGTGCTCCAGGGATTGCGTCGAATGCTGCATCCCATGCGAGAAGAATGGGAGATGACATTCGCGCAGGGCGGCAGGGAAGCCCTCAGAATCCTCGGGGCCTCGGCCTTCGACGTGCTGGTGTCCGATTTGCGGATGCCGGACATGGACGGCATAGGACTTCTCAACATTGTAAGGCGCCAACATCCCAAGGTCATTCGTATTATCCTCTCGGGCCACGTCGATGAGGAGATGATCCTCCGGAGCGTCGAGCCTGCGCATCAGTATCTCTCCAAACCGTGCGATGCAGATACGCTGAAGAGCGCGATCACACGGGCTTGTGCCCTCCGCGACCTGCTGGCGCAGGAATCCCTCAAGCGGATCATTTCTCGGGTCGGCCGGCTGCCCAGCGTTCCTTCCCTGTACATGGAGCTTACGAGCGAGATCAGATCACCGGACGCCTCCATGAAGCGCATCGCTGGTATCGTCGGCAAGGACGTAGCGATGAGCGCAAAGATCCTCCAGTTGGTCAACTCCGCGTTCTTCGGACTCCACTCGCGGGTCTCCAGCATCCAGCACGGAGTGAGCATCCTCGGCCTGAAGACGCTCAGGGCGCTTGTTCTGACCGTTCAGGTATTCTGGCAATTCAATCAGTCGCAATCCGGCGGACTCGCCATCGAGGCCCTGATGAATCACAGCATGGGCACAGGTCTGTGCGCGCGCACCATTGCCGAAGCGGAAAAGCAGGAGAAGAAAGTCGCGGACTACGCCTTCCTGGCAGGATTGCTCCATGACGTCGGAAAGCTGGTACTTGCCACGAGCTTTCGGAAACAGTACGCGGAGGTCCTGGCCTCGGAGAGAGAAGGCGACCTGCCGGTTTGGCAGGCCGAGCAAAATGCCTTTGGGGCCACTCATGCTGAAGTCGGTGCGTATCTAATGGGACTCTGGGGAATCCCCGACGTCATTGTTGAGGCCCTGGCATTTCATCATAGGCCCTCCGAGTGCTTCCACGACAGGTTCAGCCCCCTTACCGCCGTGCACGTTGCAAATATCTTTGAACATGAAAGAGGCTCTGCCGAGACAACTCGGTCGCCGGCGGCAATCGACGAGTCATATCTCCAAAGACTTGAATTGCTCGATCGCCTGGCGCCTTGGGGCGAAGCATGTCCGGAAGCCGTCAATCAGAGTTCCCCCGCCGAGTGAGACGCCGGCACGCGTGGAGGACAGTCCCTTGAGAGGCCGTTGAAGAGGTGCACAGTGGGCGGACATCCGAAGTTCCCGCCGATCGTACGGGCGCACGGCCGTGCGCCCGTACCCGGTGTGGCGCCCGCCGCGGGGGATTGCGGTTCCTGCGCCGAGGGCCTGTCTGTGCGGAGCACGCAGACAGGCGGCGGAGCCACACTATTTTCAACGGCCGCTAACGCTGGAATATCGGCAGCAGCTGAGACGGCGGACTCAGCGAAAGTACCACGAGCGCCGTGCTGTACACGTTGCCGTAGGGGCCCTCTTTATGATCCGGGCTGTTCTCCCAGTGACCGTCCGGCGCCTGGTTTGCAAGGAGTACCTGTACGATCCTGGGGTAATACGTCTGCCAGTAGTGTCCGCCCAGTTGGAACATTGCCTGGCTGCTGTAGAAAGTCCCGTAGTGGTACGGGTCGTACCTGTTCGATCTGTTATATCCGGGGTGCGGGTGCTGCAGGATCCAATCTCCCGCGGCACGTGCTATCTCCGTGTTGTGCAGGCCTCCCAAGGCGAGCGCGAGAACCCCGGCGCCGGCCATTCCACGAGTCATGGGACGCCCTTTGGAACCGAGTTGGTACACGAACGTCGTGCGCTGCGCGTCGAAACAGCGCTGCACGAATTGCATCGCCTCGTCAATGTGCTGACTTGGAACGTCGAAGCCGGCATTCTTGGCCGACCGCAGAAACAGCAGATAGAAAGAGGTGACCGAAAGGTCCGAGTCGCGGTCAGAGGCAGATCGCTTGATGTAGGCCCAGCCACCGCGGTCGCCGGTGTTGCGCTTCGGACGCAACTGCAGCCGGCGGCTGAACTGGAGGGCTTTTTCAATCACTGCCCGCATCCTTTCGGGGTCCGCCCTATCGGTCATGCCGTAGACCTCGCTGAGCAACAGGCCCGCAATAGCGTGGTTGTAAGCGGCCGTGTGAGTGGCGTTGTTCAAATCGAACACGGGTGGGGGGGCCATGTAAGTCAGCAGCCCATCCGGCCTCTGACAGCTCATAACGAAGTCTATGCCTTTATCGAAGATATCGCCGTAGGGCCCCTCGCCGGGAAGGTGCCCACAGCTCAAGAAGGCCAGCAGCGCAAAGCTGGTGATTGCGGGCTGACCCTCGGGGCGTGTTGGAAACGACCCATCAGGGCTCTGCTGCGCGGTCATCCAGGCCAGCGCCCTGTCGACGGCGTCATCAACTTGTTTCGACTGCTGCGGGCTAAGGACAGGTTCAGGAGAAGGCCCAAGATCCTGCAGTGCGGACCGACCGCCACGAAGGGCAAGAACAGCGCACACTGCCCCGCCCCCGGCAAGAAGCAAGCAGACCATAACCCACGCATAAGTCCGAAATCGCCTCGCGCTCATAAGGTCATTACTCCGCTTGAACGGTCCCAACTGCTCTCTGCCGCGACGCCTGATGCTTCACGGCGAGGGAGTCTCGCCGGACAAGGCGCCCGAGACCTTGCGAAAATAGGCCTCGATAGCCTGGCGGTATCGATCAGGGGGGACATTGTCTCGTGCTTGCCTCAGATCCTCCCTGAGCTTCGAAGCCAGGATGTTCCAGTCCCTTTCATCGCGATTGCCGCTCACTGTTGGCGGAACTGTGCGTGGCGTTTCCGTGTCCTCCTTGAAGCGTCGCATCTTCTCCGCCGCCATCTTGGCGTAGGCATAGCTCTGCGCAAGTCCCGCGCCGGCGCCTCCGCCGGATCCAGAGCCCGAGCCGGCGAGAGACCAATCCATGTTCGTCATCACGTTCAGGCGGATAGCGGCGCCAAGCGCTTCGCATGCCTTCAGTTCATCCTCCAGCAGCGCCAGGATTTCCTCCAGCGTAGGCAGCTGACCAGGCGTTCCTGGGGGCGGCTGCTTGGCCGCGTGTTCTTCCAAGAGGGTCAGCAGTTCATCGAAGAGCGTTTCGGCTTTCGCAAACGAGCTGACCGCCTCTCCCTCGGACTCCCATGCCGCATTGACCTCTTTAGCCTGAAGCTTGTCAACGGCCGCAGACTGCTGATCCACGATGTCAGCGGCGACTGTCTCCGCCAGTTCGCTGGCCTTGCCGGCGATCTCAAAGGACACTCCGATAAGCATCGCCACGACGCCGTCCAGTTTGGCGCCCAACTTGCCCGTGTCCATCATGAGTTGATGCTGGTCCACTTCGCACGCCACGGCATATTCACCCCTGCGCGATGCTTTGACTTTCGTGATCCATCCTGATTGAAGGGATTGGAGTTTGTCCACTTCATCGAGCCTGTTGGCGACGTATGCGGCCAGGCGATTGTTGTCCTCATCCGCCTCGCTTGCGTCTACCAGCGCGTAGCCGATAGCATCGAGCTTCTGAACCAATTCCTCGGCGAGCTTCAGCCTCTTGTCGGTCTCGCCGACTACGGCCGCCCGCTGTGCTTCAACCGCGGACATTGAGAGCTCGAACGCGAGCTTGAGGCACTCCGCCGACGTGGGGTAGGACGGCTCATCGTCGCGAGGCATCCAGGTGGCCATGTTG
>SDBU01007692.1_pt1 | contig 12371 bp, 8 predicted proteins | sample 2277071 | NCBI WGS metagenome assembly SDBU01 (sample SAMN10397929, study PRJNA504765) | marine sediment metagenome | isolation source: marine sediment core GS08_GC12, 126 cmbsf | place: Arctic Ocean: Gakkel Ridge, Loki's castle | collected 2008
GTGCACGGCAGCGCCGAGCTCGTGCAGTTCCTGCTCGCCAATGGTGCCCGAATTCACACGGCGTGCGTGACGGGCAGCACGCCCCTGCACGGGGCCGCGCGGGCCGGAAACGTGGAAACAGTGCAGCTCTTGCTGGAGCGGGGCCTGGACGTGAATGTGCGCGACTTCCGCGACGTCGCTCCCCTGCACATGGCCGCGGGCTGGGGCCGTACGGCCATGGTCGAGCTTATCCTGAAGGAAGGCGCCAAGGTCAATGCGCGCGACGTTAACGACCTTACGCCGCTCGACCACGCAACGAAAGCCGATCACCAGGAGGTGATCGAATTGCTGCGCCGGCACGGAGGCAAGGAATGAGAGGCAGAAGGCAGGCGGCAATGGGCACGGTGCTGGACCCGTTGCTATGTCTCGGGCTGTGGCTCTGCGTGGCCGGCGTGACGCTTGCCGCCGGCAGCATCGAGGATGCCGTCCGGCGGGGAGATGTCAGCCAGGTCAGGGCCTTCCTGGCCGAGAATCCCGAAGCGGCCACCGCCGAGGGGTCAACGCTCCTGCACCAGGCCGCCAAGGGAGGTCACAGGGAGATATCGGAAATCTTCCTGTCGGCGGGCGCGGACCCGAAGGCCAAGGACAAGAGAGGCCTGACGGCCCTGCACCACGCAGCACGGTGGGGCCACGAAGAAGTCGCCGGACTCCTGATCGCCAGGGGCGCCGACCTCGCCAGCAGCGGAGACGACGGCCGGACTGCCCTGCACCGGGCGGCGCTGCACGGGCACAGGGGGACGGCGGAGCTGCTCGTCAAGCACGGAGCGCCGCTGGAGGCGAAGAACAAGTACGGCGAGACGCCGTTGCACGAGGCGGTCGAGCGCGGGCACAAGGAGCTGGCCGCGTTCCTCATCAAAAAGGGCGCCGTCGTGAACGCCCTCGATGAGGGGGGGTGGACGCCCTTCCATTTCGCCGCTTACCGCGGCCACAGGGAGATAGCAGAACTCCTGCTTGCAGAGGGCACCGACGTAAACACCCAGGATGGCCATCGCCGCACCGCCCTTCACTGGGCGGTCGAAAGGGGGCACGCGGAGATGACCCGGCTTCTCCTGGAGAAAGGCGCCAAGGTCAACGTCGTGGACAAGCAAGGCGGCACGCCCCTGCGCCTGGCGACCTGGAAGGAGCACCCGGAGATCGTCGCCATGCTGCTGGACCACGTACCCGACCTTCGCCAGGCCCTGCGCGAGATGATCACCATTGAGAACGCACACGCTGTCAAGCTCCTTCTGGGCAAAGGCGTGAACGTCAACGCGACGTACGTGGACGGTCAGACACCCCTGCACCTGGCGATCAGATACCGTGGAACGCAACTTGCCCAGGCGCTGCTTGATGCCGGGGCAAACGTCAACGCGAGAAATAATGGCGGCGCGACTCCTCTCCACGCCGCGGTCAGTATGGGCAACGAGGAGATGGTCAAGCTGCTCCTGGGGCGGGGCGCGAATCCTGACCTGAGGGACGGCCAGGGCCAGAGGGCCTTGGACATCGTCGTTCGTAGCGGCAAGCACAAGGCTGCCCAGTTGGCGGAACTACTCGGAGCGGGCGGGGCGAAACACGACATCTTCAGCGCCTGCGCGAGCGGCAATCTGCAGGCTCGTGCAGGAGCAGGTGTCGATCCCGCCAGGCAACGTACTGATCAATGCGTCCCACAACCATCGCACCCACGGCCAGGTAACCGAAGATGCTGCCGAGCGCATTGCTCAGGCCGTCAGCCGTGCGGCTGAGAGCATGGTGCCGGTGAAGATCGGGATATGCAAGGGCCGCGAAGACCGCATCACCATGAACCGCAGGCTGCAACTCAAAGGCGGCAAGGAATGGACTATCAGACGCGCCAATCCTTCACCCAGCGATGAGGACGTGACGGGGGTGGGGCCCATTGGATCCGGAGATCGGCATCCTGCGCGTGGACCGGGTTGAGGGCGGTACGCTGGCTGTGCTCTACAACTTCGCCTGCCACCCCTATGGCGGCGTACCCGACGGCGGGGTCACTGCGGACCTGCCCGGCTTCGCATCACATGTCGTGGAGAATGGGCTGAGCGGTGATGATACAGTGGCGCTATTTCTGCAGGGGGCTGACGGAGACATCACGCCCATACGCTACAAGGACTGGGACGCACCCCCGCACACGGAGCAATTGGGCACCATGCTGGGCTTGAGCGTGCTGGACGCGGCCAGACAGGCTGTGATGACAGACGACAGCCGGCTTCAGGTGCTGACGGAAACAGTAGAGCTCCCGCGGCGCACTGATCTGGAACAATGCCTGGCTGCGCTCGAAGCGCAGCAGGAAGAGATCCTGCAGTTCTTCACAGGCGTGGGCTGCGGTACACACGGCAGGGACACGAGTCTCAATTTCAAGACCTTCCTGCCCCTTTACCTGAAGCATGTCATGGATCCGAATTTCCCGTCCTATTCCTCGTATCTGTACGTGCAGGAGGAGAAGATAGGGAGGGACGACCTGCAGCATCTGGACGCAGAGAACAAGCAGCGCATAGGCAAGTACCTGGAGTCCATCCACAACATGGAACGCCTCATCCGCATCCGCAATAGGCGCCAGCTCATCCAGCGGCAGATTGAGAAAGGTGAAGAGGGGCCCTTGCAGACCGAAGTGCAGGTCATACGCATCGGCGATTTCGTCCTTGTCAGCTTTCCGGGGGAGGCATTCTGTGAGGTGGGCCTCAATATCAAACAGCAGTCACCGTTCGAATTCACATTCCTGGCTCCGCACTCGAACGGCCGTATCGGTTATGCCCCCACAGCGGACGCATACGGCAGGGACGCTTATGAGGACACCCTGACCAGGCTCGCCCCGGAGTGGCAGGCAATGTATGAGAAGAAGGCGCTGGAGATGATCGGGAAGCTGCGCTGAGCTTCTGGCGTATCTGTCGGTGAGAGCTGCGGCAGTGTGCTGAGGGCGCCTGCCACGTCGAGCAGGGCCTCAGCGCCCGTCGGCACAGGACGCGGTCATGCTCGGCGTTGCAGCCGGCATCGGCCGTTTCGCCCCTCAGGTGCGGGGATTTCTGCAGAGCAAAGAAGGCTGGGAAAAGAGGGCGTGAGGAGCATGAGGAATCACGCGACGGCGGCGTGTGTTGCGATGGGATTGATCCTGCTCGGTGTGACGGCGGCATACGCCCGGGAAGGCGCGGCTGCCACGGCACCGGCCGAGACAGGCGTGCGCGTGCTGGATACGTACGGGGTGTGGCGGTTCACGTGCCAACTGGCGCCGCCGGTCATGGAGAACGGGGAAGAGGCCAGCTTCAAGCTAAGATGGTTGAACACGAAGACGCCAGGACCGGCCGAGGGATGGCAGCGGCCGGAGTTCGACGACCGGTTCTGGGCGCGGGGGCCGGTGACGCTGGCGCCGAAGACGGCAATGGCGAAGAAGCTGTGCGTGCGCGGGAAGTTCACGGTGACGGACCCCGCGGCGGTGAAGGACCTGAAGCTGACGGTCGGATACCACGGGGGACTGGTGGTCTACCTGAACGGAACGGAGATCGAGCGGGAACACGTGGCGACGGGGCACGCCCTGGCGGAAGGTCCCGTGGGAGAGGAGCGCATGCTGACCGACCTGAAGATCCCCGCGGAGGATCTGAGGAAGGGGCTGAACGTGATCGGGCTGGAGATCGTGAGGGCCGCTTACCCGGTCCGGGAAGGCGAGCCGGAAGAGCATGAGTTCACCCCGAACGCGTGCGAGATTCAGCGGGTGGAGCTGGTGGCCGGGAGTGACGAGGGATTGGTGCCGAACGCCGTCCGCCCGGCGGGGTTCCAGGTGTGGAACGCGGACATCCTGGCTTCGGACTACGATCTGGACTTCGGGGACCAGGCGGAGGGACTGCGTCCGGTCGTAATCACGGGCGCCCGCAACGGGACGTTCAGCGGGAAGGTGGTGGTGGGTTCGACAAAGGCGATCGTGGGCTTGAAGGCGACGCCCGGGGAGTTGACGGGGCCCGGCGGCGCGATCCCGGCGTCCGGCGTGGAGGTGCGCTACGGGATCCCGTGGGGAGAGCAGGTGCTGACGGACGAGACGCGTCTGACGGGGGTTGCGCCCTATCCGACCTTCCCGACGCTTCGGGACGGCCTGTCGGAGAAGGCGCCCGAGCGGTGCGAGCCGGTGACCTTCGAGCCGTTGAAGGTGAAGACCGGAGTGCTCTACGTGAGCAACAACCTGATCCAGAAGCACCCTCTGAACTCGGACATACCGGGGCACATCCGGTTCCGCGGCGGAAGGGACTACAGCTTCCCCTCGTATCCGACGCCCCCGGGAGGCATCAAGCCGGTGGGTGGCGCGGTGGTGCCGGTGTGGCTCAGCGTGAGGGTGCCGGCCGAGGCGAAGGCGGGGACGTATGCCGGCTCGGTGAAGATCGAAGCCGAGGGGGAGGTCCCCGTGCGGGTGCCGGTGGAGCTGCGTGTGTCGGACTACAAGCTTCCCGACACGCAGGACTACCGGACGTGGGTGGACATGATCCAGTGCCCGGACACGCTGGAGTTGGAGTACGGCGTTGAGAAGTGGTCGGACCGGCACTTCGAGCTGATCGGGAAGGCCTTCAGGCGGATGGGCGAGACGGGCTGCCGGATCGTCTACGTGCCGCTGATCGCGCACACGAACATCGGGAACGAGGAGTCGATGGTTCGCTGGGTGAAGAAGGGCGAGAACCGGTACGACTACGACTTCTCGCTCCTGGAGAGGTACCTGGACACGGCGGAAAGGAACATGGGGAAGCCGAAGCTGATCATCTTCCTCGTGTGGGACGTATACATGATCCCGAAGGAGGCGGACCCGTCGGCCGGGCCGCTGGCGGGGCGTGTCCGGCTCACCATTGAGAACCTGGACAAGAAGGGGGGCAACTTCGGTCTGGGTCCCATGGTGACGGTGGTGGACCCGGCAACGGGCACGACGGAGATCGTGACCTTGCCGACGCACGTCGAGGTCCAGGAGAGCAAGCCGCTGTGGAAGCCGCTCTTCGACGGACTTCATGCCCGGCTGGCGAAGCGCGGGCTGGACGAGGCGATGACGCTGGGGCTCCTGTATGACGTGTGGGCGACGAAGGAGGAGATGGCCTTCTTCCAGGAGGTGGCGGGGGACGTCCCGTGGGCGATCCAGTCGCACGAGGGATTCGTAACGAGCTGGCACAACATGGACAAGCCCGAGCGGAAGCGGATGTACGACATCGCGCGGATAGGGTATCAGGCGCGGGTGTGGGCGGTGACGTTCTCGGACGACGGAGCGGATCGGGGGAAGGGATACAAGGGAGGCATCGAGAGCCACCGCGGGTGGGCGCGGGAGGACCTGGTGGCGCTGTTCGACCGGTTCTCGCGCGAGCGCCATCCGTGCACGCGGTGGATGCGGATGATGGAGGCAGCGATCACGGGTTCGCAGCGGGGACTGGGGCGGCTCGGAGCGGACTACTGGGTGGTGATTGAGGACGAGCGAGGAAGGCGAGTGGGCAGAGCCTACCAACGCTATCCCGAAAGCGACTGGCGCAACCTGTTCATCGCGGACTCGATGCTGGCGCCGGGGCCGGAGGGCCCGGTGGCGACGAGCCGAATGGAGGCGTTGCGCGAGGGCGTCCAGGACGCGGAGGCGTACGTCGTCGTCGAGCGGGCGCTCACGGAGGACGCGCTGAGGGCGAAGCTGGGTGAGGACCTGGCCAGGCGGTGCGAGGACTACCTGGCGGCGCGGCACATGATGCTGTGGCTGAGCCTGAGTAATCTTCAGTTCCACGGCCGATCCGCGAAGCGGCCGGGGATCAGCGCCCGGGGCTGGCGGTCGCTGCCGAACGCGACTGGCCACCAGTGGTTCCTGGGTTCGGGCTGGCAGGCGCAGAGGGCGCAGCTCTACGAGCTGGCCGGCCAGGTCCAAGGGAAGCTGGGCAGCGAGTAGGATAGAGCGGGGGGCAAGGCGCGTGGCACGCAGAACGGGTGCTGTCCCTGCGACGCCGGTCGCCACAGCTTTCTTGACTCATCAAGTTCCTGATGCTGACTTCGGCGATCTGGGCCCCGGAGCAAGGGATTGGCTCGCCCCTCGGCTCCCAGGTGAGCCGAGGTCCGGGGCAACGGTCGTTCGCCTGTCCGTTGTGCCCAACCTGCGCGTGACATTGGAGCACGGCGCGCATATCGCTGCGCGGCCCGCGCGGACGTGCGGGCTGGTTCCCGAAACGAGCGCTCCGGCCAGCCGGATCGGGCCTCGTCGGACTCCCACTCCCCTCTCATCCATTTCCCGATGCCTCAGTCGGCAGTTGTGGGCGCAAACAAAGGGATGTCCTGACTGCGCCCTAATCGGGCCACAAAGCCCACGATAATTGCGCTAAAATGTAGCGGGTTTTCCGTCTCGGGATGCGAATTGCGCTGCCGGCCGGCCTCGGAAATGGGCAAAGCCCTTATAGAGGTCGGCCAAGGCGGGACGGCCGTGGCGTGGTGGGTCAACTGAGGCGCATACGGTGAATCAGGAGCGAGAAAGAGCCGGAGTCTGAGACCTACAGAAATGGGCGAGGGGCATGCGTGAGCAGATGGTATTAGTCGAGGCAGATGACGAAGCGACCGCGCTGCGGCAGGCCGCTGATAGGCTCGAGGCCGCTCCGGAGAACATCCAGGTCGAACCTCGCGGCAGCGGCCACTACCAGGCCTCTCTGAGAAACGCCGATGCCGAAATCAGCATCGAGATCTCGCCGGACGGCATGGAAGCAACGATTGCTGCCTCCACACCCGCGCTCGGCAGCGGTCAAGCCCTTTCCCGTGAAAGGCTCAAACAGCAGCTCGAGAAGGCCGGCGTGGTCGTTGACCCCGACCCCGAGGCGGCGGCTGACGTCCTGGAGGCAGTGGGGGTGGGGCTGGACGTGCGCGGAGTCCTCATCGCTAGCGGTACTTTGGCGAAAGACGGAAAGGACGGCCGGTTCGAGCTGCCCGCCCAGACCGACCAATCCGTCGGTTCATTACAGGAAGACGGAAGGGTGAACTTCTATGAGCGCGGCGTCGTGCAGTCCGTTGCCAAGGGAGACCTTCTCGGCCGCGTCTTTCCTCCGGAAAAGGGGACGCCCGGCCGTAACGTGCGCGGCAAGCTGCTCCCCGCAAAAGACGGAGCGCCGGCTCGCGTCTCTGCCGGCAAGAACATCGAGGTCTCCCCGGACGGCCTGGAATTCCGCGCGAAAAGCGCCGGCATGGTGGTCCTCGCGGGCAATGTTCTGTCGGTGCCCGATGTCTTCGAGATCCGGGGCGACGTGGATTTCTCCACCGGGAACATCCACATGGAACAGGGCTCCGTGGTCGTGAAGGGCACGATCCGCAGCGGCTTTACTGTCATCTCAGGCGGCAACCTCGTCGTCGGCGAGGCGATTGAGAACGCCGTCGTCGAAGCAGCCGGGGATGTCAAAGTGGGCCGCGGCATCCTAATGCGCCGCAAGGGCCGCATCAAGGCCGGGGGAAGCGTCTTCGGCCACTTCGCCGAGAACGCCCGCATCGAGGCCGAAGGCGACGTCGTTATCAACAACGACATCACAAACTGTCATATCCACGCGCACGGCAGAATCATCGCCACCAAAGGCAAGGGAAGGATCCAGGGCGGCATGATGCGCTGTGGTGACGGGATCGAGGTTAACCAAATCGGCTCGGCCCTCGGCGTCCCCACCCACGTCGTCGTAGGACTGGAACGCGGAAACTATGATGCCCTCGTGGCGGAGAGGAAGGAGCTGTCAGGCACGGAGGCCAAGATTAGGGTGGCCCTCGGCGCCGGGGATGCGGCTGCAATTCTTCAGCGTACACCGGTGACCAAGCGCAAAGCGGTCATTGCCCTCCTAAAGGGCGCCATTGCCGCCCGTGAGCGGATTAAAGAGATCGATCCGGTCCTGGCGGTGCAGAAAGAAATACTGCGGCGAGCGTGCGACGCGCACATTAAGGTCAACGGAACCACCTACCCGGGGACGATCCTGACAATCGCTGGGGCTCACCTCCGGGTTCACGACCCCATTGAGAACCGTCGGTTCTACTACGACCGCGAGTCCGATTCGGTTTGCTCTACGGCGCTGTGAAAAACTGGCCATGGAAGCGCAGAACATGGGCAAAGACGAGGCATTCATAGCCATTGCGCTGGCTACCATGCAGGCGGGTACGTTGGCGCCTGTAGACCTCTACGTGAAGAGTCGGTCCCCTGCGCGCTTCGTCCTGTACAAGCGAGCCCGGGATTCACTGAGTGAGCAGACACGCCAGAGACTGGTGGGCCGGGGGCTCCAGACGCTCTATCTCCGCAGGAAGGACGAGGGGGCCTATCATTCCTACGTGGAGCAGAATATCAAGGCCATCATCCGAGACGAGCTTCTTCCCCCGGAGGAGGCGTCTCGGATCATCTATGACAGCTCTTCGCGCGTTATGGAAGACGTTTTTGAGAACCCCCGGTCGGGCTCGAACATGAAGCGCGCTCAAGCAATGGTTGAGGCAATCGTGCTTGCTGTCTTGAAGGACGTCGACGCCCTGTGGCGGATGACCTCCATGGCTTCGCATGACTACTACACCTACACGCACTGCGTCAACGTCTGCATGTTCCTCGTAGGCGCCAGTCGGGCAGTGCTCGGCATATCGGATCCCACAAAGCTCCAGCACATCGGCCTGGGTGGGCTGTTGCACGACATCGGCAAGAGCCTGATATCGCTGGATATACTTTTGAAGCCGGGGAAACTCACGCGGGAGGAGTTCGAAAAGATAAAGGAGCATCCGGTCCTCGGGCTGGAGTTGCTCCAGGGCCAGATGGAACTGCCCGCTGTTTCTGCCCAGATCGTTCGCCGGCACCACGAGCGGACCGACGGAAGCGGCTATCCCGACGGCCTTTCGGGAGGGGAAATCGAGGAGGCGGCCCGCCTGGCGGCCATCACAGATGTCTACGATGCCGTCACCACCACGCGTTGCTATGCGCCGGCGAAGGAACCGTATGAGGCACTGAACATGATGCTCAAGGAGATGGCCGGGCAGTTAGACGTGGAGTTTCTGCATTCGTTCATCAAGTTTCTCGGCCCCATGGAGTCGCGCATGGAACTGCGTGCTGAACCGTATGCTGCCGCCAAGTAGAAGCGCCTGACAGGACCGAAGCCCCAGCCGCACGACCCCTTGGGGAGATGCGCGCGATGGGCTCAGTCAGCACTTCCCTCACCCGGCCAGAAGGAAAAAGGTACGGCGGGCGGGTAGGCCACGGGAGCAGAACCCGAGTGGGGAGTTCGGCTTCCCGGCCAGAAGGGCCCGCCCGCGCCATCCCGCGTCTTCCAAATCCTCTCGGCCCTCAGGCAATCGGGTAGGAGGCGGGCTTGCCCCCGTCGTCCTCGTTTGTCCCGCTCGCGGCGCTCGCTGCGGACGCTGAAATGTTACCTTGCAAGCCATTTGCTTTGATCGCAAGTGGTGGTGGCTTGTAGGCGTTGGCGAGACTGTCCGGTTGCGGACCCTCGGGCGTGCCAGAGCGGGCGGAGACACCGGTGGTGGCAGCGGTCAGCCGCTCCCTCGCCCCCGAAAACGCCCACATCGCAAATGCCTCCTTGCCTTCTTGTATTGACATGGAAGTTGCCGAACCATTAAGATGCCGCATGTGTTGAAAAGTCAACCTGCAACGTTAAACCACCACAGAGACGCGAAGGACACGGAGAAAAACAGACAACCGGGTTAACCAGATAGGTCCTCTGAGAAGAAGAACTCGCTCCTGAGCGCGCGGCGGCCGGCTTTTCGGAGCAGGAGTGGCGGTGGAGGATTGATGAGCGGCACAGATAAGACCAATGCAGAGCTCATTGAAGAAATACGGACGCTCCAGGGCCGCCTGGCGGAGCTGGAGCGCCCACAAGACAGGCAAAGGCAGCAGGAGGTCGAACTGGAGGAAAGTGGGCAGCGCCTTAAGGGGATAGTCTCCTCACTGAAGCGGGCCCAGGAGGCGCTGGCGGAGGCTGCGGGGCAATGGCAGGACATTTTCGACGCCATTGCGGACCCGGTTTTGATCATCGGCAAGGACTACCGGGTGATGCGGGCCAATCAAGCGATGAAGAATGCTTTCGCGGGCACGGACGTCCTCGGCACGCACTGTTACCAACTGTTCCATGGCACCGACGCGCCGATCCCGGACTGCCCTGCTCATCGGGCATTTTGCGCTGGCGAGGGCGGCCACGCGGAGTTGTGTGAGGAGCATCTCGGCGGTCGCTGGTTCGATATCTTTGCCTACCCGCTCCGGGGAAAAGGCGGCACGGTTCAGGAGGTGGTGCACATTGTCCGCGACATCACTGAGCGCAAGCAAGGGCAGCTGGCCTTCCAGATGCTGGTTGAGAGCATAGTGGGAGGCATCGGCCAGGACTTCTTCGATGGCCTTACCAGCAAGCTGTGCGAATGGCTCGGCTGTGAGTGCGCCGTCGTGGGCGAAATAACAAGTGACGGGAAAAGCGTAGCAATGTTGTCAATGCAAGTTGACGGGGAGAAGGTTCCCGACTATACCCACGCCCTGGCGGGCACGCCCTGTGGCAGAGTTGCCGAGAAGGGATACTTTGCCTGGCCCGAGGGCGTGTGCGAGTTGTTCCCCGACGACAGGGAGCTGGCGGAGATGGGGGCCGAAGGATATGTGGGGACCCCGCTGCGAGCGGGGGACGGCAGCGTGATTGGCGTGCTTTGCGCCATGTCTCGCCATCCACTGAATCTGCCGCTAAGGACAGAAGAAGTGATGAGTATTATGGCGGCAAGGGCCTCTCCGGAGGTCGAGCGCAAGCGGATGGAAGAGACTCTACTTGCGTATCAACAAAGGCTCCGGTCTCTGGCGTCCGAACTGTCGCTGACCGAGGAGCAGGAACGCCGGCAGATCGTAGCAGAGCTGCACGACCATGTCGGCCCGACCCTGGCTATCTGCAAGATGAAGCTGGAAGCAATGCTGGAGTCGGCATCTTCGACCGGCATGGCCGAAGAGCTGCAAGAGATCCAGCAGCTCATTGCGCAGACGATAAATGAAGCGCGAACGCTGACGCTCGAGTTGAGCCACCCGCTCCTGTACACGGTGGGTCTGGCGGCGGCCCTAAAGCGCCTGACCGAGCACACCGCGAAGCGGCATGGCATTATGATTCAGTTTCGGGACGAAGCGCAATCGGAGCTTCTTGAGGAAGAGCTCCAAGTTGTTCTCTACCGGGCGGTGCGCGAGCTGTTGGTGAACGTGGTCAAGCACGCGCACGGGCAAACCGCAAAGGTGTCCATCCACAGTGATAGCGGCAACGTACGGATTGAAGTCCAGGACGACGGAGTTGGATTCGACACCGCCGAGGTGGATTCCCGTGTGGGCACAACCGGCGGGTTCGGCCTCTTCAACATCCGTGAGCGGCTGGACTACCTTGGTGGAAAGTGCTTGATCGAATCCAAGCCCGGCCGCGGGACCCGGGTTACTTTGATGGTCCCTCTGAGACGGGAAGGGAAAACAGCGTGAGCGAAAGCCCGATGAATGTAACGATACTGCTGGTTGACGACCATGAGGTCATGCGGCAGGGCCTCCGGGCTTTGCTGGAGAAACAGCCGGGGATGGAAGTAATCGGCGAGGCCGTGGATGGACGGATGGCCGTGCGGCTGGCTGGAGAACTGCACCCTCAGGTTGTCATTATGGACGTTGCCATGCGCGATATGAACGGCATGGAAGCCACCAGGCAAATTGTTGCCGGGGCACGCGATGCCAGAGTTATCGCCCTGTCAATGCACTCCGACCAGGAGTTCGTGATGGGAATGTTCAAGGCTGGTGCCTCGGGCTATTTGCCAAAGGACTGCGCCTTCGCCGAACTGAGTGCCGCCATACGCGAAGTTGCTTCGGGCCGGAGCTATGTGGAGCCCCGAATAGCGGGCGTTGTGATCAAAGAGTGCGTCCGTCGCGCTTCGAAGCCGGATTCGTCCCCCTCGTCCATATTGACGGCACGGGAACGCGAGGTGCTTCAGCTCCTGGCTGAGGGCAAGAGCACAAAGCAGGTCGCCGGTCAGCTCTCCCTGAGTGCGAAGACCGTTGAGACGCATCGGCGCCAGACCATGGAAAAGTTGGGCATTCATAGTGTGGCCGGGCTGACCAAATATGCGATCCGCACAGGACTTACCTCCCTGGGCGTCTGATTCGCGCCGGGGAGCCAGTCCTGTCGCACCTTTTTCTCTCATCCATTCCCGCATGCCCTGTTCTGCACCCTCGCGCCCACCAGGTGGCCGCGCATAACCTCGGACTGCTGATGCGGAAGGTGTATGGATTTGGCGAGCCGAAAGCGCTTCAGGGGCTGCTAGTGGTCGAACAACGTTGCAATGAGGGACGCACTTAGTCCTGCTGGTGCTCCTACTCGTCCCCTGCCGACGACGAGGACGACGACGAGGACGGGCGG
>SDBU01007694.1_pt1 | contig 12370 bp, 7 predicted proteins | sample 2277071 | NCBI WGS metagenome assembly SDBU01 (sample SAMN10397929, study PRJNA504765) | marine sediment metagenome | isolation source: marine sediment core GS08_GC12, 126 cmbsf | place: Arctic Ocean: Gakkel Ridge, Loki's castle | collected 2008
GGCATGCCTTGGAGCCGCTCCCACGTCGGCCCCCACCGGGCTTGCCCCGGTGGAGCCTCAGATTCCCCACTACCCCCCGCCGCCCCCGCGTCGGCCCCCACCGGGCTTGCCCGAACGCCGCACGTCAATAATCAAGTAAGCTGTCCCCCGACTTATCGTTCAGCCGGTCTCCCCGCGCGTGTAGTTCAGCAGCCCACCCGCCAGCAGGACCTTGCGCTGCCGCTCGCTGAGGGTCAGCCGGCAGCGGAAGCTCCGGCCCCGGGTGACGTTGGTCACCTCGAGCGTCTCGTCGCCCGCGACGGCGGCGGCGGCACCGTCGATCGCCAGCTCGTCGTTCTGCTCGAGGCCCTCATAGTCGGCCGGGTCTTCGAAGGTCAGCGGGAGGATCGCGAAGTTCACCAGGTTGGCGAAGTGGATCCGCTCGATCGCCTTGGCGATCACCACGCGTACGCCCAGGTACATCGGGCACAGGGCCGCATGCTCGCGGGAGGAGCCTTGCCCGTAGCTGTCGCCGACGACGATGAAGACGGCCTTCCCGTCGGCCTTGGCGGTGAGGCAGCGGTCGGCGAAGCTCGGCCGGCCCTCGACGTTGAGCGGGGCGAAGACACTCTTGGCGTACAATGGGACATTGGAGCGATACTTCAAGAACGCCCCGGCCGGCATGATGTGGTCGGTGGTGATCTTATCGCCTACCTTGATCGCCACCGGCCCGGCCAGCCGCTCGGCCACCGGTTCGGCTGCGGGGGGCTTGACGATGGTGGCCCCGCGGATGATCTCGACCGTTTCGCCGGCGGGCGCGGGGGGGGTGATCATGCTGTCGTCGACGACGAAGTGTTCGGGCGGCCCCACCTCCGGCCAGGCGATTCCGAGCGATTCGGTCAGCGTTCGCGGGTCGGTGAATCGCCCCGTCACCGCCGCCGCCGCCGCCGTGGCGGGGCTGACGAGGTACACCTGGTCGTCCGGCGTGCCGGATCGGCCGGTGAAGTTGCGGTTGAAGGTCCGCAGGCTCACGCGGCCGGGGCCGGGGCTTTGGCCCTGGCCGATGCAGGCCCCGCAGGCGCTCTCCAGCACACGGGCCCCGGACCGGATCATGTCGCCCAGCGCCCCGTTGCGGGCGATCATCTCCAGCACCTGCCGACTGCCCGGGTGAATGCCCAACTCCACCGTCGGCGCCACCGTTCGCCCCTTCAACACGGCCGCGACACCCATGAGGTCCTGGTAGCTGCTGTTCGTGCATGAACCGACCATCACTTGGTCCACGGGGGTCTCGGCCACCTCGGCCACGGCCACGATGTTGTCCGGGCTGCCCGGCGCCGCGGCCAGCGGCTCGGCCTCGCCCAAGTCGATCACCACGTGGGCGAAGCTCACCGTCGCCATGCCGTCGGCGTCGCCGTCGGCCACCTCCACGTCGGTGCAGAACCGCCGAATGTTCTCGATCACGGCGGCATCGTCTTCCACGTGCAGGCGTTTGGTGATGCGATCGTACGATGCCCCCGCATCCGCCGCCAACGGCTGCCACTGGTCGTCCCGGCCCTGGGCCGACATGAACTGCCGGGTCACCTCGTCGGAGCCGAAGACGCTGCTGGTCACGCCCAGCTCGGCCCCCATGTTCGTGCACGTGCTGCGGGCGGGCACATCCAGCGTGGCCACCCCGTCGCCGAAGTACTCCACCAGGCATCCGACGTTGCCCTTGGTCGTCAGGATGCTCAGCAAGCGCAGGATGACGTCTTTGCTGGCCACCCACGGCTGCAGCCGGCCGGTGAGTTCCACGCCGATGACTCGCGGGCACGTCGTGTAGAACGCCCCGCCCCCCATCGCCACGGCCACGTCGAGGCCGCCGGCCCCGATGGCAAGCGAGCCGATCCCCCCGGCGGTGGGGGTGTGCGAGTCGCTGCCCAGCAGCGTCCGCCCCGGGCGCGCGAACCGCTCCAGGTGCACCTGGTGACAAATGCCGTTGCCCGGCCGACTGTGGTAGGCCCCCACCTTCGCGGCGATACTCGCCAGGTACAGGTGATCGCTGAAGTTCTCCGGGCCGAACTGGGCCATATTGTGATCGACGTAGCTGACCGATAACTCCGTCTTCACCCGGGGCGTGCCCATCGCCTCGAAGAGCAGAAACGCCGTCGTTCCCGTGGCGTCCTGCGTCAACGTCTGGTCGATCCGCAAGCCGATCTCCCCCCCCGGCGTCAACTCGCCCTCGAGAAGGTGCTCGCCGATGATCTTCTGCGCCACTGTCTGCGCCACTGTGCCCGCTCCCATAGGGTCCTGGTCGCCTCTGCCCAACTTGAGCAGCCTACCCAATTCACCCACTCCCATCAATCCTAATCGGTTCCCCACCTCCACATCCCCCTGGCCGGGTGGCGTGGTTTGCGGCCGTTGCCGCAACCACGTTCTCTCGTGGGGCGACTGGCGGCCTCGGGACAACGTGGTTGCCGCTTCGCGTCAAGCCACGGCACCCAGCGCCCAAGCTTCGCCCAACACGTACCTTCGGGGCGCAACGCCGAGCGAAACGGTCCGCGGCCGCGTTCACGACATGCATCCGCGCCCAGCTATACTCCTGGTACTCCGACCACGCCCAGCCGCCGCAGTGCCTTCTTGTGGCCGGAAGCGGCGGCGTCGGAGAATGGGAGGGGACGCAAATAGACCTCCGTAGTCGCCCTTGGAAACTTGGTGGACTGTCATACAATACTATTAACGATGATCACTGCCTTGGAGGGGCAAGTCATCATGAAGCGTTGCCGGAGAAGGCGGGTGTGCCTCGCGTTGACAGTTGCCCTGTTGGCCTGTGAGGCGCAAGTGAGTATCGCCGAAGTCGAGTTGAGCGAGGAATTCAGCGGGGCCACCCCTCCGTCGACGTTGCCGCATAGACTGACCCAGTGGCATGACAATTAAACGGGACGCCACGGCAGCGGCTGCCCGTAAAGCTCGTTCGTTAGCAGCGCCGCCGCGGCCCCCGAAGTTGCTCGTTAGTTGAATCGTTAGACGGACTGTCATTAGTAACTGTGGACTGCGGCAGGATGCTCAATGAAGTAATTCCTGTCCGCGAGGAAGCGAGAAGGAGGAACACTCCATGAACCATCTTCACACAAGCTGCGCATGTCTGGTATTAACGCTTGCCTTGGTCGCCAGTGGGGCGCAGGCAGGTATCATCGAGTACCCACTAAGCATCGAGTTCAGCGGGGCCACACCCCCGGTGGGATCGGCGCCATGGCTGACCGCAACGTTCGATGACGGCGGAGCGCCAGGCTCGGTCACCCTGACGCTCGAGGCCACAAACCTCACCGGCGGAGAGTACGTCGCTAAGTGGTTCTTCAACCTCGACCCGGCCTTGAACGTGGCGTCGCTGCTGTTCTCCGTCCCCGTAATTACCGGAACGATGGACGACCCGGTGATCAATCTCGGCACCGACGCCCATAAGGCCAACGGGGATGGGTTCTTCGACATCTTTCTCAACTTCTCCAACGTGGAAGATGCCGACAAACGCTTCGGGCCCGGCGAGTCCCTGGAGTTCATCATCACCGGCATCGGGACGCTGACGGCGGCCTCGTTCGACTTCCTCAGCGTCCTCAGCCCCGCCGACGGGTTGCCCACGGCCGCTCACGTGCAGGGCATCGGCGAATTCAGTGGATGGATCACCGTACCGGAACCCTCCTCGCTGGCGCTGCTGGCGATGGGAGTCTTCTGGTCCTGCCGGCGTCGCCGACGCCGCATGGACTGACCCGGCGGCATAGACAATCAGATGGGTGCCGCGGCGGCGCTGGCCCGTAGGGCTCGGACGTTGACAGACAGCGCTGCCGTGGCGCCCGGCCTCGTCCTGCGCCTGAGTTGCTACTGGAATACCTCGATGGCCTCGGGCGGGGCATTCATCTCGCGCAGCCATCCGACTGCGTCCACATCTGGTCGATCCGCAAGCCGATCTCCCGCCTAGCGTCAACTCGCCCTCGAGAAGGTGCTCGCCGATGATCTTTTGCGCCAATGTCTGCGCCGCCGTGCCTCAGCAGCGCCTAAGCTTCGCCCAACACGTACCTTCGGAGCACAACGCCGGGCGAAGTGGTCTGTGGCCGGAAGCACCGGCGTCGGGAACTGGAGGGAGGAGGACCTAAATCGACATTTCGCAGTGGAATTGCGATTGACAGATTGAGGAACTGTGATACAATGCTAAATGAGAATGGTTATTGCCTGGAGGGGCATATCATGATGGAGCGTTTCCGGAGCGGGCACGCGTGCCTCGCGCTGACAATTGCATTGTTGGCCTGTGGGGCACAGGCAGGTATCATCGAATACGAGTTGAGCGAGGAGTTCAGCGGGGCCACGCCCCCGTCGGGCTCGGCGCCATGGCTGACCGCAACGTTTGACGACGGCGGCACACCCGGCTCGGTCACGCTGACGCTCGAGGCCACGAATCTCACCGGTGGAGAATTCGTCGCTAGGTGGTTCTTTAACCTCGACCCCGCCTTGAACGTTACGTCGCTGTCGTTCTTCCCGCTCGTGACGGCCGGAGCGATGGACGACCCGATCATTAGCCAAGCCGCCGATTCCCACCCGGCCGACGGGGACGGGGACTTCGACATCCTGCTCCTCTTCTCCAACGTGGCAGATGCCGACAAACGCTTCGGCCCCGGCGAGTCCGTGGAATTCACCATTATCGGCATCTCGACGCTGACGGCGGCCTCGTTCAACTTCCTCAGCGCCTCCAGCACCCAGGACGGGTTGCCCACGGCCTCTCACGTGCAGGGCATCGGCGAATTCAGTGGATGGCTCACCGTGCCGGAACCGTCCTCGCTGGCGCTGGCGGCAATGGGGGTCTTCTGGTTCCGCCGACGTCGCCGATCCCGCATGGACTGACCCGGCGGCATAAACGATCAATCGGGGACGCCACGGCAGCGATTGCTCGTAGCGCTCGGCCGTTGACAGACAGCGCTGCCATGCCGACCGACCTCCTCCTTCGCCTCAGTCGCTACTGGAATACCTCGATCGCCTCGGGCGGGGCATCCATCTCGCGCAGCCATCCGAGCAGCTTGGCGTGCAGGTCCGCCACGATCTTGGGGTTCTCCGCGGCCACATCGTGCTCGGCCAGCGGGTCGGTATCCAGGTCGAACAACTCCGGCCGACCGGCGGCGCCGATCGGGGCGTACGCCCACTTCTCCGTGTACAGCACCGGCGTGTTGGCGTTGTCGGGCACCTTCCCGTCCCGCTTGCGGAGTTTGCCGGCCGTGATGACGAACTCGTGCAGCGGCTCGGCTGAATCGCCGCGAAGCAACCCGGCAAAGGACTGCCCGTGGAACGGCTCGGGCGGGGCCGCCTCCACGCCGGCCCACTCCAGCACCGTCGGCAGGATGTCCGGCGGCTGCAGCAGGGCATCGACCGTCGTGCCGGCGGTCAGGCCCGGCGCGGCGATCATCAGCGGGATGTGGGCGATCTCCGGGTAGATGGGCCAATGGCGGTCGTCACTCGCGCTGATGTTGCTCTTGCCCGTCCGCCCATGCTCGCCGAGGCTCATGCCGTGGTCAGTGGTGAAGATGACGATGCTGTTATCCCACAGCGCCAGATCGTCGATCTTCTGCAGCACCCGCCCCACCCAGCGGTCCACCAGTTCGGCCTCGGCGCAGTAGTGGGCGCGGAGGTTTTTCAGTTCCGCCGCCGTCAGGTCGTCGGTGCTGCCGTAGTTGGGGTGCAGCATGGGCGTGCCGGTGTAGTCCGGGTCGTACCGCCGCACCATGTACTCGGGCGGGTCCCACGGCTCGTGCGGGTCGAAGAAGTCCACCCACAGGAAGAACGGGTCGAACTGGCAGTTGTCCTCCAGCCACTGCACGGCCAGCCGTGAGGTGCGGGGGGCGAAACGGTCCTCCTCGTATCGCCAATCGGCGTTGGTCCAGCGGTGCAGGTCGACGAGGTTCCGGCCCTGGAAGTGCTTCCCCGCCCGGGTCTTCTCCGGCGCCATGATCTGCTCGATGGGGCGGTTCATCCGCAGCAGCGGCTTGTCGCCCTCCTGCCCCCGCACGGCGCAGGCCGCGTCGAACGTGTGCTGGAAACCGCTGTTGAACAGGTGCGGGCAGTCGCACAGCAGTTGCGAAACGTACCCCGCCTGCCCCAGCAGCTTCGGCATGGCATTGGGGCTGCTGTGCTGCAGTTGCTGCCACGGGTACCACGGCCAGCCATACCGGCCGGTGGTAAGGTCGGTGCGGTGCGGGATCGTCGGGAAGCTGGAGGTATACAGCCGCGACAAGCTCACCGCCCGCTCGGCGAACGCGTCCAAGCACGGCGTCCGCACCGGCATCACCGCCCGGTCGAACAGGTTGTCGTAGCGATACGTGTCCGAGATCAGCAGAATAACATTCACCGGCATGCTCCTTTCACAATTGCCCCCGAGCATAGCCCCGCCCCACCCGAACCGCAAGCCCTCCGCCGGCGTCCCCCGGCCGCATTTATGTTGACCCGCACCCCCCCCAGCCGATACATAGATACATATCGCGGGGCGTGGCGCAGCTTGGTAGCGCGCCTGCTTTGGGAGCAGGAAGTCGCTGGTTCAAATCCAGTCGCCCCGAGTCGGCCAAAGGCCGACTAGAGCAGGAGAGAGGAGAAAGTAGAGAGTAGAGCAAGGGCTGACGCCTTCTCGGAGAGATCCGGCCTGATGGCGGCAGGGCCTCTCCTGCGGTCTCCTTTCTACTTTCTCCTCTCTTGCCGTTCGGATAGGCTCTGCGACAGAAGGGAGAACCATGGCCTTCGCCTTCGAGAAACTCAACGTCTACCAGAAGGCCATCGATTTCGCCAACGCCGCCTGTGATCTCACCCGTGGCTTCCCTCGCGGCTATTTCTTCCTCGCCGACCAGCTCAACCGCGCCGCGCTCTCCATCGCCGCCAACATCGCCGAAGGCAACGGCCGATTCACCAAGCCAGATCGAAAGAACTTCTTCGGCATCGCGCGAGGCAGCGTGCAGGAATGCGTGCCGCTACTTGAACTGGCTTCACGCCAAGCCCTGCTTGAGGCCGACCGGCATCAGCAACTCAAGGCCGACCTCGAAGAGATCGCCCGTATGATCTCCGGCCTGATCAAGGGGTTGGACAAGCGAGAGCGTTGAGCCTTCCGCCGAGAAACGGAAGGTTTTCTTCTTGTGCAACAGTTGGTCATGATCGGAATCGATGGAAGAGCGGTTCAGACTTTGGGGAGCCGACTGGATTGCCAGACCGCGAGCCCGTGCAGTAGCGGATGACGCGGCTGAGGAAGAGAATCATGGACGAGTTGGCCAAGCATAACCGTGAACGATGGAATAAGTTAGCTGCCGCAGGCGTCCAATACTCACAGCCCTGGTTGGACCTGGATGAGCCGACGGCAAGACAACGGGTTGATTCGCTGGGTCTGTTGGGCGACCTGAAGGGACGACGGGTGCTATGCCTGGCGGCGGGCGGCGGGCAGCAGTCGGCGGCATTCGGCCTGCTCGGCGCCGACGTGACTGTTTTCGACCTGTCCGACGAGATGCTGGCGAGGGACCGCCAGACAGCTCTGCACTATGGCCTCGACATAGCCACCGTCCAAGGCGATGTGCGGGACATGTCCGCGTTATCGGCGGACGGTTTCGATGTCGTCTGGCAGGCCCATTCACTGTCTTTCATCCCAGATATCAACGCTCTTCTTGATGGGGTTGTGCGAGTGCTGCGATCGGGCGGCATGTACCACCTGTCGGCGTGGAATCCGCTGGCCTACGGCGCCGACGAACGGTGGACGGGTGAGGGCTACCTGCTTCGAGAAGGGTATGTCGAGGGCGCCGAGGCGGTCTGCGGCGACGGCTACTGGGACATCACCGATGCCGACGGCAATGCCAAGCGGGTCGCCGGTCCGCGTGAGTTCCGCCACACGCTGACGGCTATGATGAACGGCCTGATCCGCCACGGGTTCGTCCTCATGGATGTGCATGAAGAGCCGCACGGTTCCGCGGATGCCGAACCTGGTTCGTGGGATCACTTCTGCTCCATAGCCCCGCCGTGGTTAGTCATCTGGGCGGAACTGCAGCCCGATCTCACGCAGAAAGCCCGTTGGAGTGAGACCGCTTAAGCTGTCCACGCCGCCTGTGATCTCACCCGCAGTCTTCCTCGCGGCACCTTCTTCCTCGCCGACCAGCTCAGCCGCGCCGCCCTCTGCATCGCCGCTAAGTGGGCGTTGGGGTCAGCCCTTGAGATATCAGTTAAGGATTGCCGGGCTGCCCGCAGTTTCGTAGTCTGTCGCCACGGGATACTGGGGAGGATACCGGGGACGGAACACTTAATATGGCGCCCGGAAAAGCCACCAAGAGTGCTCCATCTCCGTAGATATTCGGTGGGGCCGTCGCGCGGGCGGCCAGGGGTAGTGGGGAATCTGGCGCTCCACCGGGACAAGCCCGGTGGGGGCGAACGGCGCGGGGCTGGCGTGGTAGTGGTGAATCTGCCGCTCCACCGGGACAAGCCCGGTGGGGGCGAACAGCGCGGGGCTGGCGTGGTAGTGGTGAATCTGCCGCTCCACCGGGGCAAGCCCGGTGGGGGCCGACGCGCGGGCGGCCGGGGGTAGTGGGGAATCTGATGCTCCACCGGGGCAAGCGAAGTCACATCGCAACCGGCTCCACCAGACCGGGCGAGGCCCGGCTGTGTTATACTGTCGTGCGCGTGTGTTCCTGCAGGTTGGACGACAACGAAAGGCATACAAATGATGACTCGACGACTCCACTTGGCCTTGATAACCGCGATGATCGTAACCGCAGTGGCCGCCCCGGCTCTGGCCGGGGACGAGGTGCCGTATGTGAAGAAGGCCACGTGGGTCGAAACGATGATCGGCTCGGTCGAAGCGAAGGTCCGCGCCGACAACGACGCCGGGCGGGGGATGCGGATCCCGCGGTTCGATCGCGGCGACTTCACCGTCATGATGTGGTTCAAGACCGGCTCCAACGGCGTGCTGTTTGCCAAGACCAAGGCCGGGGCCGTCGATAAGCCCGGAGCGTACCGCCTGGACCTTCGCGAGACGGCCCCGGGCCGGGCCGCGCGGATGTATTTCCAGCGCAATCACTGTGGGCACCTCCGGGTGCGACAGACCCTGGTGGCCGAAAAGTGGCACCACGTCGCCGTCACGCAGGCGGGCAAGGATCAGCAGCTCTACATCGACGGCCGGCGGGCCGGCGGGCGGAATACCTCGCGCGACCGCATCCGCGGCGCCGAGACCGTCAACGACAGTTTCCTGATCGGCGGCAACGAGGGCTTCACGGGCCTTATCGACGAAGTCCGCCTGTACAATCGCTGCCTCTCGCCGCAGCAGGTCAAGGCCCACGCGGGCACCTCGGCCCCCACGGCGCCCACCGTCGGCCTGTCGCCGACCGGAGCGGGGGCGGGCCGTTCGGCTTCGGCCGGGAGCGGCAAGGAGAAGGGGCTGGTGGCGTGGCTGCGTTTCGAAGGCGACGGCAAGGACGCCTCGGGCATGGGCAACCACGCGGCCGCGATGATCCGGTGCGAGTTCGCCGAGGGCAAGATCGGGCGGGCGCTGAAGCTCAACGGCCGCGGCAGCCGCGTGGAGGTGCCGGCCGTCGACGATTCGGCCTTCCTGGCGGCCCTGCGGGCGCGGAGCGAGAAGGACTTCCCCGGCGAGGCCCTGGCCAGCGGGTGGGAGGCCGACGACGGCATCTGGGAGGCGAGATGGGCGCCCGGGGATTTCGGCGTGTTGGCTCGGCGTTACGCGAAGGCCTCCGCCCGGGACAGGGAGATCCAGACGCAGGCCCTGGCCGCGGCGGGCAAAGCCACCGACCTGGCCGCCCTGCGGGCCGTCCGCGAGCTGTACCTCAAGTCGCGCCGCTCGCACCTGGTCAAGGGCTTGCTGAAGTATCGCAACCCCGACACCGCCCTCGCGATGGCGCCCGCGCTGAAGGCGAACGCCGGCGATCTCGCCCCCGGCGGTGCCGAGGCGGTCGCGACGATCACGAAACTCAAGGCCGAAGCGGCCGGGTGGGTGGAGCGCGGAATCGAAGGCGACCGCCTGCCGGCGTGGACACGGGAATTCGACCAGGCGACCCGCCGGCTGGCGATGGCGGACGCGAAACTGTTCGACTTCGACAAGATCATCTTCGTCAAGCGGTTCAAGTACCTCTCGAACCACTACTACACCGACTTCATCAACAGCCCCTTCATGCCCGGCGGCAACCTGTGCGTGCTGGACCTGAAAACCGGCGAGGTCCGCGAGATCGTCAAGGAACTCAAAGGCGGCGTGTTCGGCCGGTACGACCTGAGCTTCGACGCCAAGCGGGTGGTCTTCTGCTGGAAGCCCGCCTGGCAGGAAGGCTACCGCATCTACGAATGCGGAGTCGACGGGTCGGGCCTGCGCCAACTGACCTTCCCCGAGAAAAACGAAGCGGAAATCGTCCGCCTGTACAGGGCGAAGAGCCATTATCACCACGGCACCGACGACATGGACCCCTGCTACCTGCCCGACGGGGGGATCTGCTTCATCTCCACGCGCTGCCAGTACGGCATCCTGTGCGACGCCCCGGACGACTTCACCACGACGATACTCTACCGCATGGACGCCGACGGGGGGAACATGCAGAAGCTGACCAACTCGTCGGTCTCGGAGGCCACCCCGAGCGTCACCACGGACGGGCGGATCCTGTACACGCGGTGGGAATACGTCGACAAAGGGGCCGTCTCGGTCAAGTGCATCTGGGCGATGCGGCCGGACGGGTCCGGCTCGACCGAGGTGTACGGCAACGACATTTCCCTGCCGCCCACGATGGCCCACCCGCGCTCGCTGCCGGGGGATTCGAACCGCTACGTCTTCACCGGCGTGCCGCACTGCCCGCAGAATTCGGTCGGGGCGATCATTCGCCTCGACATGACCAAGAACATCCGCTCGCGCGACCCGATGACGTACATGACCCCCGGCGTCGACGTCCGCGCCGAAGGCGGTTGGTGGTGGGAGTCGCGCGATCCGGCCGCCCAGCGCCTCTTCAAGGACCCCTACCCGCTGTCGGATAAGTTCTTCCTGGTCACGATGGCCACCGGCGGGCACGCCGCCTACCGCAACACCACGGCATGGGGCTTGTTCCTGCTGCACGAGTCCGGCACGGTGATGCACCTGTATAACGACGACCCGAACATCGGGTGCTTCATGCCCATGCCGCTTCGCCCGCGAACCAAGCCGCCGGTGCTCTCGGCCGTGATCGACCCGAAACTCGCCGCCAAGGGCCTGGCCGTCTGCATGGTCACCGACATCTACCACGGCATGGAAGACGTCAAGCGCGGCTCGATCAAGTACATCCGAATCAACGAGCAGGTTCCCCGCCCGTGGGCGTCCCGGCGACGCTGGGGCGGCGACGGGTACGACCAGCAGCACGTGGTGATCACCAAGGACACGAACCTGGGGCTGAAGGTCCAGCACGGGATCGTGCCGGTCGAGGCCGACGGTTCGGCCCACTTCGTCGTGGCGGCCGACCGGAACATCTTCTTCCAGGCCCTGGACGAAAACTACATGGAGGTCCAGCGTGAGCGAACGTACGTGAACTACCGCCCCGGCGAGACCCGCGCCTGCGTGGGCTGCCACGAGACGCCCAAGGACTCCCCCGTGGTCATCAAGGGCGGTCCGCTGGCTTTCCGCCGGCCGCCCGACACCGCCGGCCCCCAGCCCGGCGAGAAAAGCGGCGCCCGACCGCTCTACTATGCCGCCGACGTCCAGCCGGTGCTCGATCGCCACTGCATCAAGTGTCATGCCGGGGACAAGCCCAAGGCCGGGCTCGACCTGAGCGGGACGCCGACGGCGCTGTTCAGCCTCTCCTACGAAAACCTCGTGCGCGAGCGCCGCGGCGGCCGGGGGCGGCGGAAGTTCGACCTGTTCCCCACCATCGGCGAGAACCACCCCAAGACCGGCAACGTGCATTACCTGCCCACCAGGAGCCTCGGCTCGCATAACTCGGTGCTGGTGGCCATGTTCGCCAAAGGCAAGGTCACCCTGAAGGACCCCGCGATGGCCAAGCAGGCCGAACGGCTGGCGAAGAAGCACGCCAAGGTCAACCTGCCCATCGAAGACATGGTCCGTCTGACCACCTGGGTGGATGCCAACGGGCAGTACTACGGCGCCTGGTGGGGCCGGCGAAACCTCCAATACAAGGACCACCCCAACTTCCGGCCGATCCCGACGTTCGAAACCGCCACCAGCTACGTCTCCCCGATCCCCGAAGAGAAGCGGTGACGCCCATTCCAGTCGCCGGCGATGCCGCATGCCCACACGAGGGTGGTGCCATGCTTTCTGCTCGCAGAAGCATGCGTCGGCCGGGTGCCATGCTTTCTGCTCGCAGAAGCATGCGCTGGCCGGGTGCCATGCTTTCTGCTCGCAGAAGCATGCGCTGGCCGGGTGCCATGCTTTCTG
>SDBU01007695.1_pt1 | contig 12369 bp, 6 predicted proteins | sample 2277071 | NCBI WGS metagenome assembly SDBU01 (sample SAMN10397929, study PRJNA504765) | marine sediment metagenome | isolation source: marine sediment core GS08_GC12, 126 cmbsf | place: Arctic Ocean: Gakkel Ridge, Loki's castle | collected 2008
CTTACCATGGTCCACGTGGCCTATGGTTCCAATGTTTATATGTGGCTTGGTTCTTTCAAATTTTTCCTTAGCCATACCTTATCCTTTCTTTGATGGTATATTTTTTTATATCTAAACAGCAATACTGCTTCCTTTATAACGATTGATGATCTCATCTGCGACATTTGCGGGCATAGGTTCATATTTTGCAAATTGCATACTGAATGTAGCCCTTCCCTGTGTTTTCGAACGCAGGTCCGTTGCATATCCAAACATCTCTGACAGGGGTACTTCTGATTTTATTATTCTGTTTTTATTCCTTAGATTCACAGAAGATACTTTTCCCCTTCTTGCATTAATGTCCCCGATGACTTCTCCCATATAATTCTCCGAGACCACTACTTCTACTTCCATTACAGGTTCCAACAATATTGGATGGGTTTTTTTCATCGCATCCCTGAAAGCCTTTGAAGCCGCTATTCTGAAGGCCATTTCGGAAGAATCTACCTCATGGTATGAGCCATCCAGAAGAATCGCCTTTATATCCACAACAGGATAACCTGCGACTTCACCAGATGCCATTGCCTCTTCAATACCTCTTTCAATAGACTTTATGTATTCCCTGGGTATTGCTCCACCCTTTGTCTTGTCTTCAAATTCGTAACCTTTTCCATATTCATTAGGTCCAAATTTTATTACAACATGGCCGTACTGGCCCCTTCCACCACTTTGCCTGATATACTTTCCTTCTATTTGGGCTTCCTTTGTTATAGTCTCCCGGTAGGATACCTGTGGTTTTCCTACATTTGCATCTACACCAAATTCCCTCATGAGTCTGTCTACTATTATTTCCAGATGAAGCTCGCCCATTCCGGATATTATGGTCTGGCCGGTCTCACTATCGGTTTCGACTTTAAATGTCGGATCTTCCTCGGTAAGTTTCGATAGGGATCTTCCAAGTTTTTCCTGGTCTTCCTTTGTTTTTGGTTCAATAGCTATTGCCAGTACCGGCTCAGGAAATGTTATTGATTCATATCTTATCGGCTGCCTTATATCACATATGGTATCACCTGTGTGGACATTCTTGAGACCGACAATAGCTATGATATCACCAGAATAGGCTTCCTTTAGTTCTTCCCTGGTATTCGCATGCATTTCCAGCAATTTTCCTATCCTGCTTTTCTTTCCGGAATTAGCATTAAGTACCTGCATCCCACTTGAAAGTGTGCCTGAATAGACCCTGACATAACTTAACCTGCCCACAAAAGGGTCAGACATTATCTTAAATACCAGACCTGAGAAAGGTTCCTCATCATCTGCTGCCCTGGTAGCTTCCTTATTGATGTCGGGATTGATACCTATCGGTGCTGTGACTTCCAGAGGCGAGGGAAGGTAATCCACTACTGCGTCCAGTAAAGGCTGGACTCCTTTATTCTTAAAAGCAGAACCACAAAAAACCGGGACACCTTCTACATTTATGGTTATATCCCTTATCGCCTTTTTTAACTCCTGTTCACTTATCGGTTCATTCTCTACATATTTATTAAGGATCGAATCATTATAATTGGCAATATTCTCAATAAGTTCCTGTCTGTATTTTTCAGCAGTAGCCTTTTGCTCTTCAGGTATGTCTTCATATTCAAACTTTAGACCCATCTCATCTTTATATATAATAGCCCTCATGCTTATGAGGTCTATAATACCTTCAAACCTATCCTCTTTTCCTATGGGTATCTGAAGGGGCATCGGATTTGTATTGAGCCTGTTTTTGATCATATCCAATACATAGAAGAAGTCTGCTCCGTTACGGTCCATCTTATTTACAAAGGCAATACGCGGCACATTATATTTAACTGCCTGCCTCCATACTGTCTCTGATTGGGGCTCAACACCGCCAACGGCACAAAAAATAGCTATCATCCCATCGAGTACCCTGAGCGACCTTTCAACCTCTACAGTAAAATCAACATGACCGGGTGTATCTATAACATTGATCCTGTGGTCCTTCCAGAAAGCAGTCGTAGCTGCAGAAGTGATGGTTATACCTCTCTCCTGTTCCTGAATCATCCAGTCCATAACAGCGGCGCCATCGTGGACCTCGCCGATCTTGTAGGTCTTTCCTGTATAATACAGTATCCTTTCAGTCGTTGTGGTCTTACCAGCATCTATATGAGCTGTTATTCCAATATTTCTTGTATTTTTTAATGATACTTGTCTTGACATTCCCGGGCCATCTAAATAATTATAATAATCTTAATCCATTTACCATCTATAATGAGCAAAAGCCTTGTTGGCATCGGCCATTTTATGCAGGTCCTCTTTTTTCTTGACACTGTTTCCGGTATTGCTTGCTCCATCCAGTATCTCGGAAGCAAGTCTTTCCTTCATGGTTCTTTCTTTCCTATTCCTTGCAAAGCCCACTATCCACCTGACAGCAAGTGTATTCGCTCTAATGGAAGATACCTCTATCGGAACCTGGTATGTGGCACCTCCGACTCTTCTGGCTTTTACTTCCAGCAGGGGCCTGACATTATCCATACACTTGTCCAATATCTCCAGAGGATTTTCTTTAGTTTTTTCCTCTAAGAGTTTGAGGCTCCCGTAAACAATATATTCAGCTGTACTTTTTTTACCTTTTAACAAAATCTTTTTGATCATGTATGCGACCAGCTTACTTTTATAAACCGGATCTACGATAACCGCTCTCTTTGGAGGGTTGCCTTTCCTTGCCATTAGATCTCCTTCAAAATAAAAATTACTTAGGTTTTTTAGCTCCGTAACGTGATCTTCCTGATCTTCTGTCATCAACACCTGCAGCATCAAGAGCACCACGGATGACTTTATACCTTACACCTGGAAGATCCTTTACCCTTCCGCCCCTGACGAGGACGATCGAGTGTTCCTGCAGATTATGCCCGATCCCGGGTATATATGCAGTGACTTCATGTCCATTAGTCAATCTTACCCTTGCTACTTTCCTCAAAGCCGAATTAGGCTTTTTAGGAGTAGTAGTATACACCCTTATGCAGACTCCGCGGCGCAATGGATTTCCCTGCAGGGCAGGAGTCTTCTTCTTCTTGACTAATTTCTTTCTACCTTTTCTTACTAGCTGATTGATAGTAGGCATACAAACTTACCTTTACTATTATTTATTATTAATATTCTTTGATAAAAACTATTAAAAACTCAAATTCTCTTTTGAGACACGAAAAAAGAATTTATCACTTAAGGTACAAAATGTCAATATAAAAAAGTGGTTAAATTCTCCATTCTAAGCCTGTTCCGGCCACTTTTTTATTCCTATATATTTATCTCTATCTCCCTTAGATCATCTTCTTCGGATTCCCGCAGAATCTCTATTTCATCTTTGTTTTCTTCCTGGTATCCGGGATAGGTAAGTTCATGATCTTTTAACTTCCTCATACCCGTCCCCGCAGGTATTGCCCTTCCTATTATTACATTTTCCTTCAGTCCGCGAAGGTAGTCTATTTTATTCCCAAGAGCAGCATCCGTAAGCACCCTTGTAGTCTCCTGAAATGAAGCCGCGGACAGGAAGCTCTCTGTAGCAAGAGAGGCCTTTGTGATGCCCATTAGATTCTGGGTAGCAGTAGCCGGCTGCTTCATATTTGATATAAGATCATTGTTTTTTCTATTGAAGTTCAACCTGTCAACAAGTTGTCCGGGCAGGTATCCCGCATCTCCAGGATCTATAATAGTAACCTTTTTAAGCATTTGCCTTACAATGACTTCAATATGTTTGTCATTGATATCAACACCCTGTGATTTGTATACATTCTGGACCTCTTTTACAAGGTATTGCTGACAGTCCTTTATCCCACTTATCCTTAAAATATCATGGGGATTTCTCGGACCTTCTGTTATCTGGTCGCCTGCTTTTATTTTATCTCCATTTTTGATATTAAGTTTGGCCCTCGTAGGTATCTGATAAGCTTTTTCCTGTTTGCCGTCCTTACTCTTTATTGTTATCATCCTGAACCTGGTATCAATATCCTGGATCTCTGTCTTTCCGGAGATCTCAGCCACAAATGAGTGTTCCTTTGGTTTTCTTGCTTCAAAGAGCTCGACTACCCTTGGCAGACCACTTGTTATATCGATACCCTCAAAAGTCTTTTCATGCTTATGGACATGGGTCTTTCTTTTTGCAGTCATTATCAGTTTGGCAAAAGTCTCGCCCGCAGCTACTTTTATATTCTTATTGATCTGGAGCGTCTCTCCTTTGGGGATTATGACATCCACCACATCGCCTCTCTCCATCTTTACCTGGAATACAAGCTTATGCGGTACCTGTTCGATATTGATATCCATGATCTCATTGGTATCCTTTTCTGTGAAATCTTTCTTCTTGAGACCCAGGTCACCAAGGAGATCTTTATTAAATACCAGAGTACCTTCAACAGGTGACTTTATCGACCTCTGTATAACTGTTGAGGCAACACCTCCTGTGTGGAATGTACGCATAGTAAGCTGTGTCCCCGGCTCACCGATGGATTGTGCAGCGATCGTACCGACTGCCTCGCCTATTTCGACTAGTTTTCTTGAAGCTAGATCACGTCCATAGCATTTCTGGCATATACCTGAATCAGCCTCACAATTCATCACGGACCTTACTCTGATATTTTCAATATTTGCATGAATGAATTTCTGTAGATGCCTATCGACTATCTCTTCTCCGGCCTCTATTATTACTTTCTTGGAAACAGGGCTCTTGACACCTTCCAGGCATATCCTGCCTACAAGGTTTGTATTAGGCTCTCCTTCAAGTGTAAGCACATAAAGGTAGACCCCTTCCTCTGTTTTGCAATCATTAATAGTTATCATGGTGTCCTGGGCAACATCCACCAGTCTCCTGGTAAGGTAACCGGAGTCAGCTGTCCGGAGTGCTGTATCTGCAAGTCCCTGTCTGGCACCATGGGTAGAAATAAAGTACTCAAGTACATCTAATCCTTCCCTGAAATTGGATTTTATGGGACTATCGATAATATCCCCACGGGCATTTGCCACAAGACCTCTCATGCCTGCGAGCTGCCTGAGCTGCTTGATATTCCCACGGGCACCCGAGGTAGCCATCATATATACTGAATTGAATTTATCAAAATTCTTTTCCATGGCACTGGCCACATCTTCATTGGCCTGCGACCATGTCTGGATGGTCCTCTGATGCCTTTCAAAATCTGTAATGAGACCTTGCTTGAAGTAGTCCTCTATTTTTTCGATCTTATCTTCTACTTTTTGAAGTATCTTATATTTTTCATCAGGTATTTTGATGTCATCTATACCTATTGTAAGACCCGACCTTGTAGCATATTTAAACCCGGCAGACTTTATAGCATCCAATATCTTGATTATTTCCGACTGTGGGAATTTTCCAATACACTCTGCAATGATCCCTATCAGCTCTTTCTTTGATACCTCTTTGTTTACAAATCTGTATTCTTCAGGAAGGGTCCGGTTGAATATAAGTCTCCCTACTGTGGTCCTTATTATTTTATCGGTCATCTTTACCTTAACAGGAGTATGCAGCGATATTATTTTATAATTGTATGCAAGCAGCGCATCCTCACTACTATTATAGAATCTCACTTCGCCTTCTATTTTCTCTCTTTCGGAAGTCAGGTAATAGACCCCCAGGACCATATCCTGCGAGGGAACTACTACAGGTTCTCCGTTTGCAGGTGAAAGTATATTATTAGCAGAAAGCATAAGTATCATCGATTCTGCTTTTGCTTCATTTGAAAGAGGAACATGAACCGCCATCTGGTCACCGTCAAAATCCGCATTAAATGCCGGACAGACCATCGGATGTATCTGTATTGCTTTACCTTCTATTAATATCGGCATAAAAGCCTGTATGCCAAGCCGGTGAAGTGTTGGGGCCCTGTTTAATAGGACCGGGTGATTTCTGATGACATCTTCAAGTATGTCCCAGACCTCGTCGCTTGTCTTATCGACCATAGTCTTGGCACTTTTTATATTCTGGGCATATCCTTCATCAACAAGTTTTTTCATCACAAATGGTTTAAAAAGTTCAAGAGCGATCTTCTTGGGAAGTCCGCACTGGCCAAGAGCAAGATTGGGATTGACTACAATTACAGATCTTCCGGAATAATCAACTCTCTTACCTAAAAGGTTCTGTCTGAACCGTCCCTGTTTTCCCTTTAGCATATCACTAAGAGATTTTAATGGCCGGTTTCCAGCTCCGACGACAGCACGGCCCCTTCTTCCATTATCAAAGAGTGCATCAACTGCCTCCTGGAGCATCCTTTTTTCATTATTTATTATTATCTCAGGTGCATCGAGTTCCAGCAGCTTTTTCAGGCGGTTATTCCTATTGATAACCCTTCTGTATAAGTCATTCAGGTCAGATGTGGCGAATCTTCCGCCATCAAGCTGTACCATTGGTCTCAAGTCAGGTGGTATTACCGGCAATACTTCAAGTATCATATAATCCGGTTTGTTACTGGACCCGATAAATGATGATATTATCTTGAGTCTCTTTATGCTTCTGCTTCTTTTCTGGCCCTTGGATTTCTTTATGATGCCTTTGAGCTCTTCGGTTTCTTTTTCGCAATCTACATTACTAAGAAGTTCCCTTATCGCTTCAGCTCCCATATCACCGCTAAAATAGTCGCCATATATCTCTGACATCTTTTTGAACAGGGCTTCATCGGATACGAGCACCTTCTCTTCAATGTTTGAGAAGAATGTTGTAGATCTCTTTATTAATTCGATTTCCTCTAAATAGATATCCTCTTCCTCTTCAAGCATTTTTTCAGTTTCTTTTATCAATTTAGTCTTCTCTGCCCTGGTCTTTAAGAGCGACATATCCCGTCGCTCTTCCGGTTCGCCCTCTGCCCTGGCCTTGCCATCTTTACCATCGGCTTTATCTTTTTCATCCTTATTATCATCTACAATATCTTTGTCTTTATCGCTATCCCCCACATCCAGTCCAGAGTCATTTTCTTTCTTGCCCCCTTCATCTAAGCTGGGATCTTCTTCATCTATTACTTCTATTGTCTCGATTATCTCATCCTGGCTGGCATGTATCTCTTTTATTCTTAATTCGTGAAGTTCTTTAGCTCTTTTTAGAGCTTTTTCCTGGATCTGCTTTATTTCTTCATCATCGATCTTTATTTTTTCCTTATTAACATTTGTAATAATATAAGAGTCAAAATAAAGTACTTTCTCAAGATCCTTTGGACTTAGATCCAGTATATATCCCATACGGGAAGGTACACCCTTAAAGAACCATATATGTGATACCGGGCAGGCAAGCTCTATATGACCCATTCTTTCTCTCCTGACATTTGACCGGGTCACTTCTACTCCGCACCTCTCACATATAATGCCCTTAAACCTGACTCTTTTATACTTACCGCAGTAACATTCCCAATCCTTGGTAGGTCCAAAGATCCTCTCACAGAACAGTCCATCCTTTTCAGGCTTTAAGGTCCTGTAATTGATCGTTTCAGGCTTCTTGATCTCACCATTGGACCAGGATCTTATTTTTTCTTGAGATGCTAAGCCGATTCTTATCGCATTAAAATCACTAACATCTAAATTAATCACCATATAATCAAGCCCTTTCAAAATATATAAAAAGTTTATTTTTTAGTTTTAGCTCTTTCTTCTTCAATTTTTTCTTCTTTACCTTTTTCCTCTTTTTTACCTTTTTTATCTTTTTTGACTTTTTTGACTTTTCCATCATCTTCTTTGCTTGCTTCGATCTGTTTTTGGATCTCTTTTTCTTCGTCGGAAAGTTCAGGTTTAGCCTTCTTTTTCTTGTCATCTTCACTCAGGCTCACTATTGCCTCTCCGGGATCAGGCTGATCAGCTTCTTCTTGTTCAGGTGCTTCCTTTTTGGCACCCTCCTCCAGGAGTCCTCCATCTAAAAGGCTCTTTCCGTCTTCAAGATTTATCCCGAGTTCTTCAACAGTTCTCATGATCTCATCCTCAGGTTTACTGACTTTTATTCCCTTACCTTCTGCAGAAAGGACCTCTACATCAAGTCCAAGGCTCTGCATCTCCTTGATAAGGACCTTAAATGATTCCGGTATTCCGGGTTTCTCTATATTTTCTCCCTTTACTATGGCCTCATATGTCTTTACCCTTCCAGTGACATCATCAGATTTGATGGTAAGCATCTCCTGCAGTGCATAAGCCGCTCCATATGCTTCGAGGGCCCATACCTCCATCTCGCCAAATCTTTGTCCGCCAAACTGGGCCTTTCCTCCCAGGGGCTGCTGGGTCACCAGCGAATATGGTCCTGTCGATCTTGCATGTATTTTATCATCAACCAGGTGAAGTAGTTTGAGTACATATGCATATCCTACAGTAATATCATCAGCAAGCTTCTCACCGCTTCTACCATCATATAGGGCAGTTTTTCCGGTCTCCGAGATCCCTGCTTCTTTTAGGAATTTCTTGATATCGTCTTCAGTAGCTCCATCAAATATCGGAGTAGCCATGAATACTGAACCATCATCTGTTTTTTCCTTATTCTTCAGGCCCTTTTTAGCAGCTGCTCCAAGATGGGTCTCCAGGACCTGGCCTACATTCATCCTTGAAGGTACGCCAAGAGGATTAAATATGATATCGATAGGTTCTCCATCTTCAGTATAAGGCATATCCTCTTCAGGCAGTATCACAGATATAACACCTTTGTTTCCATGTCTGCCGGCAAGCTTGTCTCCTATAGATATCTTTCTCTTCTCAGCTATAAATACCCTTACCAGTTCATTTACTCCGGGTGGAAGATCGTGCCCCTTTTTCCTTGAAAAGATCTGCACATCTACCACTTTTCCATTTTCCCCATGCGGTACCTTTAGCGAGCTATCTCTTACCTCCCGGGCTTTTTCTCCAAAAATAGCCCTGAGGAGTTTTTCCTCAGCAGTAAGTTCTGTCTCTCCCTTAGGGGTAATCTTTCCCACCAGGACATCTCCGGGTTTTACATCCGCTCCGATCCTGATAATGCCCTGGTCATCAAGGTCCTTAAGTGTTTCTTCCCCAACACTTGGTATGTCTCTTGTGATCTCCTCATTGCCGAGCTTGGTGATCCTTGCTTCGACTTCCTGCTTTGAGATATGGATCGAAGACAATACGTCTTCCTTTACAAGCCTTTCGGAGATTATGATAGCATCTTCATAGTTATATCCTTCCCAGGGCATAAAGGCCAATCTAAGATTCTTGCCAAGCGAAAGTTCACCGGAACTGGTAGCCGGGCCATCGCCTATTACCTGCCCTCTCTCTACCTTGTCGCCACTCCTGACAAGCGGTCTCTGATTGATGCATGTGCCCTGATTGGACCTTTTAAATTTATAAAGCTTATGTTCGAAGCCCTTCTTATTTGAATAATCTATAATAATATTGTCAGCATTTACTTCTTTGACCACACCATCGCCCCTGGCCAGGACAAGGGTCCCGCTGTCACGGGCCAATTCTTTTTCCATACCGGTCCCTACTAGCGGAGGTTCGGGGTCGATCAGTGGGACCGCCTGGCGCTGCATATTGGAACCCATAAGGGCCCTATTGGCATCATCATGCTCCAAAAATGGAATAAGAGATGCAGCGGCACTAAATATCTGCTGGGGTGATACATCCATATAATCTACCATCTTGGGTTCTACAGATATGATATCATCGCCAAGCCTTGCTTGCACTTTCTCATTCTTGAAGTTTCCTTTTGAATCGATCTCCTCAGTCGCCTGGGCAATAATGAAGTCTTCTTCCAGGTCGGCAGAAAGATACTCAATATTATCTGTTACCGTGCTTTTGATCACTTTACGGTAAGGTGTTTCGATAAAACCAAATTCATTTAATTTGGCATAAGTAGCCAGCGATCCTATCAAACCGATATTAGGACCTTCCGGAGTCTCTATCGGGCACATCCTTCCATAATGGGAGGAATGCACATCCCTTACTTCAAAGCCAGCTCTCTCCCTGGAAAGACCCCCCGGACCCAGCGCAGACAGCCTTCTCTTGTGGGTGATCTCCGCAAGTGGGTTTGTCTGGTCCAAAAATTGTGAAAGTTGTCCACTTCCAAAGAATTCTTTCAGGCTTGCAACAAGGGGCCTTATATTTATAAGTGATTTTGGAGTTATCATATCAAGGTCCTGGGTGGTCATTCTTTCCTTAACGACTCTCTCCATTCTTGAAAGACCTATCCTCACCTGGTTTTGTACAAGTTCCCCAATATTCCTGATCCTCCTGTTTCCAAAATGATCGATATCATCTACTTCTCCCAGTCCGCTCATCAACTGGATCATATATTTTACTATCAGGAATATATCCTTACTATTTAATATATGTTTCTCTTTTGGGTCTATTCCCAGTTTTTTATCAAGTGCAGTTAGTTTTTCGGCTATCTTTCCATCCACTTCGTCTGTCAGTTTCTGATTTATTTTATAACGGCCGACTTTACCGAAATCATATCTCTTGGGGTTAAAGAATAATGAACTAATAAGATTGGTGGCACTTTCTACGGTCGGTGGTTCACCAGGTCTTAATTTCTTATAGATCTCTATAAGCGCTTCTTCTTCAGTTTCTGTGACATCTTTTTCTATTGTATTTCTTATACAGTTTTCCTTATCAAATGGTCCAAAAAGTTCCAATAGTTCATCATTGTTCCCAAATCCTATTGCCTTAAGAAATATAGTCAGTAAAAATTTCCTTCTTCTATCGATCCTGACATAAGCAATATTCTTCTTATCCGTTTCTATCTCTATCCAGGATCCTCTGGTAGGTATAACCTTACACATATATATATCACGCTCAGTCTTCTTATCTATATCAGTGTCAAAATAAACACCCGGGGATCTGACCAGCTGTGATACTACGACTCTTTCTGTACCATTTATTATAAATGTACCTTTATCTGACATCATGGGGATATCACCCATGAAAACTTCCTGCTCCTTCATCTCGCCAGTCTCCTTATTTATGAAGCGGGCAAGGACTTTAAGCGGAGCCGTATAAGACATATCCTGCATCTTGCAGTCGTCAGGAGTAGCGATGTCTTCATCAAAGTTATAACTGGTAAATTCCAACGACATATTGCCTGTAAAATCTTCTATTGGAGAAATATCTTTAAGAGCTTCTAATAACCCTTCGTCAATAAACCATTGAAATGATTCCCTCTGGATATCCAGGAGATGCGGCATTTCCATTATTTTTGGAATCTTGCCGAAATCATATCTTTGGAATTTGTTTGTTTTTTGCATTAATCTATTCTCCTCTTTATTAGGTCTTAAGTTGCATTAATGTAGTAAAAAACTTGGAAATAGCAAATCTCATTAAAAACTTTTGCCTGGGGGCCTGTCCAAAAATTGGATCTTGGCTCCTTGAGACAACAAACTATATAATATAGTTTTATAAATAATAGTATAAATAGTCAGGAAAAAACTGACAAACTACTAATATACCAAAATAAAAACCTCTGTCAACCACTTTCTTTTATATGCATCATAATGCATCAAAATATATGGTCCTGGGAGCCTGGCTATATATAGGTATGAAAGTATAGCAATCTAATTATACTTTCATATCTTTTTAGTTTTTTTAAGGAATAACTATTTTATTTCCACTTCTGCGCCAGCTTCTTCAAGCTGCTTTTTGATCTTTTCTGCTTCTTCGGAAGATATTTTTTCTTTAACTACATTAGGTGCCTTGTCTACAACTTCTTTAGCTTCTTTAAGACCAAGGCTTGTTATCTTTCTTACAGCCTTTATGACCTCTATTTTTCTCTGTCCGGCAGATTTGAGCTCTACATCAAATTCTGTTTTTTCCTCAACTGCTGCTGCTGCTGCTCCAGCTGCTGGCGCTGCTGCAACCATTGCCTGTGCACTTACCTCAAATTTATCTTCCAGGGCCTTTACAAGCTCTGAAAGTTCCAGTACGGTCATATTCTCAATCTTTATAAGAATATCTTCTATTGTACTTCCACCCTTGGCTGCCTTTTTTGTTTCTTTTGGTTTTGCTGCTGCTTCTTTCTTTTCAGCTGCTTTTTCTACCTTCTCTTCTACCTTCTCTTCCGCCTTTTCTTCCACCTTCTCTTCTATTTTCTCTTCCACTTTCTCTTCCACCATCTCTTTTGTCTCTTTGTTCTCAGCCATTATTCCTCCTTGGAATCTATTAATTTGTCATACTTTCTTTTTTTACTCTAACTGCATCAAGCACCATAACAAGGTTTCTTGAAAGTCCGGACAAAGTATTTACAAGTCCGGATATAGGTGCCTGTACAGCTGTGACCAACTGAACCAGTAATGTTTCCCTTGATGGGAGACTCGCTATCTTCTTTATGGTATCAGCGTCAACCAATTTATTTTCCAGGATTCCAGCTTTTATAGTTAAAGCCTTTAGCTCACTGGAAAAAAA
>SDBU01007696.1_pt1 | contig 12369 bp, 17 predicted proteins | sample 2277071 | NCBI WGS metagenome assembly SDBU01 (sample SAMN10397929, study PRJNA504765) | marine sediment metagenome | isolation source: marine sediment core GS08_GC12, 126 cmbsf | place: Arctic Ocean: Gakkel Ridge, Loki's castle | collected 2008
TACAGATGAATTGATTGATAATATTATCAATACTTCAGACAGGGAAATACTAAAAGAAGTAGAAGAGGATTATGATGATCCATCTTTTGTAGCAAATAGGGTTCGTGAAATACTAAAAAAGAGCCAGATTAAAAATAATTAATAAACTGAGGTAGGGCGCATGATACTCAATATTGAAAAAGACGGGTTCAGGATGGACAGCACCGAGGGATTTACTCAAAAAGAATTAAACAAAATGAACGCCGAGTTAGAACAGCGGTTACAGGACCAGGGCGTTGATCCCGACAACCCGGATGAATATTATTTATTTGTAAAAAATATCTCAGAACAAATATTTAATATGTTTGGTATGGAGGAGGCACTTGAAGAGTTTATTTGTTTTGACCGGACAGACAGGGTAAAGAGTTAAAAGGGCGCAGTACAGGGGTGTGTATTATTAAGGGCTTGTCAAATAAACAGCGTGAGAGGCCAGGAGACGCGCCTTTTTAGATAGGTTATTACAAAAAAGGGGGGGGTATGCAAAAAGGAAAAATTATGAAGAGTTTAAGATATGAAAATAAAAGGAATTAAAAACGCGGTAGCCAACGTTTATGGACCTTAAAAATGGGGGGTATATGCGAAAAATAGCAATAGCAAACAGAAAGGGCGGAGTTGGAAAAACAACAAGCGCGGTCAACATAGCTCACGGCCTTTCCCTGGCCGGAAATAAAGTCTTACTGATCGACACCGACACGCAGGCGCATTGCTCCCGGCTTTTAGGCGTGGATCCGGACAAAGGTTTGGCCGAGTTGATAGACGGGGAGTGCGGACCGGAAAAGGCTATAATAACGGCCCGTGACGGGCTTTATTTACTTGCTGGCAGTAAAAGGTTGAGTGGTATAATGAGATCCATTTTAAAAGAACGCATACACGGCCTTGACCGTGTTTTGATCGAGGCTTTAAAACCGTATGACGGTCAATATGATTTTGTGATCCTTGACACCGCTCCGGGTTTTTCTGAAATGTCTATAAATGTTATGATATACGCGGATGAGCTTCTTATCCCGGTCAATATGGAGATCCCGGCAATCGACGGATTGAAAGACCTGGCCGACGAGCTTAAACAGCTTAAAGGCTATACGGAAATTGAAGTGAAATATATAGTACCAACTTTCTATGAAGAGCAGACAAAAATAACCAATGATATTTTAACCGACCTGAAAGACAATTTCGGGGAGCTGGTATCTGTACCGATACGCAAGAGCGTGAAGGTAAGGGAGTCATGGGATAAAGGACAGACTATGTTTGAATATGCGATAAAAGAGCGCGCTACCAAAGACTACGCACTACTTACGAGGGCGTTGGTATGATGGACAAAAAACGTGTTTCCCCGCAGTTTCAGGATGAGCAAAAGGACGCTGTTGAAATACTTATGGGTGGTAGTAAATCGGATAAACAGGACACAGAGCGAACACAACAAGAACACAACAAGAACACAAAGAGTATACAAGAGGTACACAAAGATAACACGTTAGATATACATCATATCCGTATCAATCGAAACGATTGGAACAAGTTAAGGGATTATTTCGAGGGAATAGGTTTGAAAACTTCCCCGGGAATACGGATGATAATCAAAGAATACATGGATAAGAAAGGAATATAAAAAAAGGGGTGAATCATGGAAAGTGAAATTGAAATTGTAGCACCAGGGTTTTTAAAAATCGGACCAACGGATTTAATCAATCTCAACAATGTTAAACGTATCGAGATAAAAAAAATGGGTTTGACTAGAGGGAAAGATAATGATGATTTAATATTCCACTTTTCAGATGGCGATTCCAAGTTATTTCAAGTATACGATGCGGAGGAAATATTTACACAGGTTGCAAGAAGCTGGGACACAACTGAATAGATTTAACACTCCGGTTGAAAATGGATTTATAGCAAAGTAGTTATCAGTCTGGGGAAATTATATTTTGGGGGATTATAAACATGAAAATTAATATTTTGTGGGCCATGTACGGTCTGATGTTGGCGGGAATCGTCAAACTTGCAATATTTTAAATACGAAAGGAGCTTAAAAAATGGAACTGAAAAACCCTTATGCAGAACCGGTTAACCCCTGGGCGGAAAAAGAGGACCATGCCGAGAAAAAATCAGTATCAAAAGAAATCGGCAGTCTTATCAATGCGCTGGTTTTATTTGTGAGTCTGTCAAAAAGTGCAAATAAATATGACGCTGATTTCCCCGGACTGCAGGCGGTCCAGGAAGAGGGCAAAAATGCACAGGCCCGCGCAATCGGGATCATGGAAGGTCTGCTTAAGGAATGGAAAAAGTAACCGGTCAGTTTGCAGGAAAAAAACACCGGCGGTCCAGCACTGCCCGGTCTTGATGGATTTAAAACATGATAGTTATCAATGTGGGGAAAATTACATATTGGAGGATTCAAGATGAAAACAAGAAACAATCAACAGACACGCAAGGATTATAAGAAAATCGGGACCCGGACGTATGACATTAAGGCCCTAGCAAAAGCAGAGTTTATAAAAAAACACCCGGTTCTTTACGATTCATGGGTTAAAGAGGGAAGGGAAAAGGGCCAGGCGATGGAGCGGGAGCGGATCGGTAAATTGATTGCCATGAAAAAACAGCCGGAGTTTTACGACATTCCCCAGGTCGTCGCGGTCATTGACAAAGGGATCGAGGACGGAACGACACCCAAAGAAATACAACCATTGATTATGAAAGCACTCCTGAAAGTACGAAACGATCCGGCCCGAGCGAAGGCGGCAGCGGATGAAAGCCCGCCGGACATTGGCGGTTTTGGAATCGGTCGGCCGGAAATGGATATTCCAGGACGGCCGCGGAAAAACAGGAAAGGTGTTATTACCGAAGTTTAAAATAAGCCCGGTTTAAGGTGCCGGGTTGCTCCTTTAAGGGTGTTCCGTTATGGCTTGACGGGACACTCTTTTTTATTTCATAGATTCTACTGAGGTCATGCAAACACCCCTTACTAGCTTGAAGGGTGTACTTTCAACAGACACCCTTTTTCCGCACCGTATACCCTTAAAACCATTGGGAGGAAAGATTTTTATGTATAGAAAAACACTTAAAACCGTTATAGTGGGTAATTTTTTATAGGTAAGTCTTAAACGTTGCTTACAGAGCCAGTATAAGCCTGCTATGAGGGAAAAAAGGAAATAAAAAAACGGCCTGGAAACTCCCCAGAATCCAGGCCGTTATGCGGAGTGTTCGTGAAAACATTTAAAATGTAATATATTTTTGTAAAATTGGTAATGTAACTTTTTTTAAATATTCTTGAGAAATACCTTGACATATAATTATATGGTTTATATTCTTACAATATGAAACAAATAATAATCACAAATGTACCTGATGAGGTCAGTAAAAGATTTAAGATGAAGTGTGCCGAAAACTCCGAAACGCAGCGGGAAGCATTAATAAGACTTATGATTGTTGAGTCAGAAACCCGTAGTGTTTTACCAGTTGAAAGGAACGAAAAAATAAGCTGATTTTACAGGGTATAATAAATTAAGCAGGCGTTGCGCCGACAGACGTTGTGGGGAATGTCAGGAGTGCAGAAATAAATAATTTTCTGTGATCTTGATTTAACCGCTTAATTAAACGTTTATAGGGGTATCGTTTGCAAAAAATTGAACCTGCAGGACCCACACCGAAAGTTGACTTATTCAAAAAAGCAAATGACTGCATATCCCCGGAATTAATTAAAAGAGAAATCCCCGGCGGCCGGATGGATCATAAGAATGAATATTGGTTTTGCAATCCCCTTAGATCGGATGACACACGCGATACTAATTGTTCATTCAATATGTTAACATACCTTTATAAAGATTTTGCTGTGCCCGATGATCCCCGGATGAGTGGTGATTTTATACAATTCATGGAGCGAAAACACAAAATAACCAGTGTCGAAGCCTGTAAGAAAATTATCGATATGGCCGGTGGTATCATTAATTACCCCGCAACGAAAAAGAAAAAGCCTGCCAAGGAACAAGAACCGGCAATAATCCCTATTCCAGAGACAGAAGAAAACCGGAGACTATTTCTAAAAAAAGTTAATGAACAATGGGTTAAAGATCATTATGGCGAGTATAAGAATTCTTATCAATACAGGAACATGGCGGGAGAGCTTGAATATTTTACAATCAGATTTGAAAAAAAAGACGGTAGTAAAGAAGTAATCCCTTTTCGATATGTTAAAGATAAAAATGGTAAAAATCAATTTTTACCAAAGATACCATTACAATACGCAGACTGCAGGCCACTGTATGGTCTGGAGCTTTTATTGAAAAAACCAGACGCAATTATAATGATCGTCGAAGGTGAAAAATGCGCGGATGCGGGAAATACTTTAAACCTGCCCGAGTATATTTTTGTGTCTATGCTTGGAGGCGTCGCGGGTGTAAAAAATGCGGACTGGTCATCACTGCAGGGCCGTAAGGTCATTGTATGGCCGGACGCAGACGATGAGGGTTTAAAAGCAGCATTAAAGATTATTACTTTTATTCCACAGGCTAAGATTCTTGATATTCGGGATGTGCCGAAAAAATGGGATGTCGCCGACGCAATAGCTCCGCGCGGGAAAAATGATCCAGTTATTGAGGACATAGGGGAGTTTATAAAATCTTGCCCGGTATTATTGGAAGAAACGGAACAGATCGAAGCGGGTAAAGTTGTATTTTGTGTATTGGACCGGCCAGCTGAAAATATTCAAGATGTTATTGCAAACTTAGTCACGACAAAAGACAATTCAATTATAGGATCACAACGTAATAAGTTTGATATAGCTAAAAACGATCTTAATATTTCAAGCAGCATAAAACTTGATTTGGCCTGCATGGAAATTGTACACAGTCCTAGATACAAAAACCTTGATGATTTTTCTGTGTGTTTAAAAGATTATTTCAATACTCATTATTCGGTGAGTTTATCGAATACGGACGTAAGCGATTTAATAATATTAATAGGCTATAAAAATCAGTATCACTCTATTATTAACTTTCTTGAAGGTTTACCCCAGGTTGATTTAAACCCGCTCGATGAGCTTCTTAGTTTTATCACTTTCAAGCAAAGACCGCAAGCGGAGCCAGTGGAGCCCGAAGACAGAAACGCCATTGAAAGAGAATCGTTCAATCAGTTTTTTAGTAAAATGTTTATAAAGATCATTACTACAAATGGTCGTTTTGATTGGCTTCCTTACCCTAACGATGTTGTACCAATTTTAGAAGGTGTACAGGGTATAGGAAAATCTATGCTTTGTAAATACATCGGTCTGAATGACAATAGATTTTTTATAGACATGGGCGCGACTATCGGCGGCGATTTAACGACTAAGGATAGTCTTTTGATAATACGTAATAAATTAATTGCTGAAATCGGAGAGCTTAGAGGTTTAAGAAGAACCGAAGCCGATGCACTTAAAACGTTTATAAGTAAGGATCATGATGAGTACAGGCCGCCTTATGGAAGTAATCCTATTAAAATCCCTAGGACAGTTAGCTTTATAGGATCGACGAACGAAGGGGAATATTTACAGGACACCACAGGGGCAAGGCGATTTTTCCCCATAATGATCGAAAGAATAGATTTTTCTCTGTTCAAGAGAATGGATATTATCAGAAACCTATATTCATTTTATTATAGATGGGCGCAGAAACTATTAACGGGAACGGAAGAGGAAATAAAGGACAAAGCATTTGAGATAAATATTCAATCACCCGCATTAATTAAATATTTGGAAGAAATTAGAGCTGAAAAGCGCGTACAGTCACCTTATGAAAATTTAATTCAGGATTACATCGAAGTTATTCTTAATAAAAATTACCTGGTCATCGGTCGAGCAGATGAAAGAAAGCATATTCCTTATTTTAATGCTGGTGAATGTGCCATGCATATTTTTAAAGTACCTGGATCGATCCCGCGTGATTTTAACAAATATTTTGCAGCATGCATGCGGGAGCGCGGTTTTTTGAATAAAAATACAAGGATAGCGGGAAAGGTTCTAAAACACTGGATAACAGGGGTAAAAGATAACTTCCAAAGTGTAACCCCTGTAACCCCTGTAACCCCCAATTCTTAAACTACATTATTCAGGGTGTTTTTTATATATGTATGTATACCCTGTATGTAGTTTGAAAACACAACGGTTACACGGTTACAACGGTTACAGCTATAAAAAAGGTGGGGATATTCTATTGAATATCAGAGGGTTTAAAATGGACACGCAAAACAAAGATTTTGAAGAGATGGTAAGACACCTGCAGGGCGTTATCGAAAGAAGCGGGAAGGGCAGCATATCCGGGAAATCGGCAGCACGGACTATCAGGAAAATAAAATCGATGAAAAGGATTAAAAGAGAAGCGGAGAAAATAGAAGAAAGGGAGTTAAAAGAATATGAGCATACCCCAGGCAAAGCAAAAGGACAGGATATTCAAGCCAATAGATCCGATTTATGCCGGACTGATTGACGATTTAAGGTTGAAAATAAAGCACCGGGAAGGTCTAAAGCCAGGTGTTATTAGAGCGAAAAAAGTTGACTGTTTACACAGGTTTGAAGCGTTCAATAATGTTAGAGCCGTGAATAAGGTTTACTCTTTGTATCTTTTAACGGATAAAAAGGAATTAAGAAATATAGCCGTCAGCAGGGAATTTGAGACAGGCGGGGAAAGAACGTGTTTCCTTGATGGTGACGGGAATCTATCCAAGATCGTTTTACATATAGAGAAGGACCTTTTTAAAGATAATGTTTTAAGATCATTAGCTAAAAAGCTGTCACTGGGATTCAATATCATTAGTAGTTTCAAAGATCCAAAAATGTATGTAGGCGCGTGTTTCAGCAGGCAGGGAGAGGACCCAAAGAGTAAGGTAATAATCAACAGAAAGGCAGCCGGTATATTTAAGAAATTATGCAAAGTGATTTCAAGTTATTCTTTCGTGGATATAATATGACAGCATATAACTCATTGATATGTATAGAATTAATTTAGGTACTATCAGAGGTATTAGACGCTTGCTGGTACCTTTCAAACTCGGAGAATCTGAAAACACAAAAACTTATACCAGCCTTATAAATAGCGTAATAGTATAAGGTTATGTATATATGACAATTATTCATATAAAAAGGAGAAGTTGAAAATTGACCAGGGCAAAATTGATGGTATCGGGTGCTCAATTTGCGAGAATGGCCGGAGTTAAAGCACAATCGGTTATATCCGCAGCAAAGAGCGGGTTAGTCGTGAAAATTGGAAAAGATTATTCCCTGGAAGAGCCTTTAAATGTCGTATATTTGGAAAATCACGGGTGCGATCTATCCAATTATATTAAATCAATTCAAAAAGAAGAATACGCACAGGGCCCGGCAAATAACAGCGTTAGACACCGCGACACCGGCAATAACAACGCAGGAGAGCAGGAGGACACGAAACACGACCTGGACAAAACTTTACTCAAAGAGCGGGCGCGGGACTTTCAAATCCGTAATGAAATGAAGTTGAAAAACCTTATTTCTAGGAAGATAGTCAAGCGGTATATGAAAGAACTTGACCAGGTTGTCAGTGTTTCGCTGGTGGACCTTCCCAGGCGGTACGCCGTCGAGCTTGCCGCAATATTTGAGCGCCCGGACAAGGAGCGCGACGGTGAGATATTTCTATCCAGGGTGATTCAAAAAGGGATTGAAAACATACTTGCAAAAATAAACACAATTTCCAAAGGAGATAATTTTTGATGAGTCTTGATCTTGATACCCTTATTACTGCAGAACATAAAAGGGAAATGGTTGATTTCCTTAATGGCATGGTCCAGGAGTTTAAAACGACCAGTGTTACTGAAAGTCTAGTCGATTTCACCGAAAACACCAGGGTTTTGACCTCCGGTACATCGGCCCGCCCTGGTAAATATCGGTTTGAAGTTGTGCCGTATATGAGAGAAATCACAGAGTGTTTAAGTGAATATTCCAGGATCATAGAGCTTGTATTGATGAAAGGGACGCAAATAGCCGGAACGGAAGCCTTACTAAATCAACAAGTATATTGCATAAAACATGGAATCGGGCCGGTGATGTATGTCACGTCGGACGATGACCTTGCAAAAGAGTTTATGGAAAAAAGGACAGGTCCTGCAATTATGGCAGCCGGGATGCAAAATTTAATTACCCCGGTGGTACAGAAAAGATCCAATAAATCAAGTGGTGATTCCAAAAGGGCGAAGTCATACGCCGGAACCTTTTTAATGGCAATAGGGGCGCGCTCTGAAAGCAAATTATCTTCGGTCCCTATCCGAGTATTGCAATTAGACGAAATCGACAAATACCCTGTTGTCCTGGTCGGGGGCGGTTCAAGTATCGCAGCCGCGACGCGCCGTACAGACTCGTACACCGGTCTAAAAAAGATTGTCTATATGTCAACTCCGAAACACAAAGCGACGAGCAGAATTGAGCCGTTATTTCAAATGGGCGATATGAGATATTATTTCATTCCCTGCCCGATGTGCGGAACTATGCAAAGACTTAAATGGTCACAAATACAGTGGGATAAAAACAAGGATGGTAAATTAGATATCAAGATGGATGAAAAAGGGTACATGAAAAATAACCCTGTATGGTTACAATGCGAAAATAAGGACTGCAGCCATAAGATACGTGATTATGAGAAATTTCAATTCATGGCCGAAAAAGGACACGGCGGAAAAGCAGAGTGGAGAGGTTCAAAGCAGCCCGACCGCCCAGGAATGAGATCATATCACGTTAACGCGCTTTATGGTTTTAGGAGTTGGATTGATGTTGTGATCCAGTGGGATCACATCGAGGGGGACCAGGACTTACTTTATAGTTTTATAACAGATGTGTGCGCCGAAACATTCACACAACGACTCGATAAACCCGATATGCACTATCTTGCAGCCAGAGCGGAAACCGATTTCTTACGCGGCGACATAAATCAGCGCATAAAAATATTAACTGCCGGCGTTGATGTACAGGACAATAGACTTGAAATGTCCTTACTCGGTTGGCGTGATCGAAAGGAAGCATGGTCAATACAGCACTATATTTTTGATGGTAATACAATAAATCCGGATGATGATTGTTATAACAATCTTGAAGAAACCTTAAGGAATAAGTTTTATAGACCGGATGGATCGGAAATTAGTATTTCAATTGCCCTGGTCGACGCGGCACATCATACCCAAAGCGTTATGAATTTCTGTGAACGATTCGAGTATCAAAGCCACAATCCTAACACTGTTTATCCTTGTTTTGGAAAACAGACCCTAAGCGCGATTGTCCGAGAACATAAAAGCACTATTGCAACGCCGGAAATACTTTTACATGATCAGCGATTGAAAGCCGAGGTGTACACAAACTTAAAGCGAAAGACACCGGCAGCCGGGCATGCATACCCCCCGGGGTTTTTACACTTCCCTTGCGATTTCACAGAGGATTTTTATAAGCAATTAACGAATGAAGAAGTTACGGAAATCACGAATAACAAGGGCGTTGTATCAATGATGATAGCCAATACAAAGCAGAGGGCCGTCGAGGTCCTGGACTGTCATAAAATGGCACTGGCCGGACTGTATTTTTTATTTTTCAAATATTTCGAATTAAGAAATGTTTGGAGAAAATCAAGAAAAATGAAGCCTTTAACGCCGGACTGGCAGTATTACTGGAATTTGATTAATGAAGATGAAAAGAAGGAAATCAAAAAAATTAAGATTTAAAAGGAGCTGAAAATGAGCGTAAAAACAAAACAATTGACAGGACGGAAAAGGATAAGATTTTGTAAAAAATATGATAAATATATGAGGGAAAAACGCGAAATTCCAAGTGTCGGCGGAGGAATTGAAACCATGAAAGAAGTGATTGAAGAAATGGAACCGTTTAAAAGACACTTCTTATGGGGGTACAGGTGGAGAGCTGCAGGCGCGGCAAAAAAAAAATAACCCCTTGATGGAAATACTGAAATCATGGGACGAGCTTTTTCGAGGTATAAAAAAGAATGAAGAAGTTTAAAACTTACGAGAGCGCGCGCGTGAAAATGCCTTTAGTCGAAAGGCGATTCGAATACAATATAAAAAAATATTTCTCAAAATTGCCGGGATCGTTTTTTGTTGGTTTATCAGACCGAGAAAAAATGATATGGCGGGCCCTACACTTTTGCAGCAGTGGAATGATTTTGAGAAAATCAAAACATAAGCGGTTAAAACTGGATGACATTAAAAAATGAAAACTGTAAAAAAGATCGTAATGAGCGCGCCATTGCTTTAAGCCTGGTTGTGCCGGTCGGCCGATTGTCCAGGACCCTTAATTTTATCGCGAAGGGCAGCATAATATTTGTTGTAGATTCAAGTATCAAAAATAATAGAATAAAAAATTAATTTTGGAGGATTAAAGTATGAAACAAGAGAAGATTCACAGTTTACATTTTTACGAGAATGGATCAGTTAGCGTGAATGGAAAGCCGCCGGTGAAAACCAAGAGAGCTGATATTGACGCAGCGACGGCCAGCGCAGAATTGGAAAAAGATTGCTTAGCAATGGCGGGGCTGATTAACGACCGCCGGAAAAAAGAAAATATCGAAATAAAGGAGGTATAAGAAAATGAAAACAGTACTTGAAGGAATGGAGGGATCATATCTTGATCCGCGGTTACCGCGCGAATCAAAATATAAAAGGGATCCAAAAAAAACTTATGAGGCTTTTATATTGAAAATACCAAAAATAACTGACATAAAAAGTCTCAAAGATCACGACGTCGACCCGGCCTTTATCAGTGAACAGATGGATCATGCACGAACGGAAACCGAGGGGCTTAGGGATAGCTTGGTTCAAATCTCTTCCACCTTTGATGTGGTGGAAGAAAAACACCTGGTTAAAAAAGCGGGCAGCGTTCTAAAACTCTTTGAGTCAAAAGATTTTGGCTTGAACGAAGTTAAAACGGGCTTGATCGAGCTGCTGCAGATACAAGGCGAGCTCAAACTTTCCCTTGAGATTTACGGCGGCGGCCAGGGTGTCCAGGTTGATAACGCCAGAGCAGCGGCGCGATGTTTTCAAAGATTATTGGAAGTGTTTTAGAACCAAAAAATAAAATTAGCCGGAGATCCCGGCCAGGAGGATTTTAGAATGAGCGATGTTAAAGAACGAGAGCAGGAAAAAAGTATACATACCAAAAAGCTGTGTGTGCGAGTAGTACCGAATTCGGGAGAAAAAGTTTTTTCGGTGATCCCGAATTTCAAGATCTCGAGCTTATTGACTGATATTGATAACGGCGGGGCGGGAAATGGTGTTATCTCGCGGCCGTCTCAATTTTTCACGCCCAGAACGATTTGGAGACCAGAAAACGAACAGAAATACCTCGAGCTTTTCAAAAAGCTCGAAAAAGAAGAAAAGATTTTCTGTATCGGAAAAATCAACAGAAAACTTGAAGTTGAGATTTCCGACGAAGGCTTTACACACCTGCAGGCAATGATTAAAAAATATTCATGGTAAAAAATATACCGACACAGCCGGACTCCTTGACCGACTGCGCCGGTGAGTGTGGGGATCCGGGGCCGCTTCATCGGGGGGGCGGTCCCTTTATTAAATGCGATTTAAAATCAAGGGTATTATTTTACGGTTCAGGGCCGAAACGTTCGATCACGGGCCATTATGAGGGTGTTATTTTGAGAAGATTTATTTTAAAAGTACCAAAGGATATTTTTGAAGAAATACAAGCTTATAGTAATTTTAATTTAATGCCTGTCAGAACATATTTGTCAATTATCATTGAACAAATGTTTAGGAGAAAAAGGCGGAAAAAATCTTTTTTCCGAATTCGATAATTTAGCCAATAAGGAGAGATATTTTGAAACGGATATTGATTACAATATCAGATAGTGCATACGAAGGAATAGAATACAACAGCAATAAAAATAATAAGTCTGTCAAAGAATACATGAAAGAAATAATAGAAGTTATGTATAAAAAAAAGGAACGGAAAATTGCACTATAAAGTTATTTAATATCTAGATATGGGGGCGTTAAAATGAAAATTATTAAAATAGCTCTACCGCATTCAATTTACAGGGATTTTTTGATTCATAGCGGAATTTGCAATATCACAGCACATAATTTGATTATCCGGCTTATAGAAATTGAAACGGAAAACAAAAGTCATGAAGAGATTTCCAGGCAATTACGCAGGCCTGATCAGGAAGCGACACACCGGAGGGTGGAAAAATGAACAAAGAAAAAGCATACATTAGAGAGCAGCTAAATCGTCTTACAGATGAATTGATTGATAATATTATCAATACTTCAGACAGGGAAATACTAAAAGAAGTAGAAGAGGATTATGATGATCCATCTTTTGTA
>SDBU01007697.1_pt1 | contig 12368 bp, 8 predicted proteins | sample 2277071 | NCBI WGS metagenome assembly SDBU01 (sample SAMN10397929, study PRJNA504765) | marine sediment metagenome | isolation source: marine sediment core GS08_GC12, 126 cmbsf | place: Arctic Ocean: Gakkel Ridge, Loki's castle | collected 2008
GTGTATCCCCTCCTGGCAATTGCTCTGCGGCGCTGGATACCAGCGCCCTGACACAGAGTGAATTGTATTTGTGCCGTCCTGGAGCCAAGTCTCTGACCAGGATCCGGCACTCCTGCCCCTGGGGAAGCTCATCGAGACTGTCAACGAATATGTCGTATTCCCTGCTCATTCGGTCACCTCTCTGATACAAAAAATGATATTACTCGAAACCATAGTCTGCCCAGTTTTGCACTACCCTCTCTGTTATCTCCCTGGGATACGCCTTATTAAACGACATTCGTGGAGGCACTTCTTTCTCCCTCGACCACTCAACAGGCCAGGTACAATCAATGACTACCCTGGAGCCTCGCCCCCACTTCCTGTCATCAGGGCTGAGGTAAGGCGTTAGCGGACTGGGTTCCACCTCTTTATCATACACCCTTATCCCTCGGCCGGGGTGGCACGTGGTAGCGAAAGCATGAAACACCTCCCCCAGGTTGAAAACATCCACATCATCCTCCACGACAATTACCTTCTTGCCTGGGTCCAGTTGAGCTGCAGCCAGGATATTCCCTATCTGGGTAGCCACTCCGCTATATCCAGGTCTCACCGCCACTACAGCAGCAAAGTTCGCCGACTCCGCCGGAATATGAAGGTTAGTGAACGGCACACGATGCCGCCTGAGAAGCCTCTTGGCTAGCACTTCCATATCCAGCCCCCTAATCAGGGCGTTGTCGTCCTGCGGCATACCCACGCAGGTCATGGTAAGGATGGGGTCGTTACGGTGCGTAATGGCGTTTATCCGGTATACCCGTCGCGACTCCCGTGGATCAGACCGATAGCCAGGGTATTCTCCAAAGGGACCTTCCTTACCGGATACACCGGTCAACAGTTCCCCTTCAAGAACGATCTCAGCGTGGGCCGGTACTAGCAAATCGTTAGTCTCGCATTTGATCAGTTCCACCGGCTCCTGGCGCAGGGCTCCGGCATAGTCCACCTCGCTTCGGCTGCCAAATGAGCGGGCAGCGCTGGCCAGCGAGCAAAGCGGGTCCAGCCCAATGGCTACAGCAATGGGCATATTCTCATTCCTGGAGATATAACCTCTATTCCAGATAACCCACTGGTGAGTGTACACCTCCAAATGTCCCGTCATGAGTCTCGGAGCCAGGAGCATCAAGCGGTACATACCCCAGTTCGTCCACTCGCTGTCTCGGTCTTTGCTTATCACCGCATGCCAGGTGCCTAGATATCTTCCGCCGTCACCCTCATGAATCATGGGGGCAGGAAATTGAAACAGGTCCACTCTGTCACCCTGAATCACGTTCTCCTTGCAGGGCGCATCCTTGACCACCACCGGCTTCACCGGCTTCTCTAACCTGCGCTCGTATTCTGCCTGGATATTCACATATGGTGTATCGGGGTCGAGTCCCATAGCAACAGCCAGCCGCCTTGCTGTAGCTAGGGGCGCGCCAAATATACGGTACCCGGCGGGATAGCCCTTGATACTCTCGAAGAAGGGAGCTGGCGCACGCCTCTCACAAACCCGGCGCACAATTGCTCCCACTTCCAGGTCCCAGTCCACCTCCTGATTGATACGGACCACATCCCCACTTTTTTCCAGGGCGGCTATGAATTCCCGATTATCTCTGAATGCCATCTCTGTCACCTCCGCTGTTCCGTCGCTTTCCGACGTTGCTTCCGATTACTGCTTGATTACTCACATCTGGCTCGCCTTTTGTCAAGCAAGCGTCACCATGAAGATTCAATAGTACCTTAACTAGCCTGGAAAGCACCGGTGAACCAGAGGTACTGATCCGGTGGTGGCCAGGCTACTCCAACTGACAGCTATCAGGTTCTGCTATTAGCTTTCAAGCGCAGTTAATCCAAGGAGGAGGTAGCTACAATCTGACACTGACCGGCATCGTCAGGAAATTGCCTACCTCCTCCAAGACATGTTTTGCCTAATCTACGGGTCTCACCGTTATCCTATAGTAATCCTGCTTCTCGGGCTTTGGTTATCATTTCCGGCTCCGACCACCACTTAGTCACCCCTATGTCCTCAGCGATGGTATTAGCCGCTACATACCCTGGCCCCCAGATTACGCAACCTCCAGGATAGACACTTGAGCCGGCGACATACAGGTTCTTTATTGGCGTCCGGCATTGCGAGCACTCATCGTTGGGTCTAAAATAGCCCATCTGAAGTGGATGATACTGCCCCTGCTTGAACGAACCCTCGACCATATCGAGCAACTTATTTTCGACATCGACCGGGGTAGAGATATAGTTCCACAGTACTGTATCCTTGTTCATATTAGGGGCATACTTCTGGAGGGTAGCCAGGTACTGCTCGACGACCGCTTCCTTGAACTTTATCTTGTACCACTTTTCCGCCCCCCCGTCAGCCAGCCTGTAGGGAGCAAGCCGTGACAGAACACCGGTGTGCCGGCCCGGTGGCGCCTGAGACGGGTCATGGACTGAGGGAAAACTGCTGTTAAAGCATGCCTTATCCCTCAGCTCGCCGGCATATATGGCATCATAATCCTTCATCAACTCCTCGTCTGTCTCATAACCAAGAATGTATATTAATGCATTGTTAATCTCCGGGTTAGAGGCAGCGGCAGTGAAGTTGGGTCTCTCTTTCAGTGCCAGGTGAAGTCCCATAAGCGTATATTTTTCCCACATCCAGCCCTTGACCTTTTCCACAAAATCCTCACTTAGACTAGCCTCTCCTACCAGTTTTAGGAAGGTCTGGTGAGGGTCAATAGTGCTGACCACTGCCTTATCGGCAAGGATTGTGCTCCCGTCCTCTAACTCTACTCCTTTGGCCACACCGCCGTCGACAATTATCCGCTTGATCACGCTGAGATTATAGAGTTGCCCACCATTCTCATAGATTGATTTGTGAAGGGCCTGGGCTACCATGTGGGAGCCCCCCACCACTAGTCTGTAGCTGGTTGCCCGGTCAAGATAAAGGAGAACCAAATAGCCCATACCTGACTGGTCATAGCTGACCCCCCAGTGTGTTGCCAGATAGAGCATTAGCGCCTTAACGTGCTCGTTTTCGAAATGTTCGTCAATTATCTCTTTTGGTGTTTTCTCGGCATACTCAGCCAGTTCTCTCCCCAACTCGGTCTTCTCGATTTGGACAAGCTGGTCTAAAGTGGGGACAGCCGGAACGTAGGTAGCCGGGCCAATGAACTTGTCCACCGCCCGCCGACAGCGGTGGTAAAGGTCTCGGTAGCTATCGGCATCGTGTTTCGAAATCTTGGCTATTGAATTACAGGTCTTCTCCGGGTCGGAGTAGAGGCAAAGACACCTCCCGTCAGACAGGGGCAGCGCAAACTGGAGCGAAGGATAAACATGCTTTACACCATATAGCTCTTCCAGTTTGAGGTCGGTGTAAAGCGGAGCATAGTCGGCCATCATCATGTATATCGCATGTGTGTTGTGAAGGTAGTCGGGAAGCGTCACCATTTCCGTGGCCAGGCCCCCGCCCATCTCCGGCCTTCTCTCCAGAACCGCTACCTTTAGCCCGGCTTTGCTCAGATAGGCACCAAGTTCCATGCCATTGGGACCAGCACCAATAATGACGACATCGAATTTCTTTTCGGACACTTTCTTCCTCCCTCAATTTTGGTCGTTAAGTACTGGACATCTTTAGCTTCAGCCTCACTCTGTTACCACGGGTGACCCTCCCACGGCTTCTTTAGCCCCAAGTCATCAGCGACAACCTTGTAACAGCAGTAGGCACTGTAGCAATTAGCCCCCGACTGTGGATGCCAACCAGCGCCAGTGGCATATAGCTTGTTTATTGGTGTCCCATACCGGGATAGCTCGGAGATGGGCCGGAACCGCGACATCTGACTGGCAGTGTGATCGATGACTGCCCAGTTGCCCTGGGGGGCCATGTTATGTAACTCACAGCAATCATAGGGAGTGTGCGCGTAGTAGCCGATGACATTGTCCCAGGTCATATTAGGAGCATGCTTCTGCCATTCGGCTAATACGTCCTCGGCATGTTTCTTCTTGAAGCTGAGCCATTCTGCCTCAGTCAACTTATCAGCAGACAGGACAAACTGCTCACTAAGAACAGAGCACTTACCTTCGGGCACCCGTGCCTTATCGTACTGGGAATAGTTCAGAAACTCCAGTTGGAAGTCCTGACGCTGAGGCATGATCCCCGCAACTCGCATTGCTTGTTCCCTCACCAGGTCCTCAGGGTCTTTGCTAACCATCTCTATAAACGCCGTCTGATTGATGTCCGGCTCAATACTCGCCGCCTTGTAGTTGGGGAACTCGTTAAGCGCCCAGGTGAACCAGGCTATGGTGATTAGATCCCGTGACAGGTTCGCCACCTTCCTCAGGATGCGACTGTCAAGATACTCCTTCCCGATCAGCCGAAAACAGAGGGTGTAAGGGTCCAGGGTACTGACTACCATTTTCCTGGCAGCTATCTCGGTACCATCGGTGAGCCGGACCCCAGTTGCCGTGCCATTCTCGATGATGACCTTGTCCACCTCTTTTTGGAGGAAGATCTTCGCCCCGTCAGCGAGGAGGATTTTGGTCGCAGCGTGGGCAAACTGGTGGGTACCACCATGGGTACTCGCTGTTCTTGGTCTCAATGCCAGTAGTGACGAAAAGACGCTGAAGACGCCCATTCCGGCTAAATTGGGCATGTTCCCCGCCGACATCGCGTTTCTCAATATCATCGATATGAAAGGATCACTCTCAAACAGGTCTCTGGCTACCTCTAAGGGTGTCATGTAGACCCAGGCCTGATCAAATCCGCTATTCGGGTCTGTGAGTAGCCGCTCCATGGCATCGGGCTCCCCTGGTGGCCCTGGCGGTGTGTGCATTACCTCCAGGTAGGCGCCGACGAAGGTCCGAATGAGTTTTCGGCAATCACCGACGAAGAAGTCGGCATCTCTTTCCGAGAATCTAGCCAGTGAAGCGTGGGTACGCTCGAGAGTCGGATCGGCTTTACGATTGAAAGTGATAAGAGAGGAGTCGTCGTCCTTAAAAATAGCGCCAACACCAATTCCAACTTCATTGTAACTGACGAGCTCGTTCCACTCCGGGAAGTCCCGTTCAACAGGCATATGATAGTTGGCACCGGTGGCACTGGCGTGGTAATCAGCCAGAAAGCCAGGTGCCGGACCCTCGTCAGTAGTCCAGCCACCTCCGGCCTCATGCCTCCTCTCAAACAGGGCGACATCCATGCCGCCATATCTCTGCAAATACATCGCCAAGTTCAGTGCCTTATTACCCGCCCCGATTACTACCGCATCATAGGTTGCATCAGCCATTTATAACCTCCAGATCTATTATTGATTCGCTTGCGTCATACGTTACGACGGTCATGTTCTCAATTCTACCCTCCTTTAGACCTTTAGTTGTCCCCTCAACCCCAACTCCTAGTCCAGAAACCGGTAGTGTTCGTTCAACAGTACCTCTGATTTTCTCAGGATTTCTTGGGCAGGCAGCCCCTTGGGCGTATCACTGGTCGTCATGGTGCCCCATCTCCCATACCCAACATCACGAAAATCAGCCCCACACGTATGGCTAGTAATGGCGGTCTCACCGCATCACTTCGCCACCATCTACGCAAATTGTCTACCCGGTGATAAAGTCTGAATCTTCCGAGGCCAGAAAAACAGCGGTACCCACCAGGTCCTCGGTTGTTCCGGCGGTCGGAAGCAGCGACCTTGAACCATCATAGCAGCTCTGTTCTCCACCTTGGGCACAATTCCTCCCCTCTTTGGCAACCGGGGCTCGGGTTCTATCGCTTGCGACTTTTCCTGAGGCTGCTCAATTTTACCCCACGTTGAGTTCGACGTCAAGTGCTGTATTCCCTAAGTGAGTAATGTCACCGTTGAGACGGCGCCGAGGCTTCGGAAGGACATGACGGCAGGCAGGCCTCAGCTCTAACCACACACTTCTGGCGATAATGGGATTGACCAAAGACGTTTGCGATTACCACAGGAGCATGGTACCCACAGAGCTATTCTGCGCTCGGCACAATCCGCCTCTTTATATCGTCAACAACAACCCTGGCCGTTTCGGCACAGCCTACAGTACCGCCACTCCCCGGAAAGAGGACCCCATCGCCCACATTGTATAAATTCTCTACTGAGGTCTTTTGAGGCAGGCCATAGCCCGGCCAAGCGCGGTGTGCCGGCCAGTCTCCATAGAAACATTGGACGAGCAGAATTTCGCCGTACCTGTCAAATGCCGGCAGGATTTCCCTAAGATCCTGGATATTCAACGCAATCTCATCCTTAAGGTTGAACGGGCCTAAGGAAGAGACAGGAGCACCACCTGACGCCAGCAGATGTTTTCCTGGAGGGGCCACCTCAGGGCAAATCACGGTAGGAGAGAACAGGGCACTAATCCTTCGGGCATCGGCCACGAATAGCGGTCCGGCACAGTCCATAAGTGGTCTGTCGCTGATAACTGAAATCCAGACGAGGGGGGTAGGTCTGAGGGTTTCCCTTACCTGTGCCAAGTAGCTCCGGTCAAAATTCTGTTTCTCGGCTAATTCCACAGTCGCTTTAGGCCCAGCATTGCTGATTACTGCCTGGGCGTCAATGGTAACCTCATCCTCCCCCCTTCTGACCACTACTCCTTTGGCCACACCGTCAGTCACCATAATCCTGTTTGCCGGGCAACGAGTCCACACATCGCCACCCGTTGCCCGTATCACCTTTGCCAGAGACTCCACCAGGCTGATATAGCCGGCGGGTGGGTAGCCCGTAAGCCGGTTCTGAGTCGACCACTTAAGATAGCGGATAAATACCCCCGCCGGCAATTCATGGGCATTGATGGTAAGCATGGCCGCGATCAGCGCCTGAAATATGCCCAAAATACTCTCATTTCGCGTGTACTGCAGAAGCCAGTCACGGGTCGAAATGGCATTGGACGGCTCTTCCCACCTCATGGCGCGACGGATGGCACCCATTACCCTTTGTGCATCTGCCTCATCTATTTGAGACATCAGCCAACCCAACACCCCCTTAGGCGGTGGCTGATATTCCCTTCCCGCAATCCTGTAACGTGCGTGCTCCGCGGGAATGGGCAGCATCTGATATTCAGCACCGACCTCGTTAAAAACATCCGCAATTGCTCCCTCCACCATGGTGTAGATTGCACCAGTACCCAGCTTAAACCCCTTGTATTCCATGGTGGAGCAGCGACCTCCTATTAAAGGCAGCTTTTCCACAACCAGGGTCTTGTAGCCTCCGTGAGCCAGCAGTGCGCCAGCGCACATACCTCCTATGCCGGAACCGACGACAACCACATCGTATTCCTCTCGCTTCATCCTGTCACCACCAAAGCCCCTACGGGGCAATATTCCACACAGACCAGGCAATCATCACAATCTTCCCTGCTTAGTTCAGCCACGCCCCAAACTCGTAGCGCCTCTTTGGGGCAAAAGGGAACACATTGTCCGCAACCCACGCACTCCTCCTCAACCACAACGAGCATAACCGCCCCCTTTCTATTTACATTTCAACCCTATAGACCTGCCCTTGATCCCGGGTAGCATGTCCCAGAGGTAGCACTGCCCCGTCATCATGGATTATTAATCCCAGCGAATTTGCCGTTTCCCTATTTCTCAGCTTCTCCTGGCGAAGTGCCAAACAGCTTGCCCTCGGCTTCAAGCTTGTGGGCTATGTCTCGCTCCAAACGTTTCCGATCCAGCTTGCCTCCCGGCGCCAGCGGTAGCTGTTCGATGACCTCGAGCCGTTCGGGAAGCTTAAACGGGGCGACCTTCTTCTCCCTCATGAACGAAATCAGCTCATCAAAAGAGATTCGTGCTCCCGATTTAGGCACCACACAGGCACAGGCCTTCTCTCCCATGTTTATGTCAGGAATCCTGACAACGGCCACCTCTGATACCTTTGGGTGCCCACCTATTATAGCCTCAATCTCTGCTGGATAGATATTCTGCCCCCCCCGAATTATAGTATCCCTCTTTCGGCCACTTAGGGCGACATTTCCCTGCTCATCCAATCTGGCCTGGTCACCGGTGTTGACCCAGCCGTCCTGCCAGGTTCGCCGTGTCGCGTCGGGGTCTTTATAGAAGCCGACCGGAGCATAGGGTGTCCTCACCATCAGTTCGCCGACCTCACCTGGGGGTACCTCTCTCCCATCTTCGTCGACTATCTTAACCTCCGCCCCATCCAGCGGCTTACCCACCGTTTCCAGCCTCACCTGTGCTGGGTCGTCAAATGAGTTAAGACACATCGCCTGAGTCTCTCCACTTCCATAGTCCTGGATGAGACGGCATCCCAGCTTTCTCTCCGCCTCACTCCCAAGGTATCGAGTCAGGAAGGCGCCCCCGGTCTGGATGAAGCGCAGTGAACTGAAATCATACTTATTAAGGTCGGGATGGCTCAGCAGCTGGGCAAGCTGAGTCGGGATCATACAGATACCGGTAATTCTCTCCCGTTCGATGAGCGCGCACGCTTCCTCAGGGGTAAACCGCTCCAAGAAAACAGCCTTATCGGCCACCAGCGCCGTTGTGTAGTAGCCGGTGATACTGGCCCCACCCCAGGTGACCGGCCCAAAAATTCCCATAATATCATCAGGACCCAGCTTTAGCCGTTTTACGAATTGCCTGGCGACACCGAGGGTACCGCAGATGGACATGCCAATGCACTTGGGAAGACCGGTGGTGCCGCTCGTGGAGTAAACCCACGAGATATCGAAAGCACCAATACGTCGCTTCTGAAGATAGTCTGGTGCGTATCTCAGTTCCCGAGGCTCCCGGCCAGCCTCATTGACTGAGACCGCCCCTTCAGGCACCTCATCGCCGACAACCAGGACGTGCTTCAGGGAAGGCAGATTAGGCAGCATGCGCTGTATCATGCTGAAATAGTCGAAGTTGCGATACCGCCAGGGAATGACTATCCCCTTGGCCTCAACATGCCGCAGTATTGGTTCTACCTCTGCCTGCCGGAAGGTGGCCGCCGCAGTGGCGCAGGCAACGCCTATCTTCTCGCAGGCAAGGCGAACCAGGCAGAACTCAACGCAATTGTATAACTGGAGAAGGAGCAGATCGTTCTTGTTCAAGCCAAGTTCTAGAAGCGCCAAGGCTATCCTGTCTGACGACTGCTTCACTTGAGCCCAGGTCAGTCTGGATTTGGAGTCGACGAAGGCCTCTTTGTCGGGATAGTCCCTGGCATTCCTCTCACAAAGGTCGACGGTTATTACGTCCTGCCAGTACCCGCCTTCCTTGTATCTGGTTATCAGCTGCGGGGAATGGATGGTTCTCTCTGTCATCGCTAGCCTCTCCCGTACCTAGCTGTTGCCTGCAATGCCCACGCTTCCCCCCAATGCCAATGCAATTGCGTTCTTTAGTCAAGGTTGAAACTTAATAAGCTGCTGCCTTAACCTCTCTAGTTGATCCTTTCTTATCGCTAGTTTGTTTCGTTCCTTATCCACGACAGTCGCCGGTGCCTTGGTCAGGAATGCCCTGTCCTCCATCCTGCCGGCGAGGCGAGCCACCTCGGCTTCGGCTTGCTCCATCTCCTTCTGGAGCCGCGCCTTTTCGGCTTCCAGATTAACCATACTCTCCATGGGAATGACTACTTCAGACTCTTTCAGCACCAGTGCTAAGGCGTTCTTACTCGGTGGAGCTTCCTGTCGGTTATCAAGAAAGGTAGCTGGTCTTACCCTGGCCAGGGTCTGAATAGTCTGAGAATGAGGGCTAATCGCTGCTGTTAGCCTACCAGCATAGATGTGTGCCTCAACCCACTGAGTGCTTTCCACCCGGTATTGAGCTCGGGCATTACGGATGGAGTGGATTATCTCTATTACCGACTCCATAATTTGCTCCGCCTCAGGATCAACGGGTATCCGTCCCGCCTCAGGGTAAGGGGCTACCATTATTGACTCAGCGGCTTGCAACTCTGGCACCGGCCGATTCTTAAGGTTTTGCCATAGCTCCTCGGTAACAAAGGGCATAAAAGGGTGCAGCAGGCGAAGTGACGTCTCCAGAACATGAACCAGGACCGGGATAGGTGACAACACCTCGCCGCCAGTGTGGAGGCGAATCTTGGCTATTTCAATATACCAGTCACAGAATTCACCCCACAGAAATTCGTAGATTTGCCGGTGGGCTTCGCCAAACTGGAAGCCTTCCAGCAGACCGGTTACGCTGGATATGGTACGGTTCAACCGGCTTAGAATCCAGCGGTCTTCCACCGGAAGCCTATCCCACTCGATTTCCAGACTGGTGCGATCGGTCTCAACGCTCCTGACTACAAACCGGGTGGCATTCCACAGCTTGTTGGCAAAGTTACGTCCAGCCTCTAACCGTGACGCAGTTAGCTTGATATCGTTCCCTGGTGAAGTACCGGAGGATAGGGCAAAGCGCAGGGCATCGGTGCCATATTTCTCCAGGGTATCAATGGGATTGAGCACGTTACCCTTTATCTTGCTCATCTTCTCCCCTTTCTCGTCCCGTATCAGACCATGAAGATAAACGGTGTGGAAGGGGATATCACCGGTATCCTCCAGACCCATCATAACCATTCGGGCAACCCAGAAAAAGAGAATGTCATAGCCAGTTTCCATGACTGTGGTTGGGTAGAAGTAGCGCAGGTCTTCGGTATCATCCGGCCAGCCCAGGGTGGAGTGAGTCCAGAGCGCCGAGCTGAACCAGGTGTCCAGAACATCCGGGTCTTGCTCTATATTAGCCGAACCGCAGTGGCGGCAAGACCTGGCATCCTCAGTAGCCACCGTTAGTTCACCGCAGTCACGGCAGTACCATACCGGAATCTGGTGCCCCCACCATAGCTGGCGGCTGATACACCAGTCACGAATATTCTCCAGCCAGTTAACATAGACCTTGGTGAAGCGCTCTGGAATGATAGTGATGCGTTGCCCGACAACAGCATCCATAGCCGGTTTAGCCAGAGGCAGCATCTTGATAAACCACTGTCTACTGGCAATTGGCTCAATGACCGTCTGGCAGCGTTGGCAATGCCCCACGGAATGGGAATAGGGTTCAACCTTAATCAGAAGCTCGTCCCTTTCCAGGTCGGATAGTATCGCCCGACGACAGTCAAATCGGTCGAGACCGACATAGGGTCCGGCATTTTCATTCATGGTGGCATCCGGGTTCAAGATGTTTACCAGTGGTAGTCCCTGACGTTCGGCTACTTCAAAGTCCACCGGGTCATGAGCGGGAGTGATTTTAACCGCCCCAGTGCCAAAATCGAGGTCAACTGCCTCATCAGCCACAATGGGGATTAATCGATTCACTGCGGGAAGAATCACGTTCTTACCTACGATCGCCTTGAACCGTTCATCTTGGGGATTGACGGCGACCGCCGTATCACCCAGTATTGTCTCCGGGCGGGTGGTGGCGACTGTTATGAAATCCTCACTACTTTCAACCAGAGGGTACCGGACATAGTATAGATGCCCAGCTATCTCTTTGTGGTCTACCTCAAGGTCAGAGAGGGCTGTAGCACAGCGCGGGCACCAGTTAATGATCCGCTCCCCACGATAGATTAGCCCCTTGTCATAGAGTCGGACAAAGGCAGTGCGCACCGCCCGGCTGGGCCCTTCGTCCAATGTATAACGCTCCCGAGTCCAGTCACAGGAAGCCCCCAATCTCTGGTGCTGCTGGGCAATCATCTGGCGCCGACTCTCTGCCCATTCCCTGATTCGCTCCCGGGTTTTCTCCCTGCCCAGCTTGTGCCGGTCCAACCCTTCTTTAGCCAGCATCTGCTCCACGACTACCTGCGTAGCGATGCCAGCATGGTCAACCCCGGGCAGCCATAGTGTTGGCTCGCCCTTCATCCGGTGCCAGCGGGTCATGATATCCTCAAGGGTTGCCGTGAGCGCATGCCCGACATGAAGCTCGCCGGTGACATTTGGCGGTGGCATGATGATAACGAACGGCTTCTTTCCGGGGTCTATCTTCGCTGTAAAATACCCCTTGTCCAGCCAGAACTTATACCACTTCTGCTCCACCTTCCCCGGCTCATAGGCTTTGGGCATCTCATATTGAGTCGGTGCTTCTGCCATGGTTACCTCTATACAACGCAGTTAACAACCTCACCCCCTTAATCCCGCTCTCCTTACAAGTACAAGGAGAGGGGGAGGAGGTTTTTAAGAGAGGCTTCGCCTCTCTTTGACTCTCCTTGGTTAAATCCCTCTCGCTCTCCCTTTAAGAAAGGGAGAAGCTATCCCCCTTTGGTAAAGGGGGACTCAGGGGGATTCCCCCAAGGGCTTCGCCTAGATTTTCTAGTGATTCAGATTTCGTCGAGAAGAAACCATGTTCATACTTCTCAAAATCAACCCGAAGCATGAACTCAACCTTGCTTATGGTATAGCACAAGACCCACATCAGTCCGCATAAGGGATGACGA